>DHKFR23503__coassemble_731_pt1 | contig 30232 bp, 20 predicted proteins | sample DHKFR23503__metabat2_high_PE_003 | metagenome-assembled genome bin DHKFR23503
CATTATTTATAATGAGATTACCAAAATCAAAAGCTGAATTAGAATTAAATAAACCTAAAAAAGCTAAAAATGAAACAACTGAAAATACTAGTTGGGGATATACATTTGCTGAAGTAAGTAAAATCAAATACTTCTGGATATTTGCAATATCATTCGTATTCGTAGGATTATACGTAGGTGGAATGGCATTACAATTTATACCATATTTACAAACATTAGAACAAGAAGGTTTATTCCTTATAGGTTCTGCATTAGTAGCATCTGCATTTGGTTTATGTTCAGTATTTGGAAACCTATGTGGTGGTGTTTTATTTGATAAACTAGGAATAATTAAATCTCTTTTATTAGCAGGAGTATTAGTTATAACTTGTGGTTTATCTTTAATATTCGTAGGTCAAATAAATGCCCTTGGATTTGTATTTGCAATATGTTTAGGTATATCAATGTTCTCATATATAATAGGACCATCTTATATGACTGGAGCTTTATTTGGTAATAAAGAATTCGGTACTATACTTGGTATTGTACAAATATTCTTCGCTGCAGGATTTGGATTTGGTTCTACATTATTTGGAATAATAGTTGATAACTTCAATTACACAACAGGATGGATATCTACTATAGTATATGCTGTTATAGCTTATGCTGGGTTATTATATTCAACTAGTGCAATAATAAAGATGAACAAAAAAAATAATGTATCTGAAACTAAGCAAGCAGCTTAATACAATTTATATAAAAATAAAAAAGGAGATCCTTATATCTAAAGATATAAAGATTTCCTTTTTTTATATTATATATTTAACTACTCTAAAATTATAGTAATAACTCATCTTAATTTATAGTAATATTAATAATCTAAAAACACGTTGATTATTTTATCAACGTGTTTTTTATAGCAAAACTTATATTACAATTTATACTTATATTTTATATTTATTAGAACTCAGCATTTTTAGGAGTTCTTGGGAATGGTATAACGTCTCTTATGTTTTGCATTCCTGTTAAGTACATTAACATTCTTTCAAATCCTAAACCAAATCCTGAATGTGTAGCAGTACCAAACTTTCTAAGTTCTAAATACCACCAATAATCTTCTTCATTTAATCCTAATTCTTTTATTCTATCTAATAATACATCGTATCTTTCTTCTCTTTGAGATCCACCTATTATTTCTCCTATACCAGGAACTAATAAGTCTGTAGCTCTAACTGTTTTTCCATCTGGATTTAATCTCATATAGAATGCTTTTATATCTTTTGGATAATCAGTTACGAAAACTGGCCCTTTTATTATTTCTTCTGTTAAATATCTTTCATGCTCTGTTTGAAGATCGCATCCCCACTCAACTGGGAACTCAAACTTGTGTCCTGACTTTTGTAATAATTCTATTGCTTCTGTATATGGTAATCTCTTAAATTCTGAATTTACAACATTTGTTAATCTTTCTATTAATCCTTTGTCAACAAAGTTGTTGAAGAATTCCATTTCTTCTGGAGCATTTTCCATTACATAGTTTATGATGTATTTTATCATATCTTCAGCTAATTCCATGTTGTCTTCTAAGTCTGCAAAAGCTATTTCAGGCTCTACCATCCAGAACTCAGATGCATGTTTAACTGTGTTAGAGTTTTCTGCTCTAAATGTTGGTCCAAATGTATAAACATTTCTAAATGCAAGCGCCATTATTTCAGCATTTAACTGACCACTAACTGTTAAGTTTGCTTCTTTTCCGAAGAAGTCTTTAGAGTAATCTACTGAACCTTCTTCAGTTTTAGGTATATTGTTTAAATCCATAGTTGTTAATCTAAACATTTCTCCTGCACCTTCACAGTCACTTCCTGTTATTATTGGAGAGTGAGAGTATACAAAGTTTCTATCTTGGAAGAACTTATGTATAGCATAAGCTGTTAAAGATCTTACTCTAAATACAGCTGAGAAAGTATTACTTCTTGGTCTTAAGTGAGCTATTGTTCTTAAGTATTCTAATGTATGTCTTTTCTTTTGTAGTGGGTATGAGCTATCTGATTCACCTTCTACAGTTATGTTAGTTGCTTGTATTTCAACTGGTTGCTTAGCACCTTCTGTAGATACTAATTCACCTTCAACAAGTATTGATGAACTTATTGGAAGTTTAGTTATCTCTTTAAAGTTTTCTAATTTTTCATCAGATAAAACTATTTGCATGTTTTTAAAGAAACTTCCATCATTTAATTCTACGAATCCGAAGTTTTTAGAAGCTCTAGAAGTTCTTATCCATCCTGCTACTTTTACAGTTTTTCCTATATATTCTTCTTTGTTTCTATATAGGTCTTTGATTGTTATAAATTCTTTTTGCATTTTGTTTTCCTCCTTTTGTTTTTTATAAAAATTTAAATTTTCACTTCACTTATTCAACAAATATGTATAATAGTTAATATTTAATTTGCAATTTTTGTTTAAAGTGTTATGTTTTTGAGGATTATCTTTTCTTTTTTATGTATTAAAAAAGTCCTTCATCCCCAAATAATACAAAGGGACGAAAGACTATTATACTCTCGCGGTACCACCCTAATTGCCAATTTTTTAAATTGACCACTTAGTTTTGGTCTATAACGGGACCTGCCGTCTAAGTCTACTCTCTAATGATTTCGGTTAGAAGCTCCAAGATGTTCTTCAGTATAATCTTCGTATTAGGCTCACACCATTCCTAACTCGCTGTAACTACATATTATACTTACTCTTCTTTTCACAGCTTTTATTTTAATATTATTTCAATTATTAAAATAATTATACCAACTTGTAAATTTTAAGTCAATATATTGTTTAAAAAACTTCCTATGTATTAATACTTACATATAGGAGGTGATTTCCTTGAAATATTTTTTATTATTTCTTATTATCTTATCATTTATAGGTCCTGCTGCAAACAATAATAATTCTACCAATGATGTTATAAAAAATAGTATATACAACTACATAACTTGTTTAGATAATACTTTTAATTATTTAGTTAACAATGTTTCATTTTTTTCTAGTTTATCTGAAAAATTATATGAAACCTCATATAACTCTGTAATGAAAGACAGAGTATTTCAAGAACATTTAATACAACCAGGTGAAACCTTAGATTCTATAATACAATTATATAATCATAATATTGATGATATAGAAACTTTTAGAAAAGTAGTTTACAAAGAAAACCAAGACATTATATCAAGTTCATATGATGTCAAAGCAGGTGAATATATACTAGTTCCTAGCGATAAATAAAATAATACCTCAAATAATATAAATTATTTGAGGTATTACATTTAAATATATCAATTATAAATCATTGGAAAAGTTTAACTTTTACTTACGCTTTAAATATTGTGTTTCCTTCTTTTATAGTCTCTAGAACTTTTATATTTTCTATTTCTTCTTTATCTATTGATAATGGATTCTTATCAAGTATTACTAAATCAGCAAGCTTTCCTTCTTCTATAGATCCTTTTGTATCTTCTTCAAAGTATTGATATGCTCCATTTATAGTAACTGCTTTTATAGCTTCCATTACTGATATTCTCTGATGTTCTCCTAGTACTCTACCAGATTCAGTTTTTCTGTTAACTGCATTGTGTATTGCTAATATTTGATTAGGTAATTTTACTGGTGGATCTTGATGTATTGTAAATCTTATTCCTTTTTCTAATGCCCATCCCATTGGAGATATGTTTTGAGCTCTTTCAGGTCCAAATACTTCATCATGATGTAAATCTCCCCAGAATCTTACGTGATCGTTAAAGAATGTAGGTATTGCACCTAATGCTTTAACTCTATCTAATTGATCATATCTTAAAGCTTGGCAATGAACCATAACTGGTCTTAATTCAGTACCATGTCCTGTTATTTCAACAGCTTTTTCATAACATCTTAAGAATTGCTCACAAGCTTCATCTCCGTTAACATGTACATGAACTTGAACATTCATATTTATACAATCAACGAAGTATTGAGTTACAACTTCATCAGTTTGTGTTCCATATCCACAGTAATCTTTTGGTTGTCCTTGAGGTACTTTGTAGTATGGTTTACTTAACCAAGCAGTAAATCCTTGTGGAGAACCATCTAACCAAGTTTTAGCTCCTGCTAATTTATAGTGGTTAAAGTATTCTCTCTTTGGAGTGCCCTCATCCTTCATTAAGTTTTTAGTTGATGGTTGAGTGGCAAGTCCTACTATATCTATTATTAACATATTATTTTTAGCACAAGCTCCTAATATGTGGTTATATCCATTAGCTTCTTCTACTGAAGCATCTTGAGTTGTTGTTATACCTAATGATGCATATAGCTTTTGAGCTCTTACCATAGCCTTTAATATTTCTTCAAAGCCTGGTGCTTTTACAACCTTTTTCTTTTCACTATCTAAAATGGCATTTTCCTCTAATACACCATTTGGCTCTTTAGAGTCAGGAGATACAGTTCTTACAACTCCACCTTCTGGAACTTCGTAATCTTCTCCTACATATCCGTATAGCTCTAATGCTTTAGAGTTTACAGCTGCTAAATGGCCAGAAGCGTGAGATATTGATATAGGTATATCTTTGCTTACAGTGTCTAATTCAAATTTAGTTGGATGTTGTCCATCTTCAAACTTCGTATTGTCATATCCAAATCCTATTAACCAGTTATCTCCAGTTGGTGGATTTTCTTCTAATTCTTTCTTTAATCTTTCTAATAATTGTTCTTTAGATGTAACATCTCCTAATGTAACTATCATTAAAGTTTGTGCAACAGGAACTATATGTCCATGAGGGTCTATAAGACCAGGCATTACAGTTTTACCTTCTAAGTCTACAACCTCAGCATCATTATCTTTTAATGCAAGTATTTCTTCATTAGTTCCTACCTTTATAATTTTGCCATCTTCGATAGCAACTGCTTGTACTACTTCTTCTTTTTCATTAACAGTTATTACATTACCATTAAAATAAAGCTTTTTAGCCATTTTAAATCATCTCCATTTCAGATAAATAATCTTTAATAATATTTAAATTTAAGAATGCTTAAATTTAAAAGCTATATTTTATTATGCAGCAATTTTGTCTTCTTTATTATTATTTAACTTATAAACTTCCCAATGCTTAAATGTAAATATTGCTAATGCAGTTACATTTATACCAGAAAGTACAAATAATAATAAGTCAACTGCTTCAAATACAACGTTCGCTCCAAATACAGCTAATGTTCCTGCAGCTATTATTAAAACTAAGTATATTGCTATATTCTTATTTGCAGAGTTGTTTTTGAATAATTTTGTTGTATAGTAGAAAGATCCAAGTATTGTAGTTAAAGCTGATAATACTGTAAATGCACTTAAAACTACTAATCCAAATATTCCTACTACATGTTCTGCAGTCTTGAAGTATCCACCTAATCTAGTTACTGTATCAGCTGCTGTTCCATCAGCATTTAATAACGCTAAAGTTCCAACTTCTACTCCATAAGAAGCTATATATGAAGTTACAACTATAGAAACAAATATTGTTACTGCTGTTGGTATTAATGATATCATTGCAGCTTCTCTTGGCTTTGAATCTGATTCTTGAGCTGCCATCGCAAGTGCTCCAAGTCCAGTTTCTGCTGTTTGTATAACTTTTTGCATACCTAATATAAATCCTAGTGGCACACCCATCATAGCATTTACTGGGTTTTTCATTCCCTCTATCATTCCTTGGAAGAATGTTGGTATATAATCATAAGTCTTAACAACGAATATTGTAAAGAATATGAAGTATCCTGCTACAGCAGTACCTATCATATAAGTCATAGCACCCATAAATAGTTCGTGCTTTTTAGATAAAACTAATGCACCTACTACTAATATAACTGGAACAACTATAAATAAGTATCTTTGAACTAATGAAAGTTCTACTCCAAACTTATTGTTCATTATAGTTGCTGCAACTGAGTCTATTCCACTAAATTGGAAACCACCAAACCCAAATACTGCTAACGCTACGAAACATACTGCATATAAAATACCTAATTTTGGATTTATTAAATCCCCTATATATTCTTTTGGTGTTTTTCCCATTATTTTAGAATTTAATGTTTCTGAGTAAGAAACTGGAAGCATTATTAATGAACCTATTAAAGCCCATACAGCCATTGCTTCTATATTTGCTTGTCCATTTGATGATAATTTAGATAATGCTCCTAAAACTCCTATTATAGCTCCTGTACCTATCATAGCTCCTAGCGATATAGAAGCAGGACCTATAACGTTTTTCATATTTAATTTTGCTGGCTCTGTAGCCTTTTTTTGTATTATAACAATTGACCTGACAGACATTATAGCTCCAACCACTAATATAAATGGTAAGAACACTGGCCATATTGCATCAGATGCTTTTGTTATTAAGTGTTCTACTTGTAATAATATATCGTGCATATTAGCTCTCCTTTTCTGACAAATTTTTTATGTTTAGCACTGTATAAGATTATCAATTTTTTATAACTTTAGTCAATACATGTTTTTTTCTATTTTTATATATATTTCAACAAATTCTATTTTTTTTGAAAAATTCAATATTTCAATATATTATTCTGATTTTAAACTTTCATTTATAATCTTTGTACATGCTAATGTTTTTTCTATACGTTCTAACATTTCAATTTTATCATTTATTACTATCTCACTTTCTTTATACCAAAGAATTTCAAAGAATTCATCACATATATTTTTAAATTCACTATCTTTTATAATTGCGTAATCGTTATGCCCTTTTCTAGGGTCAATACTCATCATTTTTAAGCTCTTTGATAAATATATAGAAGGATATTGAGAATTTTTAAATGCTTCTACAAAATCACCATCTATTAATTTAATTTCTACATTGTCATATTCTTCTATTATCTTTTTAATATAATTTATATGTCTTTCTCTTTGCTCAAAAGTTAGTTTTATAGGTATATTAAAGAAATTAAGCTTTCCTACAGAAATATACTTTCTTATATCTAATTCATAAATTAATACTTTTAACTTAGATTTATATATAACATTTTGTAAAAGCATATTTATTTTTTTTAACTCATCTAAAACTTCTTTATCATCTCCAAATACAGACTCTGATATTTCTTCAAATAAATCATACGGCATAAAAAGTTCATTCATATGACCTATTAACCATCTTAAATCTTGTCCCATAATATATTGAAGATATGTTCTTTTTCGTATTATATCTAGGGCTGATTTTATTTCAAGTATTGGTTTTGCTTGATTTTTTAATATATCATCTAAACTATAATACATTTCATCTACTATATGCTTATCCTTTGACATATTTGTAAATAAACATCTTCTGTCTTTTGTAAACACTGCAGCATGAAATATCCTATCTTTTATTACAGATATAAGTGTGTTAGAATCAACTTCACAGTTAAATATTTCAAAATTTATTTCTGGATATGTTGTTATCATATTTATAATCATTGTAGTATTAAATACTATATCTGAATCTTGTCTATCAAATCCCATTAAAAATCTAACTCTAGAATTTTCTGATACATTCATCGATATTAAATCTTTTTTCATATCAGCTATTGCCATTTTATCACTATTATTTAATTTATATAAATCTGCACTTATTATTAAATCTAATTTATCAGACTTGCTCATGAATAAGTTTGCATCTTTTGATAAATACTGTTTTCTAAGTCTTGGATTTATATGTGTTATACTGTTATAGCTATCTTCAGAATGTGTCTTTTTATATAAGTTAGGTATACTTTTTTTAGCTGTATACATATATGATTCTTTTAAGCTTCTCTCTAAATACTGTGCTAATACAAAATTATTTTCTATATCTTCATCTATTTCAAAGTAATTTTTAAGATCTTGCATATAGGACATATTCAATGAATCAACTATAAATTCAGACGTTATCCTACAAATATCTGATATACTCTTTTGAGTAGGAAGATTTTTTCCTGTTATCCATTTACTTATGTAAGAAACATCATATCCTAAAGCTTTAGCTAATGAACTTTTTTTCTGATTTGACAGATGTAATAATTTTTCTAATAGTTGTCCAAATGTAACGTTTTTCAATTGTTTTAACCTCCGTCATTGACTTTATCTTGATATTTATTGTAAATAAATTTTTCTTCGTAATTAATTTCATTTTATTAAATTAATACGTATTCTTAAGTATAAACTATTTGATATTGATTTTTTTTTGAATTATTTGATTTTTTTTGTTCAATTTTATCAATTTTAATTCATATATTTTTATTATTTTCTTCTTTTTACGATATTTTTTACTATTTATTATATCATTATATATCGATTTTATTATAAATTATCTAAAACTTAATAAACAAAAATTTCATAATATATAAATATATCTTATTAAATAATTTAAAATTAATTTAAGCATAAAAAAAAGGTGTCTAGTGACACCTTTTTATTTTTATAATCTACTACCATTATCAACCCAATCCTTAGCTTCTTGTACATTACTAAGAGATGGTATAGATACTTTACTTTCATCAGGTCTTAATTTATCAATATTAGCCCAAGCTGCTGTACCTTCATTATTAGTAGGTCTATGTGCTTTTAATCTTTTGTTATGTTCTCCATTTAAAGGTTGTGCTTTTTTATTTTGCAAAATCTTCACCTCTTTCTTTTGTTTATATTATTTTTAACCATTATTTATTTTTAAATACTATTTATTATATATTATTCGAAATTTCAGCTAATGTATTTTCTAAATTTAATATTCCATATCCTTGTAAAACATTTGGATAAGTATATATACTTTTTTTCGTTGCACCTAGCATTAAAAATGTTTTTAAAGGTTCTGTAAATAATAAATTTCTACTTTCTTCTTCTTGAGAAATTATATAATCCATTATTATTGCAATTACTCCAGATACAATTGATGAACTCACGCCTGTTCCTGTAGCAGTATTATAAGTATCATTTTTATATGGACCTATTATATCAACACCTGGTGCTACAATGTCTGGCTTTATCGGCCTTTTTATTGCAGGACCTTTTGATGAACCTATCCACATACTATTAGTCCTGCCATTATATGCACCAACAGTTATCACTTTTTTTATTATTCCTAGCATGGTAATTGTAGATCCTGACGATGGATCTATAAATCTAGTTTGAGGAGAAATTAAATTTTTATTCGGCAAATAAACACTATAATTACCATTTATTATAAATTCAGGAATTATTCTTAAAGTCCATATTCCAGGTCTTACATTTTTTAATTTTATAACTAATTCTTCATTACCTGATTTTACCCATGGATAAATATATCTCATTTCATAAGATGTATTTTGTAGATTAAATTTACCTCTATATACAAATGGTTCTGGCGTATAATTTATAATATAGCTTTGTTCTCCTCCAGGAGATATCATAAATGCACCTATTTTATCAGGACCTACTGGACAAAGAGTTATATCTAAATTGAGTTGTTCTCCAACTTGAATTATTATATCTTGGCTTTTATCACTCATATTGATATTACCGCTATAATGTATATCTGTATTACCTTCATTTCCTGCTCCACCAACTAATATTTTACCTGTTTGAGATAATTCATTAAAAGAATCTATCATAGACATTTGTATAGCTGCTCTTGATTGGGCACCTACCGTTAAGTTTATTATTATACGCTTATTTTCTCTATTACTTACTTCTAAAACATACTTTATAGCTGCTAAAAAATCCGATTCCTCATAATTTATTTTTCCTTTAGCATATCTATCTTTGTACGATCTTAACTTCACTACCACAAGTTCTGTATCTATAGCTACTCCTTGATAATTACTATTTAAATTACCTAAACCTGTACATATACCTGCTGCTATTGTTCCTGTGCCCACATCATCTACACTTAAACTAGAGTCATTTCTATTTATATATTCATTTATTTCTTCTCTAGTAAATTCACTTCCGAACAAATAACCTTCTGGTGCAGGTTTTAAATTACTTTCTTGATCCCATATAGATATAATTTTTGTAGTGTTATCTGATTTTATGAAATCTGGATGTAAATAATTTATTCCCGAATCTATTATGGCAACAATAATACCTTTTCCGGTTGGTTTTATATACGGATTTTTATATATATAATCAGTTCCTGCTGCTGTTCTTACGTTTTCTCCATCTTGTAAATTATTTGTTATTTCTATTAAAGAACTCATTGGATTTGATACTTCCCACCAAGATATACTTTCTATTTTATTTAAATTATCATCTATAAATGATTCATCTACATAAAGTGATGCTATTCTTTCATTTAATATAATGTATCTGGTAATATTATTATTTCTTAAATCTTCTTCTAATTTATCTTTGGAAGTATTATATATTATCACGTAAGATTTCTCCATGTAATTTATATCACCTCTACTTTAATTGATCGAACGAATTTCTTATATTTAATAAACCATATCCATAAGTGCTATTAGGATAAGATATATTATCTGACCTCATTGCCCCAGCTTTTAAATAAGTCGCTATATTTTGAGTAAAAGCTTTTTTAGGATATCTATTTTCAACTAATACATATTGTAAAAATAATGCAATTGATCCAGCTACATATGCTGCTGCCGGTGCTGTTCCACTTATTCGTGCATATTTCTCTCCAGGATATGGAGCTATTATATTTACTCCCGGAGCTACTAATTCTGGCGCTTGTATATAATCTATAGTTGGCCCTCTAGATGAAGTTGGCCATATAGTATTATTAATCGTATCATATGCACCTACACTAATAATATCTTCATATGTTGCAGGATAATTTATAGTTTTTTCTGGTGTACTTTCTCTAAATTTTGTTCCAGGCTTTAAAAATACTCTATTTGATAAATATGCATTATATATTCCACTATTTATATCAATACCAATTAATTTAATTTTCCAAATACCTTTTTTAACATTTGTTAAATTTATAGTTATTTGCTGTTGACCTGAAAAAGTTGTTGGATAACTAGTTACCATAAGATATTCAGTTTGTTCAAAATCATACACTCCTCTTAGTAGCGTATATGCAGATGCTTGTAATAATTTACTAGTTTCTCCAGTTGGAGATATTATTTCACAATTAACTTTATCCGGTCTATCTATCCATATTTGAACTTCTACATATGATTCATCTTCAGATAATTCTAATTCTATATATTCTTCAGAACCATTAAATTCTATAACACCAGATGTATGAGTTTGTGTATTACCTTCATTACCTACTCCTGAAACTGCACAAATTCCTCTTTCAAAAAATAATGTATTTCTTAAGGTTAATGTAGTTATAGCTACTGATTCATTACTTCCTTGTGATATATTAAATACTAAAGGCATGTTAAGTTCTAATGCTTTAGCAGTTGCGTATTCAGATGCTGCAAATAAAGAAGAGTTAATATAATTTCCATTATATTTTTTTAATTTGATTACAATTAATGACGCTTCACTTGCAACACCTTGATAATCAGGATTTAAATTTCCAAGTCCTGCACATATTCCGCTTAGCATGGTTCCACTACCTTCTTCATCTACAGATAATGTAGCATCTCTTTCTCTTATTGCTCTATTGATATCTTCATTGGTATATTCTGTTCCAATATAATAGCCTTTTGGTGGATTTCCATCTTTAGTTTGGTCCCATAAGTAAAGAATTTTTGATGTACCATCTGGATATATAAAATCTGGATGTAAATAATCTATTCCAGAATCAGCAATAGCAATTATTACTCCTTTACCTGTAACATTTATATTTGGATTTTGTTTAAAAAAGTTTGCACCTATAATTTCATTTCCAACAACTCCACCAGATGTACCTAAACTTATTTGAGATAAAGGTGCTAATCTAATAATAGCCTCTATTCTTTGAGCTGATAATATACTAGCTATACTTCCTACCTTTTCTATATCACTAGGTAAGATATATAAAACTGCAAAATTATCAGAAAATTTTTCTAATTTATAATCAATATTTAAGTTTTTTAGCTCTTGTTCAAATTGTTGATCTTTAAATAATACCTCTATTATTGGAATAAAATTTTCTTGTCTTAATTTCTTACTTTTTCTAATTTTATTTTTGCTTCTATAAAGTCCATAATCTTGGTTATTTTGTGATATGCTTAATAAATTTAATCTAGATAAGTCTAAAAATCCATATCCCATAGAATCATTAGGATATGTATATTGTTGATTTCTTCTTGCGTATTCTATAAGTACTGATTTGATTTTTTGAGAATATAAAAATAGGTCATTTCCTTCTACAATTCCCCACTGCATTAATAATGAACATACCCCCGTTACATGTGGAGTTGCCATACTAGTTCCTGTAAGTGCACCAGTTGAACCACCAGGCAAATAAGAAACTATATCTTCTCCAGGAGCTAATAATTCTGGCTTAATTATTCCAGTGTCTACATCTCCTTCTCCTGAAAATGTTGAAACAACATCCGTTCTAGAATTATAGCTTCCAACAGTTATAACTTTATTAGCAGTTCCTGGAACCGTTACTGTAAGGATTTTACTTGGTTCTAAAAATCTTGTATTCATTGCTATTCCTTCTGATGTTGGTAAATATATATCTATATTACCATCTACTACTTTAATAGGTGTAAATAATAGTGTCCATATTCCTGGAATTATTTCAGTATCTGATTTTAATTCAATAGTTATTCTTCTACTTAACGAATATGGAGCTATAGGATAAAAAACTCCATTTATTCTAGTATTTCCTATAATATTTTTTATAAGACCTGAGTCTTGTGATATAGGTTGAGTACTTCTACCTGTTGGACTAACTAAATATAAGTTAAAATCATCTATAAATGATGGCCATATATTTATATTAAGTATTTTTTCATTTGGACCTACTTCCATTTCTACTAATGTATCTCTATTTTCATCATTGTTTATATTTATTCTTTTGTGTCCACCTTTTGCTGCATTATTTCCTGCTGCAACAACTATATTATTTTTCCAAAATGAACACATTTGATCTATATATTGTTCAAATAGAGACTCTCCTCTATGAGACCCTTCATTACTTCCATAACTTATATTTATAGCAACTGGCTTTTTCAATTCTAAAGATTTGTCTAGAATGAATTTTATAGCTCTCATAAACTCAGTACTTTTAGAAAAAGTATCAGTTTGTCTTCTTCCTACTCTCACAACTATAAGTTCTGCTTCATTTGCTATTTGACAAGCAATTCCTGCTGTATGAGTTCCATGAGTACTTGTTGTTGATATAGGAATTTGTATTTCTCCATTTATGGCTTTATTTATATCTTCATTAGTATATAATGTTCCTTCTCTAAATCCATCAGGTGGATTACCATCAATAGATTGATCCCAATAATAAAGTATTTTAGAATTACCATCGTTATCTTTAAATATAGGTAAATTATAATCTACGCCTGAATCTATAAGACCTAATAATGTTCCTTTGCCAGTTAACCTTGTTCTCTCTTTAAAACTTGTTATCCCTGTACTTGAAAAACTTTGAGTATCTTGTGTTTCTAATATAAATGGTTTTTCTATATATTCTATTTGAGTGTAATTTAATAAATCATCTATAGTTTGTGTATCGCCTGCAGTTATGATAGCATAATTATATCCCAAAAGTTCTACAGATACCCCTAGTTCCTGCTCTAAAAAATTTATGTCCCCATTATATTTAACTATTACTTCATATTCCAAATACTTCACCTCCATACAATATAGTAAAATTATTTTACTATATATATGTATTAATAATATTTTTATTGTATAATAAATATATTAGTTAAATTTTAAAATTTCTCTTTAAAGGATGTGTTATTTTGAAAGAAAAAAAATTATACTTAAATATAGTTTTTACTGTAGTTGTATCATATATATTAATTAAATTTATTGATAATTATAAATACTTTTTTAATGTAATCAATTTACTTTTATCATTTTTAACACCGTTTGTAATAGCTTTTATTTTAGCTTATATTTTTAATCCTATAGTTGTATTTCTTGAAAAAAATTTAAAATTTAAGAGAATTCAATCACTACTATTTACATACGGTATATTATTAATATTGATAGTTACATCTATAATTTTTACAGCACCAATTGTTATAGATAGTATAATAGATATAGTAAATCAAGTACCTTCATATGTTCATAAAACACAATTATTCTTCATAGAAATGGGAAAAAGCTTAAAAAATATAGATCCTAAAACTTTAAAAGATATAGGAGATAATATTATGGCGGCTTTACCTAAACTAAGTACTTTATTTGCAGGATACTTAGGTCAAATATTTAATACTACATTTTCAGTTGGTAAGTTTATAGTTCAATTTGTATTATCCTTTATAATATGTTTTTATATTCTTCTTGAAAAGGAAGAATTCATATTATTTACTAAAAAAACTATATATGTTATGTTTGGTAAGAAATATGGAGATTTTACCTTAGAAATATGCTCTACTTTAAATTCTAATATAGGTAAATATTTTTCTAGTAAACTACTTGATTCATTTATAGTAGGTGTTTTATCTGGTGTTGGACTTTATTTTATAAAATCTCAATATGCATTACTATTTGGGATATTAATAGGGTTTATGAATTTAATTCCTTATTTTGGTCCTGTTATCGGAATGACGCCTGTTGTTTTAATAAATTTATTTTATAATCCAACTATAGCTATATTATCACTTATATATTTATTATTAGTTCAACAAATAGAAGTTGCAGTTATAGAACCTAAAATTGTTGGTGGTCAATTAGGTCTTAGTCCATTTTTAACTATACTAGCTGTTACTGTAGGAGGAGGGTTCTTTGGAATCCCAGGTATGATTTTATCTGTTCCTATAATAGGTGTTATAAAAATATACATAGTTAAGTTTGTAGAATATAAATATAAAGATATTAATTAAAAATTACAAGGAACAATCTCTTTTAATATATGATTTAATTTTACTATTTGAGTTTGTTCCTTTTTTGCGCTTACGGAAATTATATTACTTCAATACTTGTGAATAATTTTGCAAATATAATTATATAAACATATTGACTTTAAGCGTAAAAAAGCTTTTGAGCAACGAACGAAGTCGTTGGCGCTATGAAATGTTTCGCCGACACGTCGCTCAAGCGAAGCGAATTTTTTATATATAATTATTTTTATGAAAATTTTATAATAATAATCAACATAAATATTGATAGTATATATATTTATATTAATGTCAATATAACTATATATATTAAATTATAAAGTTGGTGATTATATGAAAAATTTAGTTATATTTTTATGTATTTTATGTAGTTCTTTATTATTTATAAATCCAATACAAAATATGTCACATGCAAATGATAATAATAAAATACATCAACAAATTGAATTAACTGTAGAACAAGCTAAAGAACTTCTTATAAAATATAATAATAAAGTTGATTATATATATCAAGGAGATGCAAATGATTTTGAATATTTAAAATCTAAAAAACTTCAAGGATATGTTTTTTTACCAAATGTAGATACTGATATAGGATATTTTGTAGATAAACAAACTTCAAAAATATACTTTTTCCATCCAAGTGGATACTTAAAGTTAGCAAAATAATTATAAAAATAGCTTAGGCTAAAATTAGTTTTAGTCTAAGCTATTTTTATAATTATTAAAATTTATCTTTATTCGTTACTTTTATTATAACTTCTTAAGTATTTTCTTCTATTTTTTTATTTAGTCTTCCTAACATATTCTTAGAAAAATTAGATATATCACTTGGAACGCAGTTACTCATTGCAAGTAGACTATAAATTTCTAAAGCTCTTTTATAATCTCTTTTTCCAGTATAAGATTTAAAAGCTTCTTCTGATAAATCCTTACATATCTTATTTATTCTTTCATATCGTCTTCTCAACTTTATCGCCCCTTTGATATTAGAATATATAAATATATATGTTTATATATATTTATATATTCTAATTACTTAGGCATATATATCAGAAAACTCTATTCTTATTTTTTCTACTCTATCTAAATCTTTCTCATATGTACCTATTGATTCTTCTATAGATATTTTATTAGGTATTTTTATATTAAATTCTGTCCATTTTCCTATTTCACTATCAACTGTTATTTCACCACAATGTAAATTTACAAGTGATTTAACTAAAGATAGTCCAATTCCAGTACCTTCTTTAATTATACTTCGTTCATCATTTAATCTTACATATTTTTCAAATATTTTTTCTATATTGTCTTTAGATATTCCTATTCCATTATCGTTAACTCTTATATTTACAAATTCATCATTGTGAGTTATTGATATTATAATTTGCCCTTCGTTGCTTTTTCTGAATTTAACTGCATTTGATATTAAATTTAATATTATTCTCTCCATTTTCTCCATATCAAATGAAATGACAAGTTCTTCTATATCTGTATCAAAAACTATGCTCATATTATTAGATTTAACAAATGGTTCTATAGACCCACATATATCCTCTATAAAATAAATTATATTAGCATTTGTGGGACTATAATTACTATGACCTAAATCTATTCTATTATCATCTGATATATTATTAACAAGTTTTAATATTCTATATGAATTCTGATTTATTATTTTTAAATATTTTTCCATATCATTATATGAAAAAGTTCTTGCGTTTTCTATTTTTTTATTTATTAATTGCACTGAGCTAAATATAAGGTTTAAAGGTGTCTTAAATTCATGCGTTAAATTAGACAAAAAATTTGCCTTAGATAAATCATATAAATTATCTTCTATCTCAAACCATATTATAACTTCATTTTCTGAAACTTTTTTACTTTTTAGATTAAACTTATTTTTTATACATTTTATAGTCATATTATCTGAGTTATTTTCTAAGGTGCTTTCAACTAATCCTTTTATCTTTATATTCTCTTTTATATCTCTAAGACTAATTTCTATGTTATTTTGATAATCAATGTTAGTTTCATTTATAATTAATCTATCATTTTCTAGTTGCGCAATAATAAAAGGACGAGGATTTTCAAATAATATATTTTTATATTTATCCACGCTTTATTTCCCCCCATATAAATTCATAAACCAAATACTTCTTGTTAAATCTCTATATAATTTAATTGTAGCACAACATTACTTAATATTCATCCTTTAATTTATTTTTATATTGACAAAAGAAGATTAGTATCTCTACTAATCTTCTTTTATTTCTATTTTTTTACATTTATTGTGTTGCTTTGTTTAGAAAATTTTCCATATTTACTTCCTACTACGTAAATATCTATATCAAAATCTTCTTTCATAGGTATACTTATAAAATTATCTTGTAAATTATTTTCATATAATATAAATCCACTATCATAATCTTTGTTATCTTTTATATAAACGCTATATGTTACATCTTTAATATTAAGTTTATCCCATGTAAAGTTTACTATATTATTTTCATAATCAATTTGTTCAGTTAAATTTTTAATGACTTTATCTTCTATGTTTTCTATTTCTGATAATATATTAATTACTTTACTTGGTTTTGTATTTACATTGCCATTTTTACCTATAACATATAAGCTTAAATCAAAAACATCATTTTCTAATAAATCTACTTCTATTTTAGTACTTACTCTATTATTGTATAAATTAGTTTCATTTATTTTAAGAGAATCATATAATTTATAATTTAAATCTCCTAAAGAATTATTTTTTAAGAATATTTCATAATTATTTATATCCTTTATATAATCCCATGAAAGGTCTATTAATAACTTTCCATTAATAATCTCATAATTTGATTGTATATTTTTTATGATTTTATCAATTATAGATTCTTTTTCTACTTTTATAGTTATTATCTTTTGCTTATTCCCGCAAGTTATCTTTACTTTTTCAGTACCTTCTTTTATCCCTACTATAGTACCATCTTTTCCAAGACTTATTGCATAGTCTATTGGTACTTTTCTATCAACTAATTCATATTTAATTTTTCCATGTTTTAATCCCTTAGGTGCTGTTATAATCTTAGGATTTAATTTTTTAGTTTCTTTTTCAGATATTTTTATAGTATTAGGTATACTTATTTTGGATATTTTAGCTTGAATATTGTAGTCAAATACTGTCTCTTTATCTCCAGCTTTTATATATAAACTAGCCTTACCTACTCCTACAGCTTCTACAGTATTTCCATTTATCTTTAATATGTCTTCATCACTACTTTCATATGTAACTTCTTTCTTTTCTTTAAATTTATCATAATCTACTTGTACTTCAGTGTCTATTTTAGCTGACTCTCCTACATACTTTATTTCATTATCTAATGTAGCACTTAAGCTTTCTACTTTTGGATTTACAACTTTTATATTTATTTTTTTCAATATCCTTGAGTTTTTCATAACTCCTATAACTGTAGTACCTTCTTGATTTGCTGTTACTTCATTTCCATTTATACTTAGTATGTTAGAATCATCTAAACTCTTAAAATATATATGTGGTTCTTTTGCATAAGCTGGTATAATTACATATTTTCCAGTAGATAATGTTACTGTATCATTTAATTTTATAATAAACTTATCAATATCTTTAATATAATCGCCATTTTCCATTTCAATTTCTATACCTTTTACCATAGGTTTAATAGCTCCAAATTTAAATAAATAATATTGTGCTATTAATATTGTTGGTATAATTATAATTATCATTATTATTATTTTGTAATTTATGTCTTTTATATTTTTCATATAAACACGTCCTTTAGAAATACAATACTTTAATTAATATATTTATTGTATTTGCCATACTATCCTTTTTTAAAAGATATATATTTTTATACATTTTTTTCTAATTCAATTATAACCCATAATTTTATATTTTTATACACTTTTAAATATAGATTCTAAATTGATTAATCTATAAATATTTATAACTTATTTTGTAAATAATAAAACTAGTATAAATAATCATGAGGTGATTAAATGAATAATTTAAAAGAAGTTTTATTAAGTGAAATACCTAACTTTAGAGAAAAATCTCTTAAGTTTTTAAATGGAGAAATACCAAAGCTTGAGTATAAAGGTTTCTCAGGTGGATACGGTGTATATGCACAAAGAGATAAAAAGTCTTTTATGATAAGACTTAGAACTTCAGCAGGTATAATGTCAAAATCTCAACTTCATACTATATATAATATGGCATATGAAAATAAATTAGAAAAGATACATTTAACAACTAGACAAGCAATTCAATTGCATGACCTTAATGTAGATCAATTATGCAGTATAATGGAAGAAGGTATACATAAGGATATCTTTACTAGAGGAGGCGGTGGAAACTTCCCTAGAAATGTAGGATTATCTCCATTATCTGGTGTTGATCCTGATGAAGCCTTTGATGTTACACCATATGCTCTAGCAACAGATAAACATTTTATTAGTAAAATAACAACTTATCATTTACCTAGAAAATTAAAAGTTTCTTACTCTAGTTGTAATAATGATGATGCTCACTGTACAGTTCAAGACTTAGGATTTATTGCAACTATTAAAGACGGTAAACCTTATTTTGATGTATATGTAGGTGGTGGACTTGGTAAAAATCCTAAACTTGGATTAAAATTAGATGAACCTATAGAAGCTAAAGATTCTTTATACTATGTAGAAGGTTTAACTAAGTTATTTATGGATTATGGTAACTATGAAAATAAAAACAAAGCTAGAGTACGATATATGGTTGAAGAGCTTGGAGAAGATGTTTTTATACAAAAATTTAAAGAATATGCTTTAAAAGAAAAAGAACTTGGCGGACTTGACTTAAATCCAGATCCTATAGACTATTCAAAAGAAGGTATAGAAATAGATATATGTGATCATAGAATAAGAAAGCAAAAACAAAAAGGTTTATATACTGTTTATATTCATCCAATTGGTGGTCAATTATATCTTAAGGATTTAAAAGCTTTACTTTATGAGTTAGATAAAATAAAAAATCCTATTATAAGAACAGGTATGACTGAAGGAATGTATATATTAAATTTAGATGGTAAAGAAGCTAAAAAAATATTAGAAGTAACTAAAAAAATAAGTGCCGATTCAAGTCTTGAACAAAGTGTTTGCTGTATAGGTGTTCCTATATGCCAAATGGGTATACAAAATAGTCAAAAAATGCTAAATACTATAATAGATTACTTCAGAGAAAATGTTGATAAAGAAACTATGCATAAACTTCCAAGATTATATATATCAGGTTGTCCTAACTCTTGTGGTGTTCATCAAATAGGAAGTATTGGACTAACTGGAAAGATGAAAAATATAGACGGTAAGCCTACAGATGTTTTTGAAATATCTATATGTGGTAGCTTTGGTGTTGGTAAATCAAAACTTGGTACATCAATAGGTGACTTTAAAGCTAGTGATATACCAAATTTCTTACATGAATTAGCAAAAACTATAGAAGGAGATTTCCTTGAGTTTGCTACTAATAATACTGAAAAAATACTTGAAGTGGCTTCTAAATATAAATTATAAAATTTTATTTTAAATTTATATTTTCTATAATATTTAGTATTTAACTTTATATCTAAAAAAATATCTCAAAGTACTAATACAGCTTAATACTTTGAGATATTTTATATCTATTTAACTTCTACATTATATTTTTCCATTAAATTATCTAATATATTACTTTGTTTTTCATATCCTAATGTATATACTAACTCTTCTTTTATAGTTTCAAAATCTTCATACTTTTCATCTGTCTTTTTAATTATGTGATATCCATAATCAGTTTCTACTACGTCTGAATATATTTCTCCATTTTTTAATGAAAATGCTGCATTTTCAAAAGGTTCTACCATTTGACCTTTACCAAAGAAATCTAAATCTCCACCATTTTCACTACTGCTATCTTCTGAGTATTCTTTAGCTAATTGAGCGAAATCTACTCCTTCTTTAGCTTGTTTTAATATATCTTGTGCTTTTTCTTTGTTCTTTTTCTTTTGTGTATCACTTACTTTATTGCCTTCATCATCTGTATTTTTAATTAATATATGAGATGCTCTAACCTTTAAAAATTCATCTTTATTTTTGTTATAGTAATTTTCAGCTTCTTTATCCGTTACTTCTGATGCTTCTCCTATATACTTAGTAGCTATTAATTCTTTTTCTAATTCTTTTTCTATGTCTTCTTTAGGTATATTGAATTTATTTATTATATCGTCTTCTGTTAAATTAAAAGTTTGCTCTAAACTTGACATTAAAGAAGAATATTCACTTTCTACATCTTCTTTTTCAACTGTTATTCCTTCTTCTTTACCTTCTAAATATAGTACTTCCGTTGTAGTCATATAATCTATAAAACTTGCTTCATACGCATCTACTTCTTCGTCAGTCATTTTAGTTTTTCCATTTATATAAAATAATGGCTCCATTTTTTGTCTAAGTTGTTTCCCTGTTATTTTAGTATCTCCAACAGTTGCTACAACTTTATTATCACTATATGTTCTTGCTGTTGCTGGTAAAGTTCTCCCTACAGATTTTCCATATGTAAACCCTGCTCCTAAACAAAGACCTCCTATAAGTGTCATTGCAATTATAGATTTAGTATTTTTATTATTTTTTAATTTTTTTATTTTATTTTTAATACCTTTTTCTTCTATTTTTTCCTCAGTTATTACTTTTACAACTTCATCTTCATTATTTTTAACTTCTTCAGTTACTACTTCATTATTGTTTACAAGCTCTTCACTTTTAGTAGTTTCTATTTTTGTATCTTCATTATTGTTTATTATTTTTTTATCCTCCGACATTTTTTCCTCCTAAATATTAAATATAATTTTATATTACACTATATTATTTTAATCTGTGTGAAAAAAAATTGAAGCTATTATGAATTTAATATGAAGTTAAATATTTCTTAGACTATATCTAATTTCATATCTTCCAACTTTGTTATCTTTATATTTTAGCATGTTAGTTATTTGAGATTTACTTTTATTTAAATACTTAGAACATTCATCTAAAGATTTAAATACCTCTATAACTTCACCTTTACTATTTAATAGTTCTATTTTTTTCTTTCCACCTCTTTTAATTATATATTTATATTTTCTATAATATTTTTCATATTCCTCGTCTAAAGATTCAAATTTATAATGCATTTTTATTGGGTCTATTTTATTGTTTGATAATATATCATCTCTTTTAGATTCAGATATATTTAATGTAAATATTTTATTGTTTAATTCATTATATATTTCTAATGGACTTTTATTATTATTTATATAATCATTATTAAGTTCACTTAATTTTAATTCTTTGCTTAAGTATTTTATTGCTTCTCCTAGGTAGTCAGTATGACCATGTCTTAGATTTTCTGCTATGTATTCTATAGGTACTTTTAAAGCTTTACTACACTGCTTGTGAGTATCAAATACTTGTTCTTCATTTGTATATACATCAATTGCTTTTATTTTTTTTGCTCTTATTATTTTTGCATCTATTATATATAATTTATCGTTTTCATCAAATTCTATCTCTGCTTCTGCTTCTGCTTCTGCTTCTGCTTCTGCTTCTGGGGCATTATTAATTATCTTTTCTGAATTGTCAACTATTTCAGTTATATTTGTTTCTTTTTTTTCTACTTCAATTTCCGATACATCTTCTTTATCTATGGCAAGTTCTTCTGATACATCTACTATTTCTTCTTTAATTTCTGAAATTTTGCTCTCCTCTGATTTTTTCTTAAGACGGCTAAAAATCTTTTTTAACAACTTTTTATTCCTCCTAAAACTAGTTAATACTTATTTATTATGTCATATAATATATTACTAAAATATGTGTTTTTAGTAAACTAAAGTATTGTGTAATTATATAACTATTTTTGCAAGTTAATTAAAAGTCTTTAAGTAATATAACTTTATTAATCATAAAAAAGATGTATATAAAAACTATATATACATCTTTTATCTTAGTGCTTTATTTTATTTTTATAAATTTAGAAACTTCCATAATTAAACTTGATGTTAAAGCTAAAATAGCACAAGCTATAAAGCTATTTAAATCAAATGATGCTGGAATTGCAAATATTTCTCTCATAAATGGTAATAGTGTTATAAATAACATTACTAAACAAATTCCTACTGCACCTAATGTATATTTATTAGTATTAAATCCTAATTTAAATATAGTTTGTGTATTAGATCTTGATGGGAATGTTTGTAGTATTCTAGATAAAGTCAGAGTTAAAAATGCCATTGCGCATCCTAATTCTGGTGAAGTTTTCATTCCTATATACTGAGCTATTATAGTTACTATACCTATTATACTACCTCTAGTTAATATAGTTTGTAATGTATATTTATCTAGTATTGATTCTTTAGTATCTCTAACTGGTGTATTCATTATATTCTTTTCTGGCTTTTCAAGTCCTAGTGCTATAGCTGGTAATGAATCTGTAACTAGGTTTATAAATAATAATTGTATTGTTGTAAAAGGATTTGGTAAGTTTGCAAGTAAGGCAAATACTATAGCAATTATTCCACCTAAATTACCTGAGAATAAATACGTTATTGATTTTTTTATATTGTTATAAATTGTTCTTCCTGATTCAACAGCTTTAACTATTGTAGCAAAGTTATCATCCATTAAAATCATATCAGATGAATCTTTAGCTACTTCTGTTCCACTTCCCATTCCTATACCAATATCTGCTTGTTTTAGTGCAGGAGCATCATTTACTCCATCACCAGTCATTGCACATACTTTACCTTTTCTTTGCCATGCTTTTACTATTCTTATTTTATTTTCAGGTGATACCCTTGCATATACAGATATTTTTTCTAACATTTTATCTAATTCATCTTCAGTTAAATCATCTAATTCTTTTCCTGTTAAAGCTAGATCACCATTATCCATTATGCCAATATCTTTAGCTATAGCCATTGCTGTTGTTTTATGATCCCCTGTTATCATTATAGTTTTTATGCCTGAATTTTTAGCATTTTTAACTGCATCATATACTTCTTCTCTTGGAGGGTCAATCATTGCCATAACACCTATTAATGTTAATTCATTTTCATCATCTATAGTTGGTTCAAAGTTATCACTTACTTTTTTACTAGCAAATGCTAATACTCTTAATGCTTTATTAGAAAATTCTTCATTAATTTTTTTATATTCATCTATTATTTCTTCATTAAGTTCTACTATTTCTCCATTACTTAAAGCATATTTACATCTACTAAAAATAACATCTGGAGCTCCTTTAGTAAACATTAGCGTTTCATCATTTATTTTGTTTACTGTAGACATTAATTTTCTATCACTGTCAAAAGGTATTTCCCCTATTCTTGTGTATTTTTCTCTTAATGCTTTATAATCTATATTATTTGAAATTGCGTGATTTATTAATGCAACTTCAGTTGGATCTCCAATTTCTATTCCCTCATTATTTATATCTGAATCATTACATAAAATTGCTGCTAAGTTAAGATATCTATCTTGTATTGAATTATTTGTTATTGCAGCTTCATGACCATCAACGTTATCTGCTAAAATAATATTTTTATTTTCATAAGTATATACATCAACAACTGTCATTTTATTTTGAGTTAATGTACCAGTTTTATCAGTACATATAATACTTGTAGATCCTAAAGTTTCAACTGCTGGTAATTTTCTTACTATTGCTTGTTTTTTAGCCATTGTATTTGTTCCTACAGCTAAAACTATTGTTACTATTGAAGATAATGCTTCAGGTATAGCTGCAACTGCTATAGCTATTGCAAACATAAATGAACTTGCTAAGTCTGCACCTCTTAACACTTGTACTGCAAATATCATAATAGATAAAATGCATATACCTATTCCTAATTTTTTACTAAATTCATCTAACTTTTGTTGTAATGGCGTTTGCTTACTTTCAGCATTATCAAGTAAGTCTGCAATTTTACCAACTTCAGTATTCATTCCCGTATTCGTTACAACAAATATACCTCTACCGTAAACTACCATAGAACCACTAAATACCATATTCTTTTGATCTCCTAAAGCGCTATCTAAAGGTATTTCTTCTTCTGTTTTTAGTATTGGTTCTGATTCTCCAGTAATCATTCCTTCTACTACTTTTAAACTTTGAGATTCTATAATTCTACCATCTGCAGGTACATAATCTCCTGCTTCTAAAAGTACAATATCACCTACTACTAATTCTCTAGATGAAATTGTTATTTTCTCATTATCCCTTATTACTTTTGTGTATGGTATTGATAATTTCTTTAAACTATCAAGTGAACCTTCAGCTTTCTTACTTTGAACAACACTAAGTATTGAGTTTAAAGTAACAACTAAAAGTATTATACTTGATTCAATAACTTCTCCTAAAAATATCTGAACTAAAGCTGCTATTAAAAGTATTATTACTAAAGGATCTTTAAATGTTTCTAAAAAGAGTTTTATAATACTACTTTTTTCTTTTTCCTTTAACTCATTATGACCGTACTTTTTAAGTCTTTCTTGTGCTTCTTTTTTAGATAATCCGTTTAAACTACTGTTTAAACATTTTATTACCTCTTGAGTACTTTTCTTGTAATACATATATATACCTTCCTCCTTAAATTTTGGAAAATAAAAAAGACCCTTAGCGTATGTTTTATATACGTTAAAGGTCTTGCTAACAAGTTTATACTCGCTAATCAACCGGGAATTTATTCCGAAATGACGACTGATTATCACTAATGTGAAAGCTACTCCCCTTTATGGGAACTTATTTATTTTTATAAATTTATTATATTCAGGTTGTTTTAAATTTGCAACTACTTTTTAATATTTATTTATCTTTTATAAAAAATAATTAAAAAATTTATATAATTAGTATATTATTTATGTAACTCATATATGTCAGAAAATTCTAATTCTATTTTGTCTATATCTATCTCATGGTTATACTCATACTCATCACCTTCTAATTTTTCATTTGGTAATAGTATTTCAAATTCAGTTCCATTTTCTTCATCGCTATATAAGTATATTTCACCGTTATTTAATTCGACAATAGATTTTACTATACTAAGACCTATTCCACTACCTTCATTTAATCTAGTTAATGACTTATCTCCTTGGACAAATCTTTCAAATATTATATTTTGTATACTTATAGGTATTCCTATACCGTCATCTTTTACGATTATATGTACCCAATTTTCATCTTTATATAAATTAACGAATATATTACCATTTTCTTTTGTAAACTTTATAGCATTTGACAATAAATTAAGTATAGCTCTTTCTATCATAGATGAATCACATTTTATTATATGTTCTTCAACTTCAGTATCAAAGACTATATTTATATTTTTATTATTTGCATAATTTATTACAGAAAGAGTTATATCTTCAACTACTCTAACTATATCACAGTTTGTAAATTTAGCTTTTGTAAATCCTACATCTATTTTTGTTATATCAATTATATTGTTTATAAGTCTTAACATACGTTTACAATTTATTTTTAAATACTGTTTGTTATTTTCATATACTTGTCTAAAATCAACTGACATATCATTACTTTTAATATCTAAAAGTTGAAGTGTTGAATAGAAAATATTTAGTGGTGTTCTTAACTCATGTGATATATTAGCGAAAAATTCATTTTTTACTTCTTCATGTTTTTTCATTTTTTCGTATTCTATTAAATATTTTTGTGATCTTAATTTTGCAGATATATCTTTAAATATAATTGCATAATTATTTTCTTTAAATTGAGTATAAATATTTTGAATACTACACTCTACAGTCATATCTAAGGATGGTATGTAAATATTTCCTTTCCATGTTCTATATTTTCTTATAGAGTTTTTAATTTCAAGAATTAAATTTTCATCTACTTCTTTCATTTTATTAATTATTACAGATTCAACTTTTTTATCTTCTCTATATGGAGTTTTAAATATAAAATTTTTAACTGTTTTATTTGCAAACTTTATATTACCATCTTCATCATATAAAACTATACAACTATATTTATTTTCGTTTACTATCTGATAAAAAACAGTAAGTTTATTTTCTAATTCTTTATTTCTTTTTATACTTAATATAAGTTCTAAAAATAATCCACCCATAAATATAATAAATGCCATATATGTTATTGATATAGATGTTAATTTTATAACAGGCATAGGATATGTAGTTCCTACTATAGCATAATATGCTTTTACTCCAAATAAAAATATACTTGAACTTATGACAGAGTATATATATTCTTTTTGACTTATACTCTTTTCTAAATATATTATAGATACTACTAAGTAGGATGTTATTAAAAATATATTGTATGCTATGAAGTAGTTTTCTTTATTTGAAAAAATCAAATCTTTATTTTCTAATATTCCTATAAAAATAGATATTATAGCTACTATTAATATTGAACTAAGCTTATTAGATATTATTAATTTTTTTATCTTTTTTAAAGGCAAAATACTTATTGCTAATATACTGATTCTAATTATCGATGTCCCTATTGTTATGTATCCATCTACATACTTAGTAGCATTTTCTAAATTCATATTGTCTAAGTTTCCAAGAGATATATCAACAAAAAATACAACGTACATAAGAGATATAATAAAAAGTTCTTCTTTTTTTGTACTAGTATAGCACATTATACAACTACCAATTGCAAGACCTGATAAAATTAAATTAAATAATCTTATAAAATATATTACATTTAACTTTTGTAAATTTTCTATTTTTAGTATCATAAATAATTTACTTATATATAATATGCTAATTATTAAAGTTAAAGCTATTATAATTAATGTAGATAAATTATTTTGTACTTTTATGTCCCCTCTTTTTGATTTTTTTATATTGTCCATTTTATAACCTTTCCCCTATTTTTTATTTTTCAGTATACTAATTTTAATTTAAATAAATCCCCTAACTTAAAATATAAATATCTAGATTAAAATTTATATATTTATTATATATTTTTTATGATATTTTTTCAAACTTTAACATAATTTTACTCATATTTCCACGGAAATAATAAAATAAACATAAAAAACCTATGGATTTATAGTTTATTTGTAAATCCATAGGTTTTTAATTAAAATATTAAGTTAAATATTTTGTTTAATATTTGAGTATGTTCATTAAATATATTAAATCCTATTAATATAAGTATTATTCCACCTACTAGTTCTGCATATCCATTGAATATATCCCCGACTTTATTTCCTACGAATACTCCAACAACACATACTAAAAATGTTATAATACATATTATTGATGCTGCTAGTATTATATTAACATTTAAAAATGCAAAACTTATTCCTACTGCTAAAGCATCTATACTAGTAGCTACTGCAAGCATTATGATTTCTTTGTTAGATAAATCATCTATATCTGTTGTAGAGCTAAACTCTAACGAAGATGCATCCTTTTCTTTTCTATCATCAAAAAATCCTTTTATCATGTTAAATCCTATAAATCCAAGTAATATAAATGCTATCCAATGGTCTATAGATTTTATGTAACTTTCAAAACTAATACCTAATGCCCATCCAAGTAGTGGCATACCTCCTTGAAATATACCAAATGCTAAAGCCATCTTTACTGCTGTAGACTTTTTTAAATTTTTAATTGTCATCCCCTTTGTGATAGAAACTGCAAATGCATCCATAGATAATGCAAATCCTGTAAATATTAATGCTATAAAACTCATGTTCATCCTCCTTAATTTTTATAAAAAATTCGCTTCGCTTAAGCCAATGCGTAGACGCTCCACTTCATGTCGCAAACGACTTCGTCGTTACTCAAAATTTTTTTACTCTCAAATCCAATATATTGATTTAACTATATTTAAAAGTTTATCCACAAGTATTGAAGTAATATAATTTCTTTATTAATTATAAACGCAAAAAACGAGACTTATGCATGCTAAATAAACATGCATGAGTCTCGTTTTTTAATACTAGACCAGACTTAACGTCATTATGTTGATCTAGTAACACTTATCGTGCAAACTACTCCCTCAGCAAACTAGAAAGTATTGTATATTTAAATAGTATAATGCTAATTTAATTTAATTACAATAAGTAATTTTTATTTTCTTATGTATAAAAATAAAAAGAGAGATTTTCTCTCTCTTTTATTGTGCTAATTTAAGATATCCACTTGGATGGAAGTAATATATTTTAGAATCGTCTTCATTTACAAACATTCCTAAATCTCCATCTATATCCATTAAAAATACATATCCTTTTAATCCTTGTTCTTTTAATGCTGTAAAATCTTCTTCTGTTCCTTGGTATATGTATGTAACGTTAGAATTGTATTCTAATAATAATTTTTCAGCTTCTTCTTTGTTTAGTTTATTTATTTCTTGTACTTCTATGTTATTAATTTTGTCTATATTTTCTATTGTATCTTGTGCAAAAACTATGTCTCCTACATTGATAGTTCCTAATAATCCTACACATATTAATGATAATGTTATAATTGCTTTTTTCATATAAATCACGTCCTTTTATATATTATTTATGTAATTTATTTCTTTTATGATTTAATTTTATCACTAATTATTCTTAAATAACAGTTACACACTTGTTACCTTGGGTTACAAGTGTGTAACCATTTATTGTTGAAATAATATATATTTAATATTAAATAAAAGACTATTCTTATTTTATAGTTTACATAGTCTTTTATTGTTTAAATTTTTATAAATTTAAATATAGTTGATTCTCCTGAATATATTGAATTTGCTATTAGTGCATTATCTCTTCTTCTAACTCTTACAAATTTTTTATTTAAAGCTTGAATAATGTATTCAGATTTATTTATATTTATAAGGGTAAATATACTTGCATTTTCTTTGTTTGTATCTGCAACTAAAAAACCTTTTTCGTCAATTCTTATAAATTCACCATCTATTACCTTTATTTTTGCAGTATTATTTTTAAATATTATTAATTCAAATTTAGAACCTAAATCTTCTCCTACTGCATATAGGTATCCTTTATATCCTGATATAACACGCTTTTGGTTATAAACAGATTTTATATATACTTTTAGTTTCTTTTCATTACTTTGATTAGATGGATAAATTACTGGTCCTGGTTCTTGTGGTTGAGGTATTATTACTGGTCCTGGTCCTTGGGGGTTGCGGTATTTCTTGGTTTGGTATTTGCGGACCTAGGCCTTGTGGTTGTATGATTTGTTGGCTTGGTATTTCTATGTTTGGACCTTGATT
>DHKFR23503__coassemble_738_pt1 | contig 29739 bp, 30 predicted proteins | sample DHKFR23503__metabat2_high_PE_003 | metagenome-assembled genome bin DHKFR23503
ATTATCTGAGGTACTTTTTATATATTATTCATTATCTTCTAAATCAAGTTTTATACTTAACTCTTTAAGTTGTCCTTCTTCAGCAACCGCTGGTGCATTTGTCATTGGACAAACTGCACTTTGATTTTTAGGGAATGCTATAACATCTTTTATGTTAGTAGTTCCTGCAAGTATCATTATTAATCTATCAAGTCCAAATGCTATTCCTGCATGTGGTGGTGTTCCATATTTAAATGCATCTAATAAGAATCCAAACTTCTCGTAAGCTTCCTCTTCAGAAAGACCTAATGCACTAAACATTCTCTTTTGAACGTCAGAATTGAATATTCTAACACTTCCTCCACCTACTTCGTATCCATTTATAACTATATCGTATGCTTTAGCTCTTAAAGATGCTTTATCTCCATCTTCAAGTTTATCTAAGTCTTCATCTATTGGAGATGTAAATGGATGATGCTTAGCTATAAATCTTCCTGTTTCTTCATCTTCTTCAAATAATGGGAATTCAGTTACCCATAACATTTTGTATTCATTGTTGTTTAATAAATCAAGTCTTCTTGCAACTTCAAGTCTAACTTGTCCTAATGCATCAAATACTACTGAATCCTTGTCAGCAACAAATAATAATAAGTCGCCTTCTTTAGCATTCATTCTATCAAGTATTTTAGTCATTTCTTCTTCAGTGAAGAATTTAGCTATTGGAGAAGTAACTTCTCTATTAGCTCCAACCTTCATCCAAGCAAGTCCTTTTGCTTTATAAGTTTTAGCATGATCTTCTAATTTACCTATTTGCTTTTTAGTAAATTCTTCTGCTTTACCTTCTACATTTATACCTCTAACACTCATACCTTTTTTAGTAGCATTTGCAAATACTCCAAATCCACAATTAGCTACTATATCAGATATATTAGTTAATTCATATCCAAATCTAGTATCAGGCTTATCTGAACCATATCTTTCCATAGCTTCAGAATAAGGCATAACTGGAAGTGGTAAACTAACTTCTACATTTAATACTTCTTTGAATATTCTTTGTATCATTTTTTCCATTATAGCTCTAACGTCTTCTTCTTCAACAAATGACATTTCACAGTCTATTTGAGTAAATTCTGGTTGACGGTCAGCTCTTAAGTCTTCATCTCTGAAACACTTAACTATTTGGAAGTATCTATCCATACCACTTACCATCAATAATTGTTTAAATAATTGTGGTGATTGTGGTAATGCATAAAACTTACCTTCATTAACTCTACTTGGTACTAAGTAGTCTCTAGCACCTTCTGGAGTTGGTTTTATTAAGAATGGAGTTTCTATTTCACAGAAATTATTTTCAGTTAAGTAATTTCTAACTATACCAGCAACTCTACTTCTTAACATTAAATTCTTTTGCATAGATGGTTTTCTTAAATCTAAGTATCTATATTTTAATCTTAATTCTTCTGAAACATTATCATCATCTTTTATATATATTGGTGGTGTTTCAGATTTATTTAGTAATCTTAATTCAGTAGCAAATACTTCGATATCTCCAGTTGGCATGTTAGGATTTTTAGATGATCTTTCTGCAACCTTACCCTTAACTGCAACAACGTATTCTGAACCTAATTTTTCAGCCTTAGCAAAAGCTTCTGCATTTACATCAGTATCGAATATTATTTGACATAATCCACTTCTATCTCTTAAGTCAACGAATACTAATCCCCCTAAGTTTCTTTTCTTTTGTACCCATCCCATAAGTACAACTTCTTCATTTATATTGCTCTCTCTTAAGTCCCCACAATAATGAGTTCTCTTTAAGCCATTTAGAGTTTCCATTGTTTATCCTCCAAGTATTTATTTTAACTATAAATAGTTATTTTATATTAAATATGTTTCTATGTATAAAGCTTTTAAAGCTTATTTATAAACATATTACTAATATTATCACTAATATATTTAACTTGTCTAGCAAACAAAATATGACTTAAGTTTATATATTTAACCTAAATCATATTCTGAATTTGTAAAATTAAACTACATTTGTATTAATTACAGTCTAGACTTTAACTCTTTAACTATTTCACTTAACTTTATAGTTGTTTGTTCTGATGTTGACATATTTTTTAATGTTGCAGTGTCATTAGCTAATTCATCATCACCTATAACTATAGTAAACTTAGCATTTATTTTATCAGAATACTTAAATTGAGCCTTTACACTTCTATCTAAGTGATCATTTTCTGCACTTATGTGATTTGTTCTTAAATCCTTAAGTAATTTGAAGCTCTTAGTTTTAGCTTCATCACCTATTGTTACTATAAATATATCAGTAGCATAAGGATTTTCTATTTCTATATTATTATTTTCCATAGTTAATAATAATCTTTCAACCCCTAATCCAAATCCTATACCACTAACACCTTTAGGTCCACCTAATTGTTCAACAAGTCCGTCGTATCTTCCTCCACCACAAACTGTACTTTGAGAACCTATATCATTAGATATTATTTCAAATGCAGTTTTCTTGTAATAGTCAAGTCCTCTAACTATACTTCTATCAACTACAAAGTTTATATCCATTTCTTTTAAGTATGATTGTAATTTTTCAAAGTGATCTTTACAATCATCACATATATGATCAACCATGAAAGGTATATCATTTAAATTTTCCTTACAATTAGGATTTTTACAATCTATAACTCTCATTGGATTTTTATCTTTTCTATCTAAACATGTTTCACATAATACATCTGATTTAGCATCTAGATATTCTTTTAATTTAACGTTGTACTCAGCTCTACAAGTTGGACATCCAACAGAGTTTATACTTACTGCTAAATCTTTAAGTCCAACCTCATTGAAGAATTGTACAGCTAAAGCTATAACTTCTGCATCTAGTGATGGTTTATCACTTCCTAATGCTTCTATTCCAAATTGGTGGAATTGTCTTTGTCTTCCTGCTTGAGGTCTTTCATATCTAAAGCAAGGTGTTATATAAAATAACTTTGTAGGTTGAGTATCTGCATATAATTTATTTTCTATAAATGCTCTAACAACCCCTGCTGTTCCTTCTGGCTTTAAAGTTATATCTCTTTCACCTTTGTCTGTAAATGAGTACATTTCTTTTTGTACTATGTCTGTAGTATCTCCCACACTTCTTTTAAATAATTCTGTATGTTCAAATATTGGTGTTCTCATTTCTTCATAACCAAATAATGAACATATTTCTCTAAATTTATTTTCAACATAATTCCATTTATATGCATCTTTTGGTGTTATGTCTTTTGTTCCTCTTGGAGCTTTAGTTAACATTTTGATATATCTCCTTTCTCTTTCTTTCAATCATTTCGTCAACTCTATCTATATACTGTTCAACATTTTTTACATTTTCAACTCTTTCAATTCGATCTTCATCAACATATACAAATTTTGATATAGAACCTGCACCTAGTGCATAGTTACTTTGCTTTTCTTCCATGATTTGAATATTATATATACATTCATATCCTTCTTTTGCATATCCTATATTTTCTAAGTTTCCTAGCATATGTTTTTGACGATACATATAATATGGATTAAGTCCCATCTCTCTTGCATATTCCATAGATAAATCTATCATTTTTATCATTTCTTCATATCTTGTAAGCTCATAATTTTCTATATCTTCTTTTAATTTAGAAGCTCTCTTAACTGCTAATGTATGCACAGTTAAACTTTCTGGAGAAAGTTTTTTAATTTCTTCAAGAGTATTTCTAACCATATCTAAATCTTCGTCAACAAGACCTAGTATAAGGTCCATATTTATATTATCAAACCCTATTTCTCTAGCCATATTGAAACAATCTATTATATCAGAAACACTATGATCTCTTCCTATTTTCTCTAAAGTTTCATCATTCATAGTTTGAGGATTTATACTTATTCTACTTACATTATGCTTTTTAAGAACCTCTAACTTTCCTCTAGTTATAGAGTCTGGTCTTCCTGCTTCAACTGTAAATTCTTTTATTTTAGTTAAGTCTAATTCTTTAAATAATGCAGTTATTAAAGTATCTAATTCTTCTTTTTCAAGAGCTGTTGGAGTTCCTCCACCTATATATAATGTTTCTATTTCTTTGTTTGTATCTTCTATTATTTTTGCAAGTCCTTTAACTTCTTCTATAAGTTTTTCTACATAAGTTTTTCTTAAGTGTCCAAATTGCTTTAATGGATTTGCTGGGAATGAGCAATAATAGCATCTTGTAGGACAAAACGGTATTCCTACATATAAAGATATTTTATTTTCATCTATTGGATATATAAAAGTTCTTTCTCTTTTTGCTATTTCTAAAGCTAATTCTATTTTTTCATCCATTATAAGATAATTTTCTTTTAAGTTTTCTCTTATAGAATCATCATCCATACCTTTATCTAATAAAGTGTGTACTATCTTAACAGGTCTTATTCCAGTAAGTATGCCCCAGGGTACATAAGTATTGAATTTTTTTCTTAATACTTTAAACATACTTCTCTTTATCATTTCTTTAGTTAATTTTTTTAATTCTTGCTCATTTAAACCATCGATTTTTATATGTTCAGATGAATCAAATCTAAGTTCATAATTTTCATAGTATTTAGTTGTTGATATTAAAGTATCGTTATATTCTAAAAGAGTATTTTCTAAAACCATTCCAAAACTTTTATTATCTACAAATTGAAATTCTGATGTAAATAATTTTATAAGTTCTGCAACTTCATACTTAAAATCATGATTTTTTAATATTACGTTTAACATTTTAACGTCTCCTTTTACATATAAGGATTACTCATCTTCTCTATGCCAAGTGTTGAACTTGGCCCATGACCAGGATGTATTTTTACTTTATCTTCAAATTTAGATAATTTCTTTAAAGATTTCTCAATTTGCTTATAGTCTCCGCTATAAAAATCCGTTCTTCCTATACTTCCTGCAAATAGTGTATCTCCTGTAAACATATCATCATTAACTCTTATACACATACTTCCTTTTGTGTGTCCTGGTGTATGAATAAAACTTAATTTTAAATTTCCAAGTTCTAATTTATCTTTATCATTAACATATATATCTGCATCTAATTCTTGTGGTCCACAATGCATTGAATAACTTAAATTTTTTCTATTATCATTTAATAGCTCTTTTTCATCACTATGAGCTATTATATTAGCATTAGTTTTTAATTTTATATCATTCACTGCACCTATATGATCTCCGTGTCCATGAGTTAGTATTATATAATCTAAGTCTAAAGAATTTTTCTTTATATAACTAAGTATTTTATCACTAGCTCCCCCTGGATCTATAACAGCACTTTTTTTAGTTTCTTCATCTATTAATATATACATATTTTCCCCAAAATACGGTTCAACTATCTTATCTATTTTCATAATCGTATCTCCTTAAAAATCTCTATTTGATTCAAGTAATATTGTAACTGGTCCATCATTAGTTAAATCAACCATCATATGTGCACCAAATTTTCCTGTTTTAGTTACTATATTTTCTTTCCTTGCTTTTTCTATGAATTCTTCATATAATTTTGTTGCAACTTCAGGTCTTGCTGCACTAGAAAAACTAGGTCTTCTACCTTTTCTGCAATCACCATATAAAGTAAATTGAGATACTACTAAAAGCTCTCCATTAACATCTTTCAATGATAAATTCATTTTTTCATTTTCATCTTCAAAGATTCTTAAGTTAAGTACCTTATCTATTATATAATCTACATCTTTAGATGTATCTTCATGAGTAACACCAAGTAAAACAAGTAATCCTTTATTTATTTCACCAGTAACTTCTCCATCTACTGTAACTTTTGAAGAAGATACTCTCTGAACAACTGCTCTCATAATGACCTCCTAGTTAATTACCCTATAAATATTTTCAACACCAGGAATTGATTTTATCTTTTTCATTAGTGTGTTTAACGCATCTATATTGTTAACTTCTACTAGTAGATTTACACTTATTATGCTATCTTTTCCTTTTCTTGCACTTATACCATTTAAAGAAACTTTATCCATTGCAACTATATGAGTTATATCATTTATTATTCCTCTTCTATCAACAGTTTTGATCTGTATTTCAGCCTCAAATTTGCTAGCTTCAGAATTACTCCAAGCTACATCTACTAATCTATTTTGGAAGAAGTCTCCATTACTTGTTGCATTAGGACAATCCGCTCTATGTATAGCAACTCCTCTTCCTTTAGTCACATAACCTATAATGTCATCACCAGGAAGTGGATTACAGCATTTAGCAAATCTTATAAGTATATTATCTAACCCTTTTACAACAATTCCTTGTGAATTATTTTTCTTTCTCTTTTGCTTATATTCTGCATCACTTATATTATGCTTCTCTATATCATTTACTTCTTCTTTTGCTTCTTTTTGTATTTTTTTAACTTCTTTTTCATATAAATCCCTTATTTTAGGAACTATATGTGTTGGCATTATTCCACCATAGCCAATAGTAGCTATTAAATCTTCTAATGTTGGTTGATTAAACTTTTTAGTCATTTGTTGCATATATTTTTCTATATTAGGATCTTTTAGTGCTATATTATATTTCTTAAATTCCTTCTCAAGTATTTCCGTTCCTCTTTGAATATTTTCTTCTCTTCTTTCTTTTTTAAACCATTGTCTAATTCTACTTTTAGCATTTGGCGTCTTTACAATATTTATCCAATCTCTACTTGGTCCATTAGAATTTGAAGATGTTAATATTTCAACTATATTTCCATTTTGAAGCTTGTAATCAAGAGTAACTATTCTTCCATCTATTTTTGCCCCAACACATTTATTTCCTACATTTGTATGCACCCTATAAGCAAAGTCTATTGGTGTTGACTCCGCTGGAAGTTCTACAACATCCCCCTTAGGTGTAAATACATATACTTGACTACTAAATACATCTTCTTTAAGTGCATCCATAAACTCTTGTGGATCTTTTAAGTCTTTTTCCCACTCCATCATTTGTCTTAACCACTTAAGTTTATCTTCTATATTACTTTGTTTTTGACTATTATTTCCTTCTTTATATTTCCAGTGTGCTGCTATTCCGTACTCAGCTATAGTATGCATTTCTTTAGTTCTTATTTGTATCTCTAAAGGTTCACCATCTGGACCTACAACAGTAGTGTGTAAACTTTGATACATATTAGGTTTTGGCATAGCTATATAATCTTTAAATCTACCTGGCATAGGAGTCCATAGTGTATGTATCATACCAAGAACTGCATAACAATCTTTTACAGTATCAACAATTATCCTAACTGCCATTAAATCATATATATCTTGGAAGTTTTTGTGCTTATTTTGCATTTTCTTATATATACTATAAAAATGTTTTGGTCTACCATATACATTACATTTAATACTTACATCTTCAAATGACTTATTTAATATATTAAGTACATTTTCGATATAAGCTTCTCTTTGACTTCTTTTTTTAGCAATTCTCTCTACTAAATCATAATATCCTTCAGGATCTATATATCTTAAAGCTAAATCTTCAAGTTCCCATTTTATCATCGAAATCCCTAATCTATTAGCTATTCCACCATATATTTCAAGTGTTTCTTTAGCTTTAGATTTAGCTTTTTCTGGAGGCATATATTTTAAAGTTCTCATATTATGTAGTCTATCAGCTAATTTTATAAGTATAACTCTTATATCTTTTGCCATAGCAAGAAACATTTTTCTTAAGTTTTCTGCTTGTGTTTCTTCTTTTGATTGATACTTTATTTGACCAAGTTTTGTTACTCCATCTACTAAATCAGCTATTTGTTTAGAAAATTCCTTTTCTATATCTTCATATGTATACTCAGTGTCTTCAACTACATCATGAAGTAAACCTGCTATTATAGTTTCTATATCTAACTCCATATCACATAAAATATTTGCTACTGCTACTGGGTGTATAAAATAAGGTTCCCCTGATTTTCTAAATTGCCCATCATGTGCTTTTTTCCCAAAGTAATAAGCCTTTTCAACTAAACTAACATCTGCATCTTTTGCATATTTCTTAATCTTTTCTACAAGTTCTTGAATTTCCTTATCCTGCATAATACCACCTATTTAAAGTATAAATTTATATATTAAAATAGTTGGCTATATACCAACTATTTTTAAAGTACTAATACTTTACTAAAGAATTTATTTCGTACTTAGATAATTTTTCTCTTCCATTTAAGTCTTCTAATTCTATTAAGAATTGCATAGAAACTACTTCTCCACCTAACATTTCTATTAGTTTTGCCGCAGCTTCCATAGTTCCTCCTGTAGCTAATAAATCATCTACTATAGCTACTCTTTGACCTGGCTTTATCGCATCTTTGTGTATTTGTAATGTATCATTTCCGTACTCTAATCCATAACTATAGCTTATAGTTTCTGACGGAAGTTTACCAGGCTTTCTAACTGGAACAAATCCAATACCTAATCCATAAGCAACTGGAGTTCCCATTAAGAATCCTCTAGCTTCTGGCCCTACTATTACGTCTACATTTTTATCTTTTAAATCATCTATAAATGCATCTATTGTGTACTTAAAAGTTTCTCCATCTTGCATTAATGTTGTTATGTCTTTGAAGTTTATTCCTTCTTTTGGGAAGTTTTCAATTTCTCTTATTGCTTTTTTTAAGTCCATGATGACCCTCCTAATAGCTTTAATATTCTATTTTTATGATTATTAGATATTAAACTTTAACGGTTATCTATTTATTAATTTTATTATTCTATTTATAATTAAATATATTTTCTATTATAAATGATTTTACTTCTTATAACATTAATTTATATATGTAAATTAAATATACGAATATTTTTTCATATATATAAATAATCGTTAATAACAATATTATTATATCTTCTTAATCATTTTTTATCAATATTTGGTGAAATATAACTTTTTACAATCATTGATTTCGCCCGAAATTTCATTATAATTTATTATTATTTAATTGTCTATAGTTATAATTCTATATTTCTTTAGGTTATCCATTTATTTCTCTTAGTATTAATTTTTTAATAATTTATATTTAGGTTTTACTATCTAATACCATTGACTATAATTTGTATATTTTTATTTCCATTCCATTCATTTATTGATGGATAGAATGTAAAATCCATAGATATATTATTATTAGATTTATTATACAAATTATCTAACGCTTCATTACCATACTTTTCTATTACCTTGTTCTCAAATTTTTCTAAATCATTAAATATCATAGCATCTATAATTATATTATTACTTGTTAATAGTTTTAACTTTAAAACATTTTTATCTTTTCCAAGTAATCTAGCATTAGTAATTTTTGCATCTCTAACGCCAAATACTGGTTTAACATTTCCTTTACCAAATGGCTCTAGAACATCCAATTCTTCAATAATATTAAGATTTAAATGCTCTAAAGGAAGGGATGCATCTATCATTATCTTCTTAGTTAAATCTTCGTCTGTTAATTTACATTTATCATTTAAATCTTTTCTAAGTTTATCAATCTTATCTTCCTGTAGCGATAATCCCGCTGCCATAGGATGTCCACCAAATTTATCAAGTAGTTCTTTGCAGTCTAATAATCCCTCAAACATATTATATTCTTCTATTGATCTTGCAGATCCTTTTACACCATCTTCTGATTTTGTAAGTATTATAGTAGGTTTATTATATTTTTCCTTTACTCTTCCTGCAATTATACCTGCAAGACTTTCATGTATATCTGGTATGTATACAACTAATATATTATCATTATTAATATCTGTACTATCAATTATACTAATAGCTCTATCTACACCTTCTGATGTCATATTTTTTCTTGAATCATTTAAATCTACTATTTCTTGTGCTAAATTCTTAGCATCTTCTTCATCTTCCATTAATAGTAGTTCTAAACCTTTTTTAGCTGAATCAAGTCTTCCAGATGCATTTAAACATGGACCTATTACAAATCCTAAATGATATGCTGTAATTTCTTTATCTTCTAAGCTACATGCTTTTTTAAGTGCTTTTATACCAATATTTTCACTATTATTAAGCATCTCTAATCCATTTTTTACAAATATTCTATTTTCATCGATTAAATCAACTACATCACAAACCGTTGCTATAGCTACAAACTCAATTAACTTATAACACTCTTTTTTATCAATACTTAACTCTTCATATAAGCTTTCTATTAATTTAAAAGCAACACCTGCTCCACATATACTTTTAAACTCGTATTCACATTCTATTTGCTTTGGATTTATTATTGCATCAGCCTGTGAAGATATAAATGTTCTTACTCCATCTTCTTCTACAAATGGAACATCATGATGGTCTGTAACTATTACAGTTAATCCTAAATCTTTTGCATATTGTATCTGATCTATAGCTGAAATTCCATTATCACAAGTTATTATAGTATCTACTCCTTCATCATAAGCAGCCTTTACTATATTTTCATTTATACCATATCCATCTTTAATTCTATCAGGTATTTCATAATCTACATTTGCTCCACACTTTTTAAGAGCTGTATATAGTATAAAAACACTAATTATACCATCTACATCATAATCCCCTATAATCCTAATTTTATTATTATCTTGTATTTTTCTTTTTATAATATCTACTGCATTATTTATATCTTTCATAGTTTTAGGTGAATGTAAATTTTCGTATATAGGGTTTATATAGCTGTTTATTATATTCTCATCAGTTATATCTCTATTAACTATTAACTTACAAATCAATTGACTTATTTTATATTTTTCTGACATAGCTTTTAAATCAACTTTTCTATTTCTAAGTAACCATTTTTCATTACTCATTTTTTCTCCTCCATGTCATGTACTATTTCATTAAGTTTTAATATATATATTTTATTATTCTAAATTTATTTATTATTTCCTATATTGACTTCTAAAAATTTTAATAACTAATAATATGCCTATTATAAATGATATAAAGAAACCTGAAATTGCCATCATTTTTATCCAAATATTTTGATTTATATTTTGTGATGATATTATTAATGAAGAACCAACAACCATAGCTGCTAAAACTAAGCTTAATGAAAGTTTTGTAGCTAAGTCAGTTATACAACGTTCTAAATTTGTAAACTTTATATCTTCCATATGTATTTTAAAGTTGTTATTTTCTAAATTCCTAAGTATAGCTTTTAATTGTTTTGGAATTGTCTTAATATCAAAAATCATTTCTTCTGTATTATCTTTAGCCCTAAGTAGTATCTTTTCAATACTAAGTTTATTAATATAATAATATTTTATAAATTCTTCTGCTACTGATGATATTGAAAACTCCGGATTTAAACTTCTAGCTGTTCCTTCTAATGTTATTATAGTTTTTAAAAGTATAGAAAGTTGAGATGGTATACATACTTTATATTTTCTAAGAAATCTAAACATTTCATTTAAAATATTAGATATACTCAATTTCTCTATTGGTACATCATAATAATAATGCATTAAATATAGTAAATCCTGTCTAAAACTATTAGTGTCTATATCTGAATTCAATATATTCATATCTATCAGTAAATGAATTACCCTCTCTACATTTTTCTTACTTATTGCAATTGCCATATGGTTTAGAAAGTTTAAGGTCTTACTATCTATAATTCCAATCATTCCAAAATCTATATATGATATACAATTGCTACTTACTACAAATATATTCCCCGGATGTGGATCTGCGTGAAAAAAACCATATTCAAATACTTGTTTAAATAATGATCTTACACCTATCTCAGATATTTTTTTTGTATCCCACCCTAGTTCCTTTATCTTTGAAGTATCACTTAACTTTATACCTATTATTTTTTCCATTATCAATACTCTTTTAGTACTATATTGATTATATATAGATGGTATATATACTTCTTTACTATCTTTGAACATATTTTTAAACTTAATTGCATTCATTGCTTCAAAATTATAATCTAATTCTCTCATCAATTGAGCATGAAACTCTTCTATAACCTTATTTAAATCAATATCAATGTTTTTATATAAATCTTTTAATGTCAAAGCAATAGCTCTTAATATTTCTATATCAGATTTTATAATCTCTTCAATATTAGGTCTTTGTATCTTTACAATTACATCTTCATTATTTTTTAATTTACCTTCATAAACTTGACCTATAGATGCAGCTCCTATAGGAGTTTCATTAAATTCTTTAAAAATATCATTTATATTTAATCCAGTCTCTTTTTTAAAGATATCTTTTGCTATATCTGTATCAAATGGCTCTATAGAATCTCTTAATTTAGAAAGTTCATCTATTATATCTTGATCAAATAAATCTTTTCTTGTGCTTAAAAGTTGACCAAATTTTATATATGTTGGACCTAATTCTTCTATAACACATCTAATCTTTGTTGCAGTAGACATACTCTTTATATCTTCAGAAGGATTTGTAATTGGTATTTTATATGCTACATCTTCTATATTTAACTTTTCTACAATAAACGAAAATCCATATTTAATTAATATATGCGCAATTTCTTTATATCTTTTTAAGTTCTTATAACTTATTCTCACTAGATTCACTCCTAAAATTTTAAAAGGGCAATATAATAATTGCCCCTTTAATTTTATTACTTATGATTATTCGCAAGTTTTACGTATTTTAATGCCGATTTAGTAAGATTTTCTTTTTCTTGTTCTGAAAGTTCTCTTATTACCTTAGCTGGTGAACCCATAGCTAAAACACCTGATGGTATTTCTTTTCCTGGTGGTACTAAACTTCCTGCTCCAAGTAAAGTAAATTCTCCAACTTTAGCGCCGTCTAAGACTATTGAACCCATTCCTATTAATGTATTATCTCCAATTTCACATCCGTGAATTATTGATTTATGACCTACAGTTACGTTGTTACCTATAATTGTAGGATATCCCTCTGATATATGTACTACACTTCCATCTTGTATATTTGTATTTTCACCTATATTTATATAGTTATCATCTGCTCTTAAAACAGTCCCATACCAAATGTTTGCATTTTTTCCTATATTAACTTTACCTATAATATCAACACTTTCCGCTACAAATGCAGTTTCATCTATCTTAGGTTCTATTCCTTTATATCCTTTTATCATAGACTATTATTCACCTTCTAACATTAACTTTGCTTGTATCATAATTGAACATTCTGTTCTCTTCTTTTGCATTTCACAACCTAATTCATATGGTTTCATAACATCTCCATTGAAGTTAGTTGCATTTGCATGACATCCGCCTGAACAGTAGAATTTATTCCAACATTTTTTACAATCTTCTTTGCTATATACATGAGCATTTTTAAAACTTTCAGTTAAATCATGAGGGAATACTATTTCTTCATTCATTATGTTAGATAACTTGTAATCTTCATTTCCAACAAATTGGTGACATGGATATATATCTCCTTCTGGAGTTATAGCTAAATATTCATTTCCTGCTCCACATCCAGTTATTCTTTTTATTACACATGGACCTTGATTTAAATCTATCATAAAGTGGAAGAATTTAAAATCTTTCCCTTCCTTTAACATATCTGCATATTTAACTGCTAAGTTTTCGTATTCTTCAAATACTCTTGGCATATCTTCTTCTCTTAATGCATATGGGTTTGATTCATCTCCTACAACTGGTTCAACAGAAGTAAGTGCAAATCCTTCATTTGCAAAATGCATAACATCCTCAGAGAAATCTAAATTTTCTCTTGTAAATGTTCCTCTTATATAATAGTATTTATCTTTTGGTCTAGTTTCTATAAGCTTCTTAAACTTAGGTAATATGATATCATGGCTTCCTTTATCATTTAATGTAGGTCTCATATTATCATTTACTTCTTTTCTACCATCTAAGCTTAATACTACGTTGTGCATATTTTCATTTATATATTCTATCTTTTCGTCATCTAATAATATACCATTTGTAGTTAATGTAAATCTTATATTCTTATTATTTTCTTTTTCTACGCTTCTTCCATATTCAACTAATTGCTTTACTACCTCAAAATTCATTAATGGCTCTCCACCAAAGAAATCTATTTCTAAGTTTCTTCTATTTCCTGAGTTAGCTATTAAGTAATCTATCGCAGCTTTACCAACTTCAAAGCTCATCATTTGCTTTTCTCCACCAAAGTCACCTTGTGCAGCAAAGCAGTACTTACATTTTAAGTTACAATCATGAGCAACATGTAAACATAAAGCTTTTACTACTTTTTTTCTAGCTACGAAACTTGGATGGAATTGATATGTATCCTCTGTATATAAAAGACCTTCTTCCTCTAAAGTCTTTATTTCATAATAAGCTTCATTTATTTGCTCTACTGTGTAATTTTCTTTTAAACTTTCTATTATTTCTTCTTTAGTTTTTTCCTTATATAAGTCAACTAAGTTATAAGCAACTTCATCTACAACATGAACTGCTCCTCCGTTAACATCTAGTACTATATTGTATCCGTTCATTGAAAACTTATGTATCATACTCATTTTTCTTTCCTCCTAATTATCAATTCGATTTATCTATATCAACACATTTTCCTCGAATTAAAATTAATCTATTCTTCATTATATAACTTATATAAAATATAGGCAATATTATTAAAAAATTAGCTTTTATAACTATATAATCTTATGTTATTTAACGAAAGATAAATTACATTCAACTTAGTATTTATATAAATTTACTTTTATATAATAGATAAATATCTAATTCTTATCATCTATTTGTTTAAAAAATTTAACCAACTTATTACTATTGTCATTATGATGATTTCTAACTATATCTAATATAATCTCATCCTTAATCTCATCTTTTAAAATTTCATAACCATACCTACTATGATTATAGTAACACTGTATTTTTTTAGATTTTTCAATATTTTTTAATTTACCTTTAGTTAATTTATTTAATATAACTATTATAGATTTATCAATAACATTTAATCGTTTAGTAATTTTTCCTATATCATGTAACAAAGCTGATTTAATTAATACATTTCTATTTTTTAATATATCTTCATCGTAAGTTTCTTTATTATCTAGACTAAATTCTATATCTTTAGCTATTCTAATACTATGTTTTTGTTCTGATTTAGATAACTTCATAAATAATTCTAACTCTTTACTATTTAATATTTCTTTAATATAATCATAATCTTTTTCTGTCATCTTATCTACTACATTAATATAAAATTGTTTTACTCTTTTAGGTATCATATCCGTTCCCTTCTATTATTAATTAAGGATTTCATAATTTATTTTCTTAAAAGGTCATTTTATTTATATAATCAATGATATCTCATTATAATAAAAAATGGAGTATTTTAAAATAAGTATCTATCTTAAAATATCTCCATATTAATTTATTGTCTATTAAGATTTCCTTTAACTTTATCTAAAATTATATTAACTTCATCTACTTTGAGAATAATTATACTTATACCGTAAACTATAGCAGCTATAACTACTGATACCGCCAAAGTTATAGCCTCTTTTATAAATCCGCCACCTAGTATATTAGCCATAGTATTATATATAAATAGAGTTACTACTGCCATTATAATTCCTGAAATTAAAGATTTAATCATACTTAATGCTATTGATTTACCACCAAAATTCCCTATTTTTCTTCTTAAACTTATAAATAATAATATTATAGTAAATAAAGCTGATATACTAGTCGCAAATGCAAGTCCTGCAAGTTGCATATTAGTATATTTAACAAATAGTATATTAAGTATTATATTTAAACCCATTGCTATTACTCCATTTATCATAGGGGTTCTAGTGTCCTGTAATGAATAAAATACTTTACCTAATATATCTCTAAGTCCATATCCAATCATACCAATTGAATAAAATATAAGAGCAACAGCTGTCATCTGAGTTGCCCTAGCATCAAACTCACCTCTTTGGAACAATAGCTTAACTATTGGATTTGCAAGTATTATTGCTCCAATTGATATTGGTATAACCAATAATATTACAGTATTTATAGATGTTATTATTGATTTATTAAACCTCTCTTTGTTGTTTTCAGATGATAGTTTAGATAACATTGGATATACAACAGATGATATAGAAACTATAAACATTCCCATAACGAATTGATTCAATTTTGTAGCATAATTTAATGCAGATATACTTCCTTCAACTAATGTAGATGCTATCGTTCTATCTACTATAGTATTTATTTGATTAACCGCAACACCTATTAAAACTGGTGCTATAAGCCAAAGCATTCTCTTAAGGTGTTCATCTTTAATATCTATATACGCCTTATATCTATATCCTTTTTTCATTGCAAAAGGAAGTTGGAATAAAAATTGAAGTGATAATCCAATTAAAGTACCCCAAGGCAATAAATACGGACTTATTTTTACACTTATGATAATAGATATAATTATAAGAATATTATATGGAACTGGCATAAGACCTGGTATTATAAAGTTTTCTTTCACTTGTAAATATGCCATCATAATATAACTCATTCCTAAAAATGCTAACCCTAATATCATTACCCTTGTAAAATAAATTGCTAGTCTAAGTGTTTCACCTTCAAATCCAACAGCAAATATTTTTACTATTTGTGGTGTAAATATTGCTCCTATAACTGATAGAATTAGACATATAATTACAACTATATTAAATACATTATTTGTAAATTTATTTGATCCTTGCTCTCCTTTATTAGAATTTACTTCACAATAAAGTGGAATAAATGCAGTACCTAAAGATGTACCTATGGCAGTAAATATGACTGCTGGTATATTCATAGCCACTAAAAATGCATCACTTACTCCCGATGCACCATATGCTGAAGCTAATGCTAACTCTCTACCAAAACCTAGGATTTTTGCAACGAAAGTTGCTGCCATCAATCCTATAGCTGCCTTTGCTACTTTTGACATAAATTTTCTCTCCTATATGTTATTTAAATATTAAGTTTTTATTTGTTATCTTTTTTACTTATTTTTTTTATTTCATCTACTTCTAAATAAGCTATAAGATTTTGTGATGTATTGTCCATATCATCTGATGTAGATAATAAATTTCCTACAAATGCATTTCCTAATATATCATATGTAAGCTTTTCTATGTTTTTATTCTCTTTATGTTTATTATTCATATATATACCTCCTCTTATTTCGAGTATGTATATATTATTAACAATAGTTATTATTATTACTCAATATATATGTTCATAAAATTAAATGTATAAAAAAGACGCCATAATAATGACGCCTTTTTTTGTTTATTATAAATTATTATCTTTCACACTCTTGATTTGCAACTGTACAAGAAGTTTTGCAAGCTGATTGGCAAGAAGTTTGACATTCACCACATCCACCTTTTGCAGCACTTTCCTTTAAAGTAGCACTAGATAAAGTTTTTACATGTTTCTTTTCCATCTTTCATGTACCTCCTACTCAAAAGTTTCTTAAATGATTATATCATATAATTTCCCAAATGTGGTATATTATTTGAAGTTTACACCTAAAACTCCACCGATACCACCAGATATAGATACTAATAATACTTTATACATTATATCCATTTCAAATGCAAAACTATCCTTTGCTAAAAATACTATTAATGTAAGACATACTATGTACATAAGGCCAACTAACAGACCGTATATAAGGCCTTTTTCTTTTATGTTCTTTGATGCATAAAATCCTCCAAATGCTGATGATGCAGTAGTTATTGCAGATGATGCCATAGCTATAGAATTTCCTGATAAACTAGTAAATGTAAGGGCTAAGTTATATATTAATAGAGTTGCTAGTGTTAATATATATGAATATCCTAAGCCCTTTAGAATGTAATTTGTTTTCTCCATAAAAAATACCTCCCCTCGAATATATACTCGTTAATATATATTCAAGAAAAGGTACAAACATTACTATTTATTATGCTTCTTTAGATTCAACCTTACCTATAGCCCATTTTTCAAATGGTACTTTAGTTCTATTTGGCCCTATTTCTAATATTACAGCATTTTCTTCAACCTTAGCAACGTGAGCTATTATACCACCTATAGTAGTAACCTTATCTCCTACGTTTAAGTTTTCTCTCATTTCTTTTAATTCTTTATCTTTTTTCTTTTGTGGTCTTATTAGTAAGAAATAAAATACTCCAAATACTACAACCCACATAAGTAATCCCATGATCATCTGTTGTGTTTGCGGACTCATCTTTTTCACTCCTTCAAAGTTTAAAAATTATTTATATATATTAAATATTATATATTAAAATGATTCTAATTAATAGTACATTTTAATTTATTTTGTATATCCATATGCCTTGAAGAATTCTTCTTTAAAGTCTAATAATCTATCTTCCATTATCGCTTCTCTTACTTGCTTCATTAAATTTAATAAGAAGTGTAAATTGTGAGTAGTTATTAATCTTGATGCTAATATTTCATTTGCCTTAACTAAATGTCTTATATATGCTCTTGTATAATTTCTACAACAGTAGCAATCACAATTTGGATCTAAAGGACCAAAATCTCTTGCATATTTAGCATTTCTAACAACTACTTTACCAACACTAGTCATTGCCGTACCATTTCTAGCAATACGAGTAGGTAATACACAATCGAACATATCTATACCTCTTATAACTCCTTCTAATAAGTCATCAGGGCTACCAACTCCCATTAAGTATCTTGGCTTATCTTCTGGCATTAAAGGTACTGTATAATCTAATACTTCATACATTAATTCTTTTGGCTCTCCGACACTTAAACCACCAACTGCATAACCTGGTAAATCAAGTTCTAATATTTCTTTAGCTGATTGTTCTCTTAAGTCTTTATACATTCCACCTTGGATTATACCAAATAAAGCTTGTTTTTCTGTGTTTTTATGAGCTTCTTTACATCTTTTTAACCATCTTGTAGTTCTTTCTAAAGAGTTTTTAACATATTCTCTATCAGCAGGATATGGTGCACATTCATCAAATGCCATCATTATATCTGAACCTAATGCATTTTGTATTTCCATAGCCTTTTCAGGGCTTATAAAATGTTTAGATCCATCTATATGAGATCTAAAGTGAACACCCTCTTCTGTTATCTTTCTAAGTGGTCCTAAACTAAATACTTGGAATCCTCCACTATCTGTAAGTATTGGTCTATCCCAATTCATAAACTTGTGTAATCCACCAGCTTCCTTAACTAAATCGTGACCTGGTCTCATATATAAATGATATGTGTTACTTAATATTATTTGTGAACCTATTTCTTTAAGTTCTTCTGGTGTCATTGATTTTACTGTTGCTTGAGTTCCAACAGGCATAAATATAGGTGTTTCTATAACACCATGTGGAGTATGAAGTCTTCCAAGCCTTGCCCCACTTTGTTTACATGTTTTTATAAGTTCGTATCTTATTGCACTCATGTTTTTTGTCTCCTTAATGTAGTCTTTTGTTTATCTATATTAAAATTTATATATTTACTGTATCTAAAGTTTTGTCATCTTATATAGGGTCTTTAGCATCTATAATATCATCATCATCGCGGTCATAATGTATACTCGTTATGTTCATATTACTATTGTCTTTTGTTAACAAATATTTTCTGATTGTAAATAATCCAGCTATTGCAATTACACCTAATAATACTTCTAACATACCTCCACTTTTTGGAAGTAATAACATCTTTCTTGCTATTGCATACAATAAGACTTCTATTATTGTACCTGGTATATGCAAAGATAACATAACCACGAACTCTATAGCTATAACTAAAAGAAGTATTTGTGCTAGTATATCATTTAATTGACTATATGCAACAGGAGTATGATATTCAACGATATATGCAGTCCATATCATTCTTAGGACATCTATCGTTCCCAAAAATACTGCTATTAAAACTACCATGGCTAATATTGATTCAAATATATATGCTAATCTTAGCGATATATTACTTTTATCTATATTTTTCATAGTTCCCCCTATATACTCTATTTAACTATTTTACAATCATAGCATCTCCAAAACTAAAGAATCTATATCTTTCCTTTACAGCTGTTTCATAAGCATTTAATACATTCTCTTTGCTAGAAAGTGCACTTACTAACATAATTAATGTTGATTCTGGTAAATGGAAATTAGTTATAAGTTTATCTACCATTTTAAATTTATATCCTGGATAAATAAATATATTAGTCCATCCACTAGTTTCTTCTATTGTTCCATCTTCATTAGTTGCTGATTCTACTGTTCTACAACTTGTTGTTCCTACACAAACTACGTTATGTCCATTTTTCTTAGCATTGTTTATCTTTTGTGCAGCTTCTTTATCTACCATATAATATTCTGAATGCATTTCATGTTCTAACACATCATCAACCTTAACGGGTCTAAACGTTCCAAGTCCAACATGAAGTGTTACAAATGCTATATCTACACCCTTATCCTTTATTTGTTTTAGTAATTCTTCAGTAAAATGAAGTCCTGCTGTCGGTGCTGCTGCAGAACCATTATGCTTAGAATAAACAGTTTGATATCTTTCTCTTTCTTCTAATCTTTCTGTTATATACGGAGGTAATGGCATATTTCCAAGTTCATCTAAAACTTCTTCAAATATTCCTTCATAATAAAATTTTATTATTCTAGAACCTTCTTCAGCTAAACCAACTACTTCTCCTATAAGTTTTCCATTTCCAAAAGAAAACTTAGTTCCTATTTTAGCTCTTTTACCTGGCTTTACTAATGCTTGCCAAGTATCTTCTTCAGTTCTTTTTAGTAATAAAAATTCTATCTTACCACCTGTATCTACTTTTTCACCTATAAGTCTTGCAGGTATTACTCTAGTGTTATTAAGAACTAAGCAATCTCCAGGATTTAAATAATCTATTACATTTTTAAATGTTTTATGTTCAATATCTCCAGTCTCTTTGTCTAGTACCATTAATTTAGAGCTTGATCTATCTAATATAGGCACTTGAGCAATTAGCTCTTCTGGTAAGTCAAAATAAAAGTCGCTTGTTTTCAATTTAAACTTCCTTTCCAAAATTTTATACAGTTACCATAATAACAAAAAAACTATATTTTTTCTATACAACTATTAAATATATATTGTGTGTATTTTTTATAAATTATAACTACTATATTGTTATATACTTATTAAAGTAACTTTATAATTATTCTATATCTATTGTTTATTTTGTAGGATAAGGCATATTGAGATGTTCATATGCTAATGGCATAGCTATCCTTCCTCTTGGTCCTCTATTTATAAATCCTAATTGAAGTAAATATGGTTCATAAACATCTTCTATTGTATTTCTATCTTCTCCTATAGATGCCGCTAGTGTATCAAGTCCAACTGGACCTCCTCTAAATTTTTCTATTATAGTCATTAAAAGTTTTTCATCTACATAATCTAGACCTAAACTATCTACACCTAATAACTCTAATGCTTTATTTGCAACATCATCGGTTATATTACCATCTGCTCTAACTTGAGCATAATCTCTTACTCTTTTCAAAAGTCTATTTGCTATTCTTGGTGTTCCTCTTGAACGCCTTGCTATTTCAGTAGCTCCACCTATTTGTATCTCTGCACCTAAAATTTCTGATGATCTTGATACTATCTTAGCTAATTCTTCAACTGTATAGTAATCTAATTTACATATAACCCCAAATCTATCTCTAAGTGGATTCGTAAGCATACCTGCTCTAGTTGTTGCACCTATTAATGTAAACTTAGGTAAATCAAGTCTTATACTTCTTGCTGATGGACCTTTACCTATTATTATATCTAAACAAAAATCTTCCATAGCTGAATATAAAACTTCTTCTACACTTCTATTTATACGATGTATTTCATCTATAAATAAAACATCATTTTCATTTAAATTTGTAAGTATTGCTGCTAAGTCTCCAGCACGCTCTATAGCAGGACCTGATGTTATTCTTAAGTTTACGCCCATTTCATTAGCTATTATACTTGCTAAAGTTGTTTTACCAAGCCCTGGTGGTCCATATAAAAGTACATGATCAAGTTGTTCATTTCTACTTTTTGCAGCTTCTATAAATATCTTAAGTTGCTCTTTTGCTTTTTCTTGACCTAAATAATCATCTAAAGATTTTGGTCTTAGACTATTTTCAACATCTACATCTTCATTTTGCATTGTTGATGTTATTATTCTATCTTCATCTTGAAAATCAAACATTAACACTCATCTCCTTTCTATCTTAAGGATTTACTCATTATATAAGTTAAAGATTTCTTTATTATATCCTCTGTATTTAAACCATCCTTTTTACACTTATCAACAGCTTCCTTAGCTTCTGCTGATGAATATCCAAGTGCTACTAATGCATCTACTGCCTCATCTTTAGATATAGCTATCGGCTCACTTGAAAGTAATGTTGGTTCAAACTCAACATTATTTTTATCTACTTTATCTTTTAATTCTAACACTATTCTCTCTGCTGTTTTTTTACCTACACCTGGAGCTTTAGAAAGTTTTGCTACATCTTCACTCAATATATATGCTCCAAGTTGTCCTGGTGATGCAAATGATAATATGGATAAACCTACTTTAGGTCCTATTTTTGATACTGAAGTTAAAAGTTCAAACATCTTCATCTCTTCTTTAGTAGCAAATCCACAAAGACTCATATCATCTTCTCTTACTATTAATTTAGTATAAATTTTTGCAATATTTCCTAAGTTTAAATCTTTTATAGTATTACTAGATACATTTATTTTATATCCTATATTGTTATTATCTATTACTATATAATCTAAACTAATTTCTTCTACTGTTCCTTTTATATAACTATACATAATTTCCCCCTATATTCTTTAGAGTTTTTTCTAATTTATTAGCATGCGCGTGACAAATTGCAACTGCCAAAGCATCTGCAACATCATCTGGCTTTGGTACTTTTTTTAGATTTAAAAACGATGTAACCATCTGTTGTACTTGAGCTTTTTGCGCTCTTCCATATCCAACTACACCTTGTTTTACTTGTAGCGGTGTATATTCATAAACAGGTTTATTATTATGAGCACAAGCAAGCATAGTAACTCCTCTAGCTTGAGCTACCGTTATTGCAGTTTTTACATTTTTATTAAAGAATAATTCCTCTATACCTACTTCATCTATATTGTAATTTTTTATAAGCATATCTATACCCTTATAAACAAGCTCTAATCGTTTTAATATATCCATTCCTGCAGGAGTAGTTACAGCACCATAATCGATTACTCTAAATTTACTATTTTTATATTCTATTATTCCATATCCAACTATTGCTATTCCTGGGTCTATACCTAATATTATCAAATTATTAGCTTCCTCCTAAAAATTTCTATACATATCATAGTTGTATAGATTCTTTATTAAATACATAAAACTTATGTTCTAATCTATTATATCATAAGTTTTTGTATACACAAAAAAACAACCTAATATATAAGGTTGTTTTTAACTACCAAAACTTTCAAGTTTTGAATATGCATCATCTTGAGTATCAACTAATACACCTTTTTGAACTTCTTCTTGAACTGACTGAGGTAAAGAGTCTAATTTAATTTCTGTATTTTCTATTAATTCTCTATTTCCATTTGCATTATATTTATAAAGTCCTATAAATCCATTTTCTACTTCCAAAGAATATTTATTACTTTTTGATGTATCATTTAAAGTTTCTTTTTCTGATAATACTATTTCATGCTGTGTTATGCTATCAATCTCTTTATCTGGATATTGCTCAGATAAATATGCTCTTATTTCTTCTTTAGTTTTATCAAGTAATTCTTTAGGAACAATTCCTATCATACTAGGTTCTGAATCTATTAAACTACCTTCTTCACTACGTTTATACATCCAAATTTCACAACTTTCACTTAGTCCAAATGCATCTTTAGTTTTTTCATTTTCTTTATTTATCGTTTCATTATTAAATGCTGGTTTCTCTTCTACTTTTCTAGTTTTTATTCCTATATAAATACCTCCAGTTAGTACTAATATTCCTGTTAGTATTAATATAGGTATCTTCCATTGGAAGGGCTCTTTTTTCTCGAACATATAAATAACCTCCTTATATCAAATATTGTTTCCATGCCTTATTTTTTTATACAATTTATCCAAATATTAGTATTTTTTTGTTCAATATTTATAATCTGTACATATTATTAGGTATATTATTAATATAATTTCAAGGGGGTGATATTTTGAGTTCGTATATTAGAATAATTTATGATAGATTAGATTTTATAGAATTTAAACAAAACTTAATTCTTTTAAAGCAACCTCAGCACAAAGCATCTGTATTTTATAAGCTTACTTTAGATGATTTTATAAAAATAAGAGATTTAACATTTGAATTTGAAAGTCAAATCAAATCAGGTATAACATCATCTATTTCAGATTATGAAAGTAAGCTTTTTGAAATATGTCCATTAATAAAATCTTATCCATCATCATCTACATTAATAGCTAAAGTTTTAATGAGCGAAGATATATTTACTACTCTTTTTTCTTCTTTGAATTAAATTTTCTATAAGGAATAGTATTATACTTTTCTATATTTTTTATTTAGCAGGTATATTTTTATTTAAGTCTGTATATACTCCTTATAGGTTAAATTATCTATTACAAACTAAGTTTTATACATACTATAAATTATAATGTAAAAACTTGTATTAATAATGCTAGAATAATATACATTCTTTGCAATATAGATATATCTATATTCGTTCTATGATTTAATATAAAAATTATAAATCTATTATTTTAGCTTTAAATATAAATAGTGCATAAATTGCTTGAATACACACTAAATCTCCAAGCAAATTTTAAATATTATTAATTTTTAATCCACTGATAAAAATAATTTTTCTATTAAAAAAGTATCTCTAAGAAATTTCTTAGAGATACTTTTTCATTTATTAATAACATTTGCTACAAGGTGTTCTTTTACTTTCTTTTATAGTACCTGATATAGGTGACTTCATTCCTGAACAACTTGCATCGCTATGATATTTCTTTCCTGATTCAGTCCAATATACAACCTCTGAATTATTATTTTCTATATTTATATTTTTATTTGAATTGTTGTTACTATTATTTATACTTTCATCTTGAATAGACGATATATTACTTTCTATTTTTACTGTATTATCAATTGTACTATATTTAGAATTATTACCTACATTGTAACTTCCTTCTTTACAATTTATCTCTAAACCATTTCCAGTTGATATAAATACTATATCACCACACTCATCACTTCTATGTATCTCTATACCTTTTTCTTTAAGTGTATCCATAGTTTCTTTATGCGGATGACCATATTTATTATCTTCACCAACTAGTATAACCGCATATTCAGGGTTTATTTTGTCTATAAATGACTTTGATGAGCTACTATATGAACCATGATGTCCAACCTTTAATAAGTCTACATCTCCTACATTTAAATTTTGTTCTATTTCTTTTTCTGCATCTCCCATTAATAATATCTTATCATTTCCATTAGTGTATAAAAGTACTATTGAATTATTATTTGGATCTTCAGTATTTGCTACAGATAATACCTCAAATGTAGATCCTGATAAATCAAATTTACTTCCCAATAGTGGAACACTTGGATATAATCCTTTGCTTGCTGCCACACTTATAAAGTCTCTATAACTTTTAGTCTCTACTTCTCCGTTACTTACATATAAGTTATTTATTTTTATTTCTTTTGCAACTCTATCTAGTCCCCCTATATGATCTGCATGTGGGTGTGTTGCAAATACATACTCTAATTCTGATATATTCTGTTTTTTTATATATGATGAAACTAAGTCTTCATCATCATTATCTCCACCATCTATAAGTGCTGCTTTATTATCCTTTATTATTAATATAGCATCTGAATTTCCAGTATTTATAAAATGAATTTCTGCATTTGATGATAACTTTTCTACTTGAGATGTTAATTTATTATTGGATTTATCTTTATTAGTATTTTCATCATTTTTATATTCATCGCTAGTTTGTATACTATAATCTTTTACTACTTGTGAACTCTCACTTTTTATATTATCTGATTGACACCCTATTTGAGTGTATCCTAGAACACATATAATAAATGTAATTACTATACTTTTTAATGTTTTATTCATAATCTTTCTCCCTTTAAAAATTTACTAAACTCGAGTATAAAAAATTATATATTTTATAATATTTTTATACATAAAAAAGATACATTTTTATATATAAAAATGTATCTCAATAATATTTATTATTCAGCTATTTCCCAGTTATGGTAAACATTTTGAACATCATCGTCATCTTCTAACATATCAACTAATTTGTTCATCATCTTTAATTGAGTTTCATCAGTTAATTCTGTAGTAGTTTGAGGTATTAATTTAACATCTGCTGATATAAACTCATATCCTTTAGCTTGTAATTCATCTCTAACTGCTGCAAAATCTTCTGGTGAAGTAACTACTTCATATCCATCTTCTTCTGTTATGAAGTCTTCAGCTCCTGCTTCTAAAGCAACTTCCATTAATTCATCTTCTGATACATCATCACTAGCTTCTATTAATATTTGTCCTTTGTTATCGAACATGAATGATACACATCCACTAGTTCCTAAGTTACCACCATTCTTATCGAAGTAATATCTTACGTTACCAGCAGTTCTGTTTTTATTATCTGTTAAAGTTTCAACTATAACAGCAACTCCACCTGGTCCATATCCTTCATAAACTATAGTTTCATAGTTTTCATTAGCTCCAGCTCCAGCTCCTTTTGCTACAGCTCTTTCTATATTATCATTAGGCATGTTATCAGCTTTAGCTTTTTCTATAGCAGTTTTTAATGCTGCATTGTAATCAGGATTTCCTCCACCTTCTTTAGCTGCAACTGCTATTGCTCTAGCATGCTTAGTGAATATTTTAGCTCTTTTAGCATCTTGTTTACCTTTTTTGTTTATTATGTTTCCTATACGTCCCATAATTTCCACTCCTTAATACGTATAATTAATTCATATATCTTAGGGTTATTATTTACAAATTTACCCATATTATTAATTAACATTTAAATATTTTATATTTCCATTGTAAATTTTAGCATAAATCTCTATTTTAGTAAATTAGAACTTAGGTGGTGCTGCTGCTGTATGTCTTTTATGCTCACTTATTCTATGTAATCTTGCTATTACTTCTTGATCTTTTTGTGGAACTTCATCCAATCTCCCTTCAATAACAGCATCTATCATATCGTATGTTGTTCCCATTTCTATTTCATCAGTTTGACCTTCCCAAAGTCCAGCAGATGGTGCTTTGTTTATTACATCATCGTGAACACCAAGCACTTTAGCCCATTCGTATACTTCTCTCTTTGTAAGATTTGCTAAAGGTATTAAATCAACTCCACCATCACCATGTTTAGTAAAATAACCTGTATGTATCTCAGCTGCATTATCTGTTCCTACTACTAAATATCCTAAATTATTAGCTACAGTATAAATAGTGCTCATTCTTACCCTTGCTCTTAAATTTGCATCTGTCATTTTTAGATTATTTTCTTTATATAAATTTTTATCCTTTAATTTAGATGTAACTTGTTCAAGTATCATATTTTGCTCAGAACTAAGATCTAAATCAATATAATCTATATCACACCCATTTATAACTTTAAGTGCATCTTCTCTGTCCTTTGGATTACTTTTTATACTCATAATAACTCCCATAGAGTTTTTTGGAAACGCTTTTTTTATTAAATATGCAACTACTGCTGAGTCTATCCCACCTGATACTCCAACTACAAGACCATTACAGTTAGCTTCTTTCACCTTTTCTCTTAACCATTCAACTGTCTTGTCTATTTTTAAGTTTATTTCACTCATGTCCTTCTCCTCTCTTGATTAAAAAATATCAATAATCATATTATATCATAATCTTTTTTAAATTTTATTATATATAATTATTGTATCTAATATGTTTTATTTATATAATCTTTTACATCTACATATTATAAATGATATAATCTATGTAAATCTACTACATTCACCCAAATAACTTTAAATAGTTTTAAAATTAATAAGGAGGATTTGAATGTATATACACAAGTATCAAGAAAAAGGATTGCATAAAGAACAAAAACTTAAAATATTATTTATATTTCCACTAACATTTATGATTTTAGGAATACTTTTTTCATATCTTGATAATGAATCAAACTTAACATTATATTCTGGATTAAAAAATATTATACTTTCACCTACAATATTAATTACCGATTTTCTCTCTGTTGGTGGAATAGGTTCTACATTTGTTAATGTGGCCTTAATAAGTTTTTATAATCTATATTTATTAAAAAAATATAAATTAAGAATAAATGGTCTTATCTTAGCTGCATTTATGACAGTTATGGGATTTTCATTCTTTGGAAAAAATATATTCAATATAATTCCAATATATATAGGAGGATATCTATATAGTAATTATAAAAAAATAGACTTTAAAGATATAATAGTATCAATTATGTTTGCTACAGCTCTTGCACCTGTAATTAGTGAAATCAGTTTTTCAAATATATTACCAAATAAAATAGCCATTTTAATAGGTATTGGTGTTGGTATATTTATCGGTTTTATAATTACACCACTAGCATCTCATATGGTAAAGTTTTATGATGGTTATAATATTTATAATCTTGGATTTACAGCAGGTATATTAGGTACTATATTAACAAGTGCTCTTAGAAATCTAGATATTAAAATAGAATCTGTAAATATTTTATATCTTGAAAATAATATATTTTTGATATTAACATTAATATCAATGTTTATTTACTTGATTTATATAGGTATTTCAATAAATAAAAATGCCTTAAATGAATATAAATATATCTTTAACTATAGTGGAAAAGTTGTTACAGATTATACGTTCTTAATGGGATATGGAGTAACATTTTTTAATATGGGAATTATGGGATTACTTTCATTATCTTATGTACTCTTAATAGGTGGTGTAATAAATGGACCTGTAATAGCTGGAATATTTACAGTTGTAGGATTTAGTGCTTTCGGAAAACATATAAAAAATTGTTTACCTATTATTTTAGGTGTAATAATAACTGCATTATTTTTGGAGTATGATATATCATCGACAGTAGTTATTATAACCGTGTTATTTTCAACAACTTTAGCTCCTATAGCTGGAGTTTACGGTTATAAAATAGGATTTATAGCTGGAATATTACATTTCCTTTTAGCTACAAATGTTGGTATAATACACGGTGGAGTAAATTTATATAACAATGGATTTGCAGGCGGACTAGTTGCAGGTTTCTTATTACCTATACTTGACTCATTTATAAAAAGGAGGTAGCTTAATTGCAAAATGAAGTAAAAAAGCTAACAAAATTAGTTGATGAAGTGACTTCTTTATTAATGAGAAGTGGATCAAATGATATAAATGTTCATATAAAAAGAGATGACAATTTATCAACTATAACTATAATAGATTATAATTCTTCATATCCTGCTGAAGAAATAGCATCACTTAATGATGTTTTAAACATCCAAAGACAATGTGAAGTTGAAGAATTTTATTGGGAGTTAATGGGTGATGACTCTCATGAGGATGAATTATTTTTAGTAGGCTCTATGGTTGATAATGCTACTGTAAATAAAATTGGTAAAGATTTACATATAGTTATGCATAGATATTTAACAAAATGTAAGAAATAAAATTATATTAATTTAA
>DHKFR23503__coassemble_739_pt1 | contig 29736 bp, 28 predicted proteins | sample DHKFR23503__metabat2_high_PE_003 | metagenome-assembled genome bin DHKFR23503
TTATCATATTTATTCTGTTTCCAAGACCTATTTCAGATGCTATCTTAGTAGCATTAACTGTATAGAAGTTTATATTATTTTCAGCTATGAATTTCTTCATTTTTGCTGGTAAATGTTGTTCTAACTCTTCTTGAGACCATATAGTGTTAAGTACGAATGTACCACCATCTTTTAGTCCTTTTAATAAATCATATTGATTAACATATGATTGGTTGTGACAAGCTATATAATCAGCTTCATCTATTAAGTAAGTAGCTCTTATAGGAGTATCTCCAAATCTTAAGTGAGACATTGTTATACCACCAGATTTTTTAGAGTCATATGCAAAGTAAGCTTGAGCATACTTATCTGTGTTATCTCCTATTATTTTTATAGCTTGCTTATTAGCTCCAACTGTACCGTCAGATCCTAATCCCCAGAACTTACATCTTACAGTTCCTGGTGTAGCTATCTTTATGTTTTCTGTTGTTTCTAAAGATGTATTAGTTACATCATCAACTATACCTAATGTAAAGTTGTTTTTAGGTTTTTCTGATGTTAAGTTATCAAATACAGTTTTTATATCAGTAGGAGTAACATCTTTTGAACCTAATCCGTATCTTCCACCTATTATCATTGGTGATTTTTCCATATCAAAGAATGCATTACGTACATCTAAGTATAATGGCTCACCTGTTGAACCTGGTTCTTTAGTTCTATCAAGTACACATATTCTTTCAGCTGATTGTGGTATAGTTTTTAATAAATGTTCATTTGAGAATGGTCTATATAAATGAACTTTAACTAAACCATAGCTTCCACCTTTAGCATTTAAGAAATCTATAGTTTCTTCTATAGTTTCTGTAACAGATCCCATAGCTACTATTATATTCTTTGCATTTTCATCTCCATAGTAATTGAATAATCCATGTTCTCTTCCTGTTAATTCAGACATTTTAGCCATGTATTTTTCTACTACAGGTATTATATTTTGATAATATTTATTTGATGCTTCTCTTGTTTGGAAGTATATATCATCATTTTGAGCTGTACCACGAGTTACTGGGTGGTTTGGAGATAATGATTTATCTCTGAATTCTTTAACAGCTTCCATGTTTAATAATGAAGCATAATCATCATATTCTAATAATTCTACTTTTTGTATTTCATGTGATGTTCTAAATCCATCGAAGAAATGTATGAAAGGTAATTTACCTTCTATTGCAGCTAAATGTGCAACTGGTGCTATATCAGCAACTTCTTGAACAGAACCTGAAGCTAATAATACACATCCAGTTTGTCTTGCTGCCATAACATCTTGATGGTCACCAAATATAGATAAAGCTTGAGATGCAAGAGCACGAGCACTTACGTGGAATACACCTGGAAGTAATCCCCCTGCAACCTTATACATGTTTGGTAACATTAATAATAAACCTTGAGATGCAGTAAATGTTGTTGTTAAAGCACCTGCTTGTAATGAACCATGAAATGCTCCAGCAGCACCAGCTTCTGATTGCATTTCTACAACATTAACTTTTTGTCCAAATATATTTTTTCTTCCTTGAGCTGCCCATTCATCAACTACTTCTGCCATTGTAGATGATGGTGTTATAGGGAATATAGCAGCTACGTCAGTAAATGCATATGCAACGTGTGCAGCAGCTGTATTTCCATCAACTGTTTTCATGAATTTAGCCATAATGTGTATCCTCCTTAATATTACTCCTATGTAGTTTCAATATTAAATGTCAAGCTATAATGTATAATGAATACACTATAAATTAATGTAATTTCATATACATATAAATATTATGTTATAATTCACATAATAAAGAAGGTATTCTACTATTTTTTATAGACTCCTTCTTTATTATTGAGTATAAACAATAATGTAAGCTAATTTAATTCTACTTTTTATTTTATAATTTCAATTATTTTTAAATCTAACACATATATATTAAATACCCATAAAATTATTACTTAAGCATTAAATTTTAATTAATATTAATAGCTTTCTTTAATTGCTGTATCTTTTAATAATGTATGATCTATTATACTAGCTATTTTTTTGTTCATTACAACTTCTCCTTTTATAGCTTTTTCTTTATATATTTACACTTTTATTTATCATATTATGTTATTTATATAAGCTTATTTTATAGTAATATTTGTTTTTAATAAAAGAACAGCATATTATTTACTAGAATTTACAAATTAATAATATATCTTTGATTCAATTTTAACAAGTAGGCACTTTTTTTATATGTAGAAACTTAGAGTATACATAGTATACTTTTATATACTATATATGGTTTTATATACCAAACTTATGATATACTAGCTTTATAAAATAAAAATGTGAGGTGTTTACACATGAGCTTAAATTCTCATAGTAAATGTCATATGTCAAAACGTTGTTTAAAATATGAAACATGTCCTATGACTTTATTTCATAGATTAGTTTCTGGTAAGTGGAAAATACTTATCCTTTGGTATTTAAGTAGTGGAGAGCTTAGATTTAGTGAAATAAAAAGAAAATTACCTGATGTTACACAAAAAATGCTAACTAATCAACTTAGAAGTTTAGAAGAAGATGGACTTATACATAGAGAAGTTTTTCCTGTTGTTCCACCTAAAGTTGAATATAGCTTAACTGATCTGGGTAAAAAAATGATACCTTTACTTGAACAAATGTATGATTACGGAATTGAATATGAAAAAAACTTTGCAAAATAAAAGAACGGATTTTACAATCCGTTCTTTTATTTATATAATTATTCAGCTATTAATTCTACTTCTTCACCATTTCTTACACCTGCAGCGTTTCCTTCTTCAACGTCTACATGCATCTCTAATGCAAAGTTAGCATTAGCTCTTACTAATACGTTTTCAAATACTACTGCTCTTGGTCCAAAAGTTCTAACTTTTACTATTTGCTTATCCTCTACACCAAATCTAGCTGCATCTTCTAAGCTCATGTGTATATGTCTAGAAGCAACTATAACACCTTCTGATAATTCTACTTCTCCTGCTGGTCCTACTAATTTAACACCTGGAGTTCCTGCTATATCACCAGATTCTTTTATTGGAGCTTTTATTCCTAAAGCAAATCCATCTGCTAAAGATATTTCAACTTGTGTACTAGGTCTAGCTGGTCCTAAAACTCTAACTCCTTTTATAGTACCTTTAGGTCCTACTAAATCAACTTTTTCTTCACAAGCATATTGTCCTGGTTGAGATAATGGTTTAAAATGAGTTAACTCATGTCCTGCACCAAATAACGTTTCTATATCTGCTTGGCTTAAGTGAACGTGTCTATTAGATAATGCTATTGGTAATTTCATGTTAAATTCCTCCTAGTTATTTTGTATACATGATACATTATATATAATATTTAACAATAAATCAAATGATTTTATTAGTCTTTTAACTAATAAAATATTATATATATTCTTTATAATTCAATATAATTATCAAGAATATTACCATTTTATTTTGTTAACTTTAATCTATTTTTATACTTTATATATTTTATAATATACTATTATATTGTTAATTTTTTTATAAGATCAAAATATCCTGGAAATGATACGTTTATACAATTTTCATCATCTAATATTATTTTTTCATCACATATTAAATTTAAAGTTGAAAATGCCATTGCTATTCTATGATCTTTAAATGTTTCTATTTTTCCACCATTTAATTTATTTTTTCCTTTTATAATCATTCCATCTTCTAATTCTTCTATATCAGCACCTAATATTTTTAGATTCTCTACCATTGCCTTTATTCTATTACTTTCTTTTACTTTAAGCTCCTGTGCATCCTTTATTATAGTAGTACCTTCAGCTTGTGTAGCAAGTATAGCTATTACTGGAATTTCATCTATTAATCTTGGAATTATATTCTTATCTATTGTAGTTGCACATAAATCTTTAGTATATTTAACTAATAAATCACCTACTAATTCTCCACCAACTAATCTTTCATTTATTATTTCTATATTTCCGTTCATATTTTTAACTACATCTATTATTCCAGTTCTAGTTTCATTTAGGCCTACATTTTTTATAACAACTTCTGAACCTTCAGTTATTAGTGCTGAAACTATTATAAATGCTGCTGATGATATATCCCCAGGTACATATATATCTTGGCTAAATAGCTCATTTACTGGATTTACACTTATTTTTAAATTTTCTACATTTATATCTGCACCAAATGACTTTAACATTATTTCTGTATGATTTCTACTTTTTATCTTTTCATATATAAAGCTAGTATCATTTGCATAAAGACTAGCAAGTATTAAAGCAGATTTTACTTGAGCTGATGCAACAGGCATATGATAATCTATAGCTTTTAAATTTCCACCATATATTTTTATAGGTGTATAATTAGCATCATCATTTCCTTCTATATTACACCCCATAAGTCTTAATGGATCTGTTACTCTTTTCATAGGTCTTTTAGCTATAGAATTATCTCCAATTAAAGTTGCATTAAATTTATTTCCTGCTAGTATTCCCATCATAAGCCTTATCGTAGTTCCTGAATTTCCTACATCTAATATATCTTCAGGTCTTTTTAATCCGTATAACCCATTTCCTTTAACATATACATCCTTACCATCTATTTGTATATCTACACCCATTTTTCTAAAGCAGGATATTGTACTTAAACAATCTTCTCCCATTAGGAAATTGCTTATTTTATTATGTCCTTTAGATATAGAAGAAAACATCACCGCTCTATGAGATATGGATTTATCTCCTATAAGTTCGAAGCTTCCTCTAAGCATTATTTACCCCCTTTATTATATTTAATATTTTATCTTCATCTATGTCATTTATAATTTTAACTTTACCAAAGCCTATTGGTAATATTAGATTAATTTTTCCAAAGCTATTTTTTTTATCATTTTTCATTATTTCAAGTATTTCTTTGTTTATATTTACTTTAATTTCTTCAGTGATTTCATCTTCATATAATGATATATTAAACTTTAAAGGTAAATTAAATTTCTCACATACTTTTATATACTTATCATAATAGCTTTTATCTATATATCCTTTTTCTAGTGATAATTTAAATGCCATATTCATACCAATACTTACAGCTTCACCATGACTTATTTTGCAAAGTTTTTCAACTCCATGCCCAAATGTATGACCAAAATTTAATATTTTTCTAAGTCCACTTTCTTTTTCATCTTTAGAAACTATATCTGCTTTTATTTCTATACACTTTCTAACAACATAATGTAGTGTTTCATTATCTTTATTTAAAATATTATCACTATTATTTATTAGATAATCTAAAAAATCATAGTCATATATTATACTGTATTTTATAACTTCTGCCATTCCTGATATAAATTCTTTATTTGGCAATGTTTTTAAAGCATCTATATTTACATAAGTAAACTTAGGCTGATAAAAAGTTCCTATTATATTTTTAAAATTACCTATATTTATACCTGTTTTACCTCCAACTGATGAGTCTACTTGTGATAGTAAACTTGTTGGTATTTGACAAACGTCAATTCCTCTCATATATGTAGATGCTACAAAACCTGCTAAATCACCTACTACTCCACCACCTAATGCTATGATTAGTGATTTTCTAGATAAATTTATTTTTATACAATACTTAATTATTTCTTCATATACTGATAATGATTTTGAATCTTCTCCTGCTAAAACTATATATTCATATACTATCTTTGCTTTTATATTATTTATAAAGTTATCAATTTGATGATTATATACATTTTCATCACTTATAATTAACACTTCATCATATATTTCATTTATATTAATTTTAGATAAATCTTCAATATCCTTATTATTAAATTCATAAACTGATGGCATAAAATTTTTATAGCTATTATCTATTACTATATTACAAACATCATTTATTATTTTTTCCATCCTCTATCACCTAACCTTTTTATATATGAATTATAGTTTGATTTTAAATCATTTAAATTATCTCCACCTATTTTATCTAAGAAGTATTTACATATAACAAATGCAACTACATTTTCACAAACTACACTACATGCTGGTACAGCACAATTATCTGAACGCTCTATACTAGCACTATAACTTTCTAGTGTATTTATATTTACAGATTTAAGTGGTTTATATAAAGTTGGAATAGGTTTCATTGCACATCTTATAATGATTTCTTCTCCAGTTGTCATTCCACCTTCTATACCACCTAATTTATTAGTTTTTCTTTTTATTCCATTTTCATTATCATAATATATTTCATCCATAACAAAAGAACCAGGATTACTTGCTACATCAAATCCTATACCTATTTCTACACCTTTTATAGCTTGTACACTCATTAAGTGCATTGCCAATTCTCCATCTATTTTTTTATCAAATTGAGTGTATGAACCTAAACCTGGTATTAAATTTTTTACTCTTATTTCTACAACTCCACCTAAAGTATCACCTTCAGTTTTTACCTTATCTATTTCTTTTATTATTTGTGATTCTATTTCTTTATTTACACATCTAACTACACTTTTATCTACATTTTCTTTTATATAATCAAATTTATAAATATTATTATCTTTTATACTTCCAATTTGAATAACATGAGAAGTAAAATCTATATTAAAATTTTTTAAAACTTGTTTACAAATAGCACCAACTGCCACCTTACTTGCTGTTTCTCTTGCACTTGATCTTTCAAGTACATTTCTAGCATCTTCAAAATCATATTTTAAACATCCAACTAAATCAGCATGACCTGGTCTTACTTTTTCTACTTTCTTGCTTTCGAAATCAACATTATCCATAGGATTCATATATTGTATCCAGTTTTCATAATCTTTATTTTTTATCTCTATTGATATAGGGCCACCTAATGTTCTTTTGCCTCTTACTCCACCTAAAATGTTTATCTTATCTTTTTCTATTTTCATTCGCCCACCGCGACCATAACCACCTTGTCTTTTCTCTAATTCATAGTTTATTTCATCTATATTTAATTCAATGTTAGCTGGTATTCCATCTAATATTGATATTAAGCTTTTTCCATGTGATTCTCCACTAGTTAAATATCTTAACATAATATTCTCCTTTATTTTTCTGCTCAAAAAGAGCTTGTTTAATCAAGCTCTTTTATATCTGTTATATAGTTATTTAAGTTTTCTTTTAATATTTCTTTAAATGATATATTTTCTTCATAGTCTAATTTATCAGTATTATTTAAATATATATTATATTTTAATTTATTATTTACACTTTTAAAGAAAAAATCCATTACTATTTGTCCACCCATAAATTGTGTTTTATAAGGAGTAGATCCTCCTACAGCAATATACATCCCTATTCGTTTTTTATTTCTATCTATCGAAGGTTTTTTTAATATATATTTACTTGCATAAATTGCCTGAGTTCTATCTACTAATGTTTTTAACTTTGCAGTTACACTGTCAAAATTTACAGGACTTATAACTATCACGCCTTTAGCTTTATCAAACATTTTATACATTGGAGTCATATCATCCTTAAATTTACAAAATCCAGTTTTTTCACAAAAACCACATGCCGTACAATATTCTATATTCATATCATAAATATTAAATATTTTATTTGATATAATATTTTTATTTAATGTATCTGCTATATGCTGAGAAATTTTAAAACAATTTTTATTTTTTCTAGGGCTTCCATTTATTATTAAAATATCTATATTCATATTATTCTCCCTAATTATTCTTTAGCATTACTATTAATATATCATCATCATAATTATCTTTATTAGAAAATTCCTTAAGCTCATTCTTAAGATTTTCTATAATTATTTCTTGATTATTTGTATAATTATTTTTTATAAAATTTTCTAATCTAGATATTCCATATTCTTCTTTTAATTTATTTTTTATTTCTAATATCCCATCTGTATACATACAAATCATACTATATTCATCTAAATTTAGTACATTATTTTCATATGTTACATCTTCTATAACTCCTATAGGTATTCCTTTTTTACAGTTTAAATCCCTTTTTATAGAACTATCTTTTTTTATTATAATAGGACTATAGTGACCTGCATTTGATACTGTTATCGTATTTTCTTTTGTATCTATCATACTTACTAAACATGTTGTAAATATTCCCATTTTATCAAATTCATCGTAAAGCATATCATTTAAATTCGTCATGATTTCTCCAGGAGAATTACAAGTTCTAGCTAATACTTTAAAGGCGCCTTTTATAATAGCTACTGCATAATTTGATACTATACCATGTCCCATTACATCTGCTAATATATATACTATTTTCTCATTACTAATTTTTATTGCATGATAAAAGTCCCCACCTACTACCTTAGCTGGTCTATGATAGAAATTTAACTCATTATCTATATTGTATTTTATTTTACTTTCATCCATTATAAGTTTTTGCTGTTTATTTAAAACATCTAATTCATTTTCAAGAATTTTATGCTTAATCTCTACTAAATTGTATTCATATAACTTAAGTGCTACTGAAAGTTGTTTTGAAAATATACTAAGTATATTTAAATCATCTTCTGTATAATTTGGGCTATTTGCACAAACTATATAACCAATAACTGATTTACTATCTTTATCTTTAAATTTATAGTATATATAATTATCTATTTCATTATAGTTTAATTTACTTTCATTACAATATGCCCCTATAGAATCTTGCGATAATATTTTTCCTATTATAGGATAAATATTTGCTTGCTTTTTACCCTCTGGACTATAAAAACTAAACATTTTATTTTTATTTTCTGCTTTTTCAGTTACTATTATCGCTTCTTTACTATTTGTTATATGGCATACTTGTTTACTTAAATGATCTAAAAATTCATTTATATTATTATTAAAATATAACTTCTTTATAGCTTCATTTATAGAACTAATAGCACCTCTTAATTTATGAACTAGCATATGAGTATTATTATTTTTCATAGTTATATCAATAGATAAACTTATAAGAGACGATACCGATGATATAAAGTCTATATCTTGTTCATTCATTTTGTCTTCTTCAGTTAAAAAACAAGTCATAAAACCTACTACATTATAATTAACAACAAGTGGAAAAACAATTCTTCCAAAATAACCTTCTTTCTTAGCTAATTCTCTTTCATCTACTGCTCTTTCATCTTCAAATATATTTTCTATGTACACTATTTCTTTTTTAATTACAGCTTCATGTATATATTTAGGATATTCGTTAAAATCTATCTTAATACCTCTAGGAGTTTTTATATCAAATAAATCTGGTATTTTATCTAATGTTTCTGAACAAACTAGATAAGCATATTCATAATTATTTTTATAAAATAAATTTACACAGGCTTTAGTGGGATGAACTACCTCAAGCATTTTTTCTATTATTTTATCCTTTATTTCAAAAAAATTTAATGATTGAGTTACCATAGCTGATATATCGACTAAATTTTTCATTTTGTAATTTTCTGTATTATTGTCAAACATATTAGTCCTCCCCTTTATTTCATCATTTATTTAATATTACTATATATATCTTTTATAGTAAATAAAAAAACAACTATAAAGCTAACCACTATAGGCCAATTAAAGTTTGTTATAATACCAAGTATCAAAAGAGTTATAAGTATATTTATACCTGATTTTCCTTTCTCAGTTAATATATCTAATTTAGGTATCTCTATATTATCTTTTAAGTGATTTATACTCTCTAAAATTTGTTGTTCTAAATTTTTTTTATAAATTACATATAAAAATTCTATTAAAAATAATCCAATCCCTAATATAGGATTTATTTCAAATGCTAGTATAAGTGCAATTATTCCTATCATAAATTTTATTAACTTAATTGCTAAACTATCTATTTTAAGCGTTAAATTTTTAATTTCTTTATATTCATCTTTTAAAGAATATTCTCCACTAGGCATTTTTTTTATATTAGCTTTTACAACTTCAGAATAAAAAAGCTTTATTATTCCATTTATCATGGTAATACCTCCTATTTTTTTATATTTTTAATTTTTACAATTATATTATTTTTTATACTTGACAATAATAAAAATAGTGAGTTTTCTAACCATATAAAAAAGGAGTGTTTATTATGCAAATTGAACAGCTTGATTTAGAAACACGTAGTAAAATTTATAATTATACGAAAAAAATACTTAGAAAATATCAAAAAGGAATTATTACTGGAAAACTAACTGCAGATAAGTTTGTTGAAAATATCTTATCTAATGGATCTATAAGTGATATATTAGATGAAAATCTTTTATTACAAAATGATTTTAAACAATCCTATACATCTTATATAGAAAATTTAATAAATATTCAAAATGAAAGCTTATCAACTTCAAAGAAAAGAAATTTAAAATCTTCATCTGAAAAACCTAGTATATCTCAAAGGGTAAAACTTAAAAATTTACTAGAGTCTAGTGGATATACTTTATCAATTCCTCTAGAATATTTGAGTAGTTGTGATGTTGATTGTATCATACAGTATATCACCACTCAATCTATAGATATAGGAAATGAACGAATATATAATTATGTACATAAGTCTAATTTAAATTAAAAAGAAGTCATATGACTTCTTTTTAATTTAAGTTAGATTGTATTTTTATATTAACCTAATGCCTTTTCTAATTTCGATAAATGTTGTATTGGATAATACTTAAGTAACTCTCTAAATTCAGCTACTGATAATCCTTCTGTTGTTGTGTAAATTCGTATTTTTTCATCTAAATCTGCATTTATAAATTTATTTTTTATTTCATCAAAATTAACTGTAGACATATATATCACTCCTTATATATATTTTCTTCTGTATTTTATCCATAAATTTAAATTTTATTACTATTCAAATAATTATAGCCTTATAAATTTATAATTTTATAAATTTATAAGGCTATTTTTAATAATTATTTATATTATTATTGTTGCTTTCCAGCCATTTGTTGTTCAGCCATTTCAACTAATTTCTTAGTCATGTATCCACCTACATAACCATTTTGTCTAGCTGTTAAATTTCCTTTATCCATTTGTTGATAATTACTCATACCTAATTCATTAGCTATTTCTAATTTCATTTGATTTAAAGCTTGTTTAGCTTGAGGAACTACTTTTTGATTGTTATTGTTGTTGTTTGACATTGTTAATTACCTTCTTTCTAAATAATTTTGTTTCTTGGTAGTATTATATGGACTTTACTATTTTTCATTCTTGGTAATTTTTTCTATCAAATAATATTATCTTAACAATAGTATCCAGCTAAATATCCTGTTGAAAATGCAATTTGAAGATTAAAACCTCCTGTATATGCATCCACATCTATAACTTCTCCAGCAAAGAAAAGTCCTTTTATTAATTTTGACTCCATTGTACTAGAATTTATTTCGTTTACTTTAACTCCTCCAGATGTTATTATAGCTTCTTCTATAGGTCTATATCTTTTTACAGTTAAGGTTATATTTTTTAACAAATGAACTAAAGATTTTCTTTGTTCTCTAGATATTTGATGAACAACTGTATCTTTATCTATTTCACTAAGATTTATTATTACAGGAATTAATTTTTTAGGTAATAAGTCATCTAATGCATTTTCAAACTTTTTATTAGTGTACTTTTGAAAATCCCTTTGTATTCTTTTATCTAATTTTTCTTCATCTAATGCAGGTTTCAAATCTAATACTATTTTATAATTTTCTTTTGTAGTATCTTTCATTCTGCAACTAGCTGACTTTATAACAGGTCCATCAACACCATACTTTGTAAACTCAAGCTCTCCAAAATCATCATATATTTTTTTATTTTTACTATTATAAACTGATATTTCAATATTTCTAAGAGATAATTTTTCAAGGTCTTTTACAAATGATTCTTGTACTTCTATTCCTATTAATGATGGCTTAGTGTCTACTATACTATGTCCAAGACTCTTTGCAAATTTATATCCATCTCCTGTTGATCCTGTTAATGGATAACTAAGTCCTCCTGTTGCAATTATAACACTATCGCATAATATTTCTTTCTTATTATCTAATATTACCTTTTCTACTTTGCCTTCTTTAGATATTATTTTATCTACTTTTGTGTTGAGAAGTATTTTTACTTTTTGGCTTTTTACCATTTTCTCAAGTGCATTAGCAACATCATGTGCCTTATCACTTAAAGGAAATACTCTTTTTCCTCTTTCAGTTTTAGTTTCAACACCTAATTTATTAAACATATCTATAACATCAGTATTTGTAAAGGTATAAAATGCACTATATAAAAATTTTCCATTTGTAGGTACATTTTCTATTAACTCTTCTATATCGCAATCATTAGTTATGTTACATCTACCTTTTCCTGTTATTAATATTTTTCTTCCTACTCTATGATTTTTTTCTATTAATGTTACATCTAATCCTCTATTTGCTGCAGTTGCTGCTGCCATCATACCTGCAGCTCCTGCTCCTATTACTACTACTTTTTTCAAATTGTCACCTCAAGTTTATATTTATTTAGTCTAATTTTATAATTTTAAATAATGCTGGAACTCCTGCTACAGCATATAAAGATACTATTAAATATCGTATAAAGTTAAATAATGTATTTTCTGGCATTATATACTTTAGTGTTAAATACACTAATAAAAGTGTAAATATTCCTAATATAAATCTATATGCACTTTTAACTATATAATCTTTATTAGTATCCACATTTGAACTAAAGTTAGCTTGTTTTTTATAATCAACTATAGTATTAAATTTTATAAAATTATCTTCAATTATATATCCTAATACAAGTCCTACTAATAGCCCAAATATTTTAATATATGATTCACTTTTTACTATAAAAATAAAAATTATAAATGGCATCAACATTAAAAGTAATAATTTATAGTTTTTATTTTTATCTACTATATCAAATATTTTTATAAATATCACTGTAAAGAATATTCCAAATATCCATCCACAAATAACATCTATTGGCCAATGAACACCTAGGTATAATCTAGATACTCCTACTCCTAGTATCATTACTGAACCTAATATATACATCCATTTTTGCCTAAATATAATTATTAAACTAGTCCAAAATGTAGTAGCCGTTTGTGTATGCCCACTTGGAAAAGAATAACCAGTTGCTGTTGATACTCTTAAAGACTCAAGTCCAGCAGTTCCTATTGGTCTAGGTGCTTTTACAAATTCTTTTATTCCTGTATTTATTACTATATTTGGTATTAATGCAAATAAAAGTTTTTGGCCGTACTTTTTATTTACACACCAATACATAATAGCAGTCATAATAATTATAACTGGTGCTTCTGTACTTATTGTTAATATTAAAAATAAAGCATTTAATATTGGATTTCTTATACTTTGGAAAAATTTTAGTATATTAATTTGAATGTTCATAATTACCTCCTTATCTTTATATCTTATATGATTATACACTTTTCTTAAAACAAAAAACCATATCATTTTTACGATATGGTTTTTTCTAAAATTATTTAATATTATTATGCTAAATTAATAATTGCATTTTCTGTACACTTATTTATATTAAATACTTTTTGTGATATTAATATAATTATAAATTCTGATATTGCCATACTAATCCATATTCCATTTTCTCCAAAAGCTTTTGCCATAATAACTAGTACTATAGGCAAAATAAATATAGATCTCATTGCACATATCATATTTGAATACTTAGGTATTTCTATTGCTTGATAGTACATAGTTGTTGTTAAGTTTTTTCCTATAAATAAATATGCTAGGTTATTTATATTTACTGCTATATATGATATGTTTATAAGTTCTTTATCTGATGTGAATACAGATATTATCTCTTTTCCAAATATAAAACATATTAAAGCAAAAATTATACCTATTATAATTGATGTTTTATTTGAAAGATTATAAAATACTAACATTTTTTCACTATCTTTAGCTCCATAATTATAACTTATAAGAGGCTGTGCTCCAAGTGTAACTCCTAAAAGTATTAAATATATATTTGTAGTTATATAATTTATTATTGCATAAGTAGATATACCTATTTCTCCAATTGTATTTACTAAAACTAAATTATGAACAAATATTATAACTGAAAAAGCTGCTTCTGCGAAAAATGATGGTAGCCCTATTTTTAATACTTCCTTTATTGTATTCATCTCTAAGCTTTGCTTTCCAAAACTTAATTTTCCTTTTTTAAATATGAAATGTGGAAGAGCTATTAAAAGAGTTACTATTTGCCCAAACCCTGTTGCTATTGCTGCACTTTTTATACCTAATCCTAACTTAAATATAAATATATAATTTAAAATTATATTACTTACTGTTCCACATATGGTAGATATCATTGCAAGCTTTGGTTTATTGTCATTTCTCAAAAAACTGTTAAATGCAATACCTAGTAAACTTGGCAAACAAAACAATGCATAATATTTTAGATACTCAGCTGCTAATGGTTGTAGATTATCAGTTGCTCCCATTATTTTAACTATCGGTTGTGCAAATATAACACAAACTACACTCAAACAAATACTCATTATTATTAGCATATATGTAGTCTGTCTAAATATACTAATTCCTTTTTCATCTTCATTTGCTCCAAAGTATTTTGATATTAATGCACCACCACCTACCGATACCATAGTTGCTAGGCCAAAAAATACTATCGTAATTGGCATTACTATATTAACTGCTCCTAGTGCAGCATCTCCAATTCCATTTCCTAAAAACACACCATCTATTATTGTATTCAACGATGCTATACACATAGCCAAAGCTGATGGTATAGCATATCCTAAAAACTGTTTGATCATTTATTTTTATCTCCTCTTTATTTTCTATTTATAATAGTAAACCTTCAACTAATAAAAGTGTCAATATTTTTATTAAAAAAAACCATATTACAATAAGTAACATGGTTTTTTTATTTATTTTTAAACTGTAACTGAACCTATATAAGGTAGATTTCTATATTTTTCTGCCCAGTCTATTCCATACCCAACAATGAATTTATCTTCTATTACAAATCCAACATAATCAACTGGTATATTTGAAGTTCTTCTTTGCGGCTTATCTAATAAAGTACATAATTTTAGTGATTTAGGATTTCTTATTTTTAATTCTTTTACTAAGTTACTTAAAGTAAGACCTGAATCTATTATATCCTCTACAATTAATACATTTTTACCAGCTATATCAACATCTAAGTCTTTTAAAATTCTAACTGTTCCTGAACTTTCAGTTCCATTTCCATAACTTGAAACACTCATAAAATCTATATTTACATCTAAGTCTATCTTTCTTATTAAATCAGAAACAAATACGCTAGCTCCTTTAAGTATACCTACTACTAATAATTGTTCGCCTTCGTAATCCTTTTCTATTTGCTTTGCTAATTCTTTTACTTTGTTAGCTATTTCTTCTTCTGATATCATTACATCTATAGTTGCCATTTTCCCTGCCTCCCTTACGTATATTATAATAAACTCATTATATCATATTTAAGCACATAATAGAATATTTTTATTTAATTTTAATATATAATTCGTTTATTCTGTAATCAAGAAGTATAATTTGGAATAATACAATATTTATATTATAATCTATATATGTAAATAATAATTTTAGGATGGTGATTATGTGAAAGTAAATCATGGTGCAAATTTATATGATTTATCTAATCAGTATGGATTTTCAAAAGAAGATTTTATGGACTTTAGTTCTAATATAAATCCTTTTGGATCATCAAAACTAGCTAAAGAATATATAATAAATAATATAGATAAAGTGTCATTATATCCTGATCCTGAATATTTAGATTTAAAAACTTCTATATCTAATTATTGCAATTGTTCAATAGACAATATAATTTTAGGAAGTGGTGCAACAGAATTAATATCTTCTTTTATAGAAACTATTAATCCTAAAAAATCATTACTTTTATCTCCTGCTTATTCAGAATATGAAAAAGAACTGTCTAAAATAGGATGTAATATAAATAAATTTTTTTCAACAAAAGAACATGATTTTACCATAAATATAGATACACTTATAGAAACTATTAATAAAGATAATTATGAATTGATCGTAATATGTAATCCAAATAATCCTACTGGATTTACTTTTACTAAATGTGAAATAGAAAAATTATTAAATAATACTAATGCTTTTGTTATGGTAGATGAGACATACATAGAATTTACGAATATGTCAATTTATTCATCTACTTCATTAGTTGATGAATATAAGAGTTTATTTGTTATAAGAGGTACTTCTAAATTTTTCTCAACTCCTGGTATAAGACTTGGTTATGGACTAATTTCAAATAATAAAATAAAACATGAAATGATATCTCATCTTGATTTATGGAATATAAATATATTTGCATCTATGATGGGTGAAGTAATGTTTAATGATAGTAATTTTATAAAAAACTCCTATTCATTAATAATAAAAGAAAGAAATTATTTATCAAATGAGCTTAGTAAATTTACTGATTTAAAAATATATAATAGTAAAGGTAATTTTATATTATGTGAAATAAAATCAAAATCTCTTACGGCTAAAGAAGTTAGAGAAAAACTTATACCTAATAAAATTATAATTCGAGACTGTGCTTCATTTGATGGTTTAGGTGAGTACTTTTTCCGAGTTTGTATTTTAAAACCAGAAGAAAATAAATTATTAATAGATAATTTAAAGAAAATTTTAAAATAGAATAAATAAAAGAGTGTAGATTTCATCTACACTCTGATTTTATATACACTCTTTTTATATTAAACAGCTTTATTAGCTGATTTTTTATTCCACTTTTTATTTAAATAATCTACAATTGCAGCTATAGCATTATCCCCTGATACGTTTGCAGCTGTTCCAAAACTATCTTGAGTTAAATATAAAGCTATCATTAAACTTGCAAGCCCACCATCAGATGGTATACTTATCATTGGTAAGAATGGAAGTGCACTCATTATAGCTCCACCTGGTGCTCCTGGTGCTGCTACCATTGCTATTCCTAGCATTAATATAAATGGTAACATTGTTGAAAATCCATGATCCATACCATTCATCATAAGTACTGCAACAGCAAATGATGTAACAGATATTATACTTCCTGATAAATGAATTGTTGCACATAAAGGCACACAGAATTCTCTTATTTCTTTACTTATACCATTATTTTTAGCACATTCAACATTTACAGGTATTGTAGCTGCAGAAGATTGAGTTCCTATAGCTGTTAAATATGCTGGTATTTGATTCTTTAACATTTTGAAAGGATTTTTGCCAGATATAGCTCCAGCTGTTGTAAATTGTATTATTAAATATATTATATGTAGAGGTATTACTACTAAGTAAACTCTCCAGAATATATTTAATATATTCCATACTTGACCTGCATATGTTATATTTGCAAATGTTCCAGCTATATAGATTGGTAGTAAAGGTATTATTATTGTCGATAAAACCTTAGTTATTATTTCTTGAAATTCTTGGAATAAACCATATAATATTTCCCCTTTATTATGATTTCTAAGTGCTGAAATTCCAAGACCTAAAGTAAATGCAAATACTATTGCAGCTGTTACATCTACCATTGGTTCTAATGGTATTTTAAATATTGGTGATAACATTCCTGCTTCTGGATTTCCTATTTGAGATGCTACACTTGGATCTATAAAAGATGGGAATATGATTGATGCTACTATAAAAGCTAATGTACCTGCTACTATAGTTGAACCATATGCTATTGCTGTTGTAACTCCTAATAATTTTCCAGCTCCTGTTGCAAGATCAGCTATTCCTGCAGTTACAAATCCTATTATTATAAATGGTATAACAAACTTTAAAAATGCTGAAAATAATGAACTTGCTGTAACTATAATTTTTACAAAAAACTCTGGAGCAAATGACCCGATTAATATACCGGCTATGATACCCATGATTAATTTAGGAACTAATCCTATTTTATTTTTACCCATAAATTTACCCCCTTTTAATTATACCTTTTCTTTTATAATAGAAATTTTTTCTTTTTATGTAGTAAAAATTTCTATCCATAAATTAGTTTAATTTAATTATTCCTTATATTTTATTATTGTTTATGTTTTATTATTACTTATATTTATAAATTATTAATATAACCTTTTCTTCCATATACAAAAATGAATAGTAAACTAAGTTACTATTCATTCTAATCATATATATTATAATTTACATTTTCTATCACATTAGGATCTTTACTATCTTTTAAAATCTTTTTATACTTTTCTATTTCTTCATTAACTATACCTAAACTCCAAACTAATACAAATAAATCATCAATAAATCCAAATGTACCTATAAAAATTTCAGGTATTAAATCTATCCCTGAAATGATATATAAAATTGCAGTTGCTAGTGAAAATATTGACTTAATTTTACTAAATATACTAACTCTATTGTCACTTAAAAAATCAGATATTTTAAAAATATTTATAAAAAATAATAACCCAAATTTTGCATTTTTAAACCTAATTAATACTTTTTTGAATATATCTAATATTATATTAGTAGCAAATGATATTTTACTCATATTTATCACCTCGTAAGCTATCTATTAAATTATATTATAACTCATATAATAGCCTAGATAAATAGATTATTTTATAAAAGATGTATACCTGACTGTGAACATTCACTTATCATATCATCAGGCCATACACCAACTTGAACTTCTCCTATGTGTGCTTTATTTAAAAAATACATACATATTCTTGATTGACCTATTCCACCACCTATTGTATATGGTAGTTCTCCATTTAATAACGCCTTATGATAATCTAATTCTTTTCTATCATTACAATTTGATAAATCTAATTGATGTTTTAAGCTTTCTTCATCAACTCTTATACCCATAGATGAAAGTTCTATAGCATTATCCAATACTGGATTATAAAATAGTATATCTCCATTTAATTCCCAATCATCATAATCTGGACTTCTTCCATCATGTTTTTCTCCATTATCTAATATCTTACCTATTTCCATTAAAAATACTGCACCTTTATCTCTTACAATTTTATCTTCTCTTTCTTTAGGTGATAACTCTGGATACATATCTAATAATTCTTGAGAAGTTATAAATGTTATTTCTTCTGGAAGTATTTTCTTTATCTCAGGATATATATCATGAACGTGTTCTTCCGTTTCTTTGAAAACTCTGTATATCTTTTTTACAACATCTTTTAATGTTTCTTTGTTTCTATCTTCTTTATTTATAATTAATTCCCAATCCCATTGATCTACATATATAGAATGTATATTGTCTAACTCTTCATCTTTTCTTATAGCATTCATATCTGTATATATACCTCTTCCAGTCTCAAATCCATATTTTTTAAGAGCTACTCTCTTCCATTTAGCTAACGATTGTACTATTTCTACATTTTTATTTATATTTGGTACATTAAAATTTACAGCCTTTTCTACTCCATTTAAATTATCATTTGTTCCTGTTTCAGGTAATACAAATAACGGAGATGACACTCTTGTTAATTTTAATTCTTCTGAAAGTCTTTGTTCAAAATAATCTTTTAAATCTTTTATTGCTTGTTGAGTTTGTATTACTCCTAAACTTGATTTATACTGTTTTGGTATTATTAGACACATATTATTCTCCCCTTATAATTATAATTTGAGTATGATATCATTTTTATTTATAAAAAAACCTTTCATCTCTATATTAAAAATATAGGGATAAAAGGTTATACTTTCGTGGTATCACCCTAATTAACTTAAATTTTAAGTTTTCTTACCTGTACACATTTTTAGATATAGTTTGATTTGATAACGGATTGATTCCGGCTAAACCTAATACTCTAAAATTTTAGGTTAGCAGCTTTTGGATATTTTTCAATATAAAATTTGTGCTAAATTTTTACTATCTTTAGTTTACTTTAGCTCCTTTTATATTTACTCTTCTATTCATCGCTTTTATACTATATAAATTAATGATAGAATACTAAATTTGTTCTGTCAATTATTTTATTTTTGATTTAGATTCTAGGCTTTAACTAGTTTTTTTATATATTTATTATAAAAATTTATATATATTTTTCCTTTATATAAAAAATATTTTTACTACTTACTCTTATTTTTATGAAAATATTTTTAAATTATGTGTTAATTTAATTAAAAATATGTGCATTAGATGTACTCTCTCTTATTATAAGCTGGGTAGGTATTATTATCTTTTTTGTGTATGTTCTATTATTTAATCTCTCTACCATAAGTCCAACACATGCATTAGCCATATTTTCAATATGAACTCTCACTGTTGATAGCGCTGGTAGTGTATATCTTGAAACAAATATATCATTAAATCCAATCAGACTTATATCATTAGGTACATTTATTTTATTTTCATAAAGAGCTTTTAATACTCCAGTGGCTACTGTATCAGTTGCTACAAAAAATGCCGTTGGTAAATTTCCTCTTTTTATAAACTCTATCATAGCAGCATATCCCGCAGCTGCAGTCATATTACAATTTATTATATAGTCTTCATTTAATATATTTTTATCATTCATATATTCATTGTAGTACTTTAATCTTACATCCTTCTCTCTTAATTTATTATCACCTAATGTATTTCCATCACCTATATATCCGATTCTAGTGTGTCCTAAATTATATAAATAATCAAGTGCTGAAAAAACGCCCATCTTAAAATTAATTTTTACCGAATCATATTTTTCATCATCAGGAGAAGAATCTAAAAAAACTATATTTGAAGAATATTCATTCATCAAATTGATTTCTTTATCTGAAAACTTGCCTATGGCTATTATTCCATCTAAATCTTTTTCTTCAAGTGATTCATAATTAAGTCCGTTATTATATAGCTTTACTAATTTTATATTATTATTGAAACATTCTTTTTCAACTGTGTTTTTTAATAATAAATAATATGGATCCTCTAATTGCTTTGAAACATCATACATTTCAACTAATCCAATTTTATATTTATTGCTTTTTTTTATTTTATTTTTTCTTTGTGTAATAGTTTTATATTCTAAATCTTCTGCTGCCTCAAATATTTTCATCTTAGTTTCGTCTAATACTAATAAGGTCTCATCATGATTTAGTACCCTTGATACTGTGCTTATGGATACACCTACCCTTTCCGATATTTCCTTTAAAGTTGCCACGTAAATTCTCCCCTTTTTATTAATTGTTATATTAATATTATAAAAAAAGGTATGATTAAATACCACATATTTTCCATTTATTGTTTAATATTTCACATAATTTATTCTATAATTTATAACTTATACTTCATATAAATAAAAAGCCTTAAATGAATTGATAATCATTTAAGGCTTTCTTACTACATATTGAAAGTTTTATCAACGTATTCTTTTATTTCTTTTGCTGTTCCCATAGATAATATTTCATCTGCAAATTTTTGCATATCTGCATAAGATAAAGAAGTTATTAATTTTCTAGCTGGAAGTATAGATATTGGACTCATAGAAAATTCATCTAATCCAAATCCTAAAAGTATTGGTATCATTCTTTGATCTCCTGCACTTTCTCCACACATTCCAACCCATTTTCCTTCTTTATGAGCATTATCTATAACCATTTTTATAAGTCTTAATACTGCTGGATTAAATTGATTGTATAAATGGCTTATCTTTTGGTTCATTCTATCTACTGCACAAGTGTATTGTATAAGGTCATTAGTTCCTATTGAGAAGAAATCTACATGCTTAGCTAATACATCAGATATAACTGCTGCAGATGGTATTTCTATCATCATACCAACTTCTACATCTTTAGAATAAGCTATGTTTTCTTCATCTAATTCTTTTAATACTTCTTTTATTACTTCTTTAGCATCTAATAATTCTTCAAGAGAAGATATCATAGGGAACATTATTCTTAATTTTCCATGTACACTCGCTCTATATAAAGCTCTTAATTGAGTTTTAAATATATCTTTTTTATCTAAACAAAGTCTTATAGCTCTGTATCCTAAGAATGGGTTCATTTCAGGTTCCATTTCAAAATATGGAAGTTCCTTATCTCCTCCTATATCTAATGTTCTTATTACTATAGGTTTATTATCCATTCCTTCAAGTACTGCTTTATAAGCTTCATATTGCTCTTCTTCTGTTGGGAAAGCATCCTCTTTATCCATGTATAAAAATTCTGTTCTGTAAAGTCCAACACCTTCAGCATCATTTTTTATAAGCCCTTCTATATCATTAGGACTTCCTATGTTTCCTGCAAGCTCAACATGTCTACCATCAGTTGTTGTCGAGGCTTTACCTTTTAATAATTCTAAAGATTTTCTGTATTCTTCAAATTCTGATTTTAATGATGCATATTTAGCTATAATTTCTTCATCAGGATTAACTATAACTTCTCCAGTATCTCCATTAAATACTATGTAGTCTCCATCTTTAACTTTTTTAGTTATATCATTTAATCCAACTACAGCCGCTATTTCTAAAGTTCTAGCCATTATAGCTGTATGAGAAGTTCTTCCCCCTATATCAGTTAAGAACCCAAGTACCATACTTTTGTTCATCGTTGCTGTATCTGATGGAGTTAAATCATGTGCTATTAATACAACTTCTTCATCAAGTCCAGCTAAATCAACAACTTTTATACCTAATATATGTCTTAGTACTCTATTTGTAACGTCTTTTATATCTGCTGCTCTTTCTCTCATGTACTCATTGTCCATTGATTCAAACATAGCAACAAACATCTCTTTTATTTCATTTAATGCATAATCTGCATTAACTTTTTCATCCCTTATTTTAGATATAGCAGAATCTATTAATTCAGGATCTTCTAATACTAATAAGTGAGCTTCAAATATTTGAGCTTCATGTTCCCCTAATTCTAGTAAAGCCTTTTCCTTAACCTTAGTTAATTCTTCTTTAGATACTTTAACTGCATTTTGAAGTTTCTGTACTTCTTCTTCTATATTATCAATAGCTCTTTTTTCTATAACTAATTCACTATGTTCTATTACTAAAGCTTTCCCTAAAGCTATTCCTGGAGATGCTCCTGTTCCTTTATACATTTTAACTCCTCCTAATTCATATATATTAATCAAACCTCGGATAAAACCGAGGTTTAATATTATTCTCCAAATCCGCCTTCGATTAATTCAACTAAAGCATTAACTGCTGCTTCTTCATCTTCACCATTAGCAACAACTGTTAATTCATCACCTTGGCCTAATCCTAAACTCATTATACCCATTATAGATTTAGCATTTACAGTTTTACCTTTTGCTATAACTTCTACTGTAGATTTAAACTCAGCAGCTTTCTTAACAAACATTCCTGCTGGTCTAGCGTGTAATCCACTTGCATTTTTTATGCTTACATTCTTTTCCATATGTAAAACCTCCAAAATTTATTCTAAAGTATTATTTACTTTAATTAATTTAATTTTATTATACATTGGTTTTAGTAAAATTTCCAGTCTTTTTGTTGCTTTTTATCCCTGGGGACTTTTTTTGTCCCTTAGTATTTTTAAGCTTGATTTGAAAAATCTTTTATAATAATATTAGTAATTAATTTTGTAAACTTATTTTTTTGTATCGGTATTATTGATTTATTTTCATAAATTAAAGAAATATTTTTTTTATCATTTATATTTTTATTTACTACATCGTAAAGTTTATGAAAATCATAAAGCTGAATTCTATTTATATTATTTTCTTCAAGCTTTTTTTCATATATACAATAGAATAAATCTTTATATGAGAAATCATTACTAAGTCCTAAATTTTCTCCAATCCTCGGTATTAAAATTTCTAACAAGGTTCTTAATGTAGGATCTTTTTTTATATTAAATAAATTTAATATATTTTCTATAGTTTCTGTTTTTAATCTTTTAAACTTATTGAAACAATACTCTTCATCAAACATATAATCTACATTAAAATAATATTTAATGCCTTCATATCTATCATATGCCTTCATAGCATCTAAATATCCTAAATTTATATTTTTTTGTATATTATCCTTATCTTTATTTAATGACCCACCTAAATATTCAGATGGTATTATCGTTTTTATATTTATATCTTGATATTTATTTAAATTTTTCTTGCCTAAGAAATCATCAAGTAATCTTATTACTACTATATCCTTATATCCTTTTTGTTCTAATAAACATATAGGCATATTATCAAAAAACATCCCATCTAAAAAAAGTTTATCATCTATTCTATCTAGTTTAAATATTGGTAAACTTGAACTAGCTATTAAATAATCAATCAATCGTTTATTTGGTATATCCTCTATGTATAGTGGATGTGGATTTATCTTTTTATCCCACCATACAGTAACAAGTCCAAAATCTTTATTTGATTTTCTTATAGTATCTTCATTTAATGTTTTTTCTAAAAGTTCTCTAAGTGGTCCAATATCTATCCCTTGATTTTTTCTAGCCTTATTCATAAGCTCTATAACGCTATTTATATTTTTTGCAGTAAAATCTATATTTTTATATTTTTCATAAGTTTCTTCATCTATATTCATAAAATGAGTATAATCATATGTTAACCAAATATCCTCCATGATTTCTATATCATTTTGAATTATATATGCACCATTTAAAGCTCCTATAGATGTTCCTGATACACCCTGAAACTCAATTCCTAAATCTTTAAGAGCTTTATATGCTCCTATTTGGTAGGCACCTTTAGTACCTCCACCTTCTAATACTAAACCTTTCATAAAATCACCTATATTAAATTAGAAAGATATATACTTAGAATATATTATAAATTCTACTATATTTCAAGTTGAAAAGTTTTAGTGTATATATCTTTCGTTTTTATAGTAATTTTTAAACTACTTTATTTCATCTAAAGTTTTTACAAACTTAACTATTTTAGTAAACATTTTTTGTTCTAGAGAACTTAATGATACTGTATTCATTATATATCTTTTTGGATCTACCATATATATTTGTCTATACCCACCTTTATATAATGCCATACAAACAGATTTTATATCTTTATCATTTTCACATTCAAATTTAGATGGTATTACAACCAATTTATATTGTGAATTTTTTAAACCTTTAGTTACTTGCTTATGTTTTTCTAAAAAAGAATTTGCCTCTTCTTTAGTTATGTAGCCACTAACATCTACATATACAGTTTTTAAACTTTGATCTACTCTTACATTAATCATATATCTTTTCCCCCTTCCTACACTCAAGTATATTATATGTAGAAAGATTATATTTGTGATTATATGCTAAGTGAATGTCTAATTAGATTATTTATTTTATCTTCTAAATCACTTATATTATTTTCTCCATTTTTTAGTTTATGCAAAATTATTTTTGATAATTTTTCTATATTTTTATAATTATTATCTTTAAATATTCTAATTTTCATAACTTTATTAGGATAATAATCATATATATTTTTACTTATTTTCTTTGCATTTATCTTAAAATACTTATTATATACTTCAGAATTTAATATTCCTACTAAATATTCATAAGAAAATGTATCCTCATATTCTTTTTTAACATAAAATGAATATACATCTGCACTAGAAAAACTATTATTTTCATCTATAGCAAATCTATTTTCAAATGATTTATATGGATACATTATTTTTTTTCTTTCAAAGCTACTTTTTTCTCTTCCCCATTGAAGTTCATACCATTGTCTTAAATTTTTTTTACATTCTCTTCTTCTTAACAATCTTTCTTTATATTTTCCTATAAAATCATTTATTATTATAGGATTATCTGATTCATTTTTTATATCATTTGAATAAATTAATTTATATCGATTATCTTTAATTATGTACTTTTGAATTTCTTTATTTTTTACCCATGATTTAAGAAATCTATCATCAATAAGATTTATTTTATTATCATTTTTATCTATTACAAAAGCTTTATCACATCCTGTTATTATACCTTGAGAGCTTGTACATATATCTTCTAAAGAGTACTCACAATAGCTTTCTATCTTATCATAAAAAATTTTATCTTCTTCTTTAATTATTATCCATTCTTTATTTGTACTATTTTTATATAATCTTAGTTTTTCAAAATTATTATCTTTTATAAGTTTTTCTACGGAATTAAATTGATTTATGTCTATATTTTGATTTTTTATCCTTAACACATTTGTATTTTGTGAATGTTTTTCTTTTTTTAATGTAGATATGCAACTAGATATTCCTATATTTTTAAAAACTTCACATCCTAAAAAATCAATTATTTCTACTATATTGATAGCTTTATCTATATAATTTCTTAAGTCTTTAGCTGATGGGCTTTCTAAAAAATATCTTGGAGTTATAATGCTACAAACACCATCATCTTTTAGATTATCTATTATTTTTTTGTAAAAACAAAAATAAATATCTGATTTACCTTTATATACTTCTTTATATTCTTTTAATATATATTTCTTATAGTCTTTATCTAAATTTTTATGACCTATATAAGGTGGATTTCCTATTATATAGTCAAACTTAGTATTAAATTTTGTCTTTAGTGAATCTTCGCAATATATATTAAACTTACTTATTATTGATTCTTTATCTTTTTCTATAAGCCCTTGTTTTAATATATTAATTGCGTCAATATCAATATCATAACCATATATACATTTAGATATTATATGGTTATGTATAGAATCATAACTTATATAATCATCTCCATATATATCTTTTAATTCATACAAATTTTCTTCTATTAAGTCATACAAAATATCATATGCTTCTAATAAAAAATTTCCACATCCACATGATATATCTAATATTTTTGGTTCTGGATTTTTAAGTATATTATGACTTTTTATAGTCTTATTGAGTATATAGTCTACTATAATTTTTGGTGTGTAGTATATCCCTTTACTTTTTTTAGTATTTGTATCTAAACTTTCTTCATATAGCTTAGATATATTAAAAGCTTTCCCCATATCTATCCCCCTAAACACGACAAACACTTCTTTATTTAATTATAGCACACTATATTTTACTCCATTTGTTATTTATCCAATTTATACAAGATCTTATATCATATTCCTTTGCTAATTTTAATAAATAGTCAGTTGATTTTGTATCGTCCATTGAAATATCTTTATCCATCTTAGGATTTACTCTATAATAATTACTATCTAAAAGCTTTTTAGAAAAAATTTGACTAATTTGAGAATTTCCTTCTAATGTTACCGCTATTATCGGTAAATCTGGATTTTTACTTGTAACCCATTCTATCGCACCCCATTTACTTGTATCATCCTTTATGCTATTGTAACAATATCCTGTTCCAAAGGATAAAAGTCTTATTTGATCTATTTTTTTACCTAATTTTTTATCTATAGAATATATTATACTTGCCAAACTTGGATCAGTTGCTATTATGCCTCCATCTATATGGCAATCATATGATGGAAAAAATACAGGTGCTGCACTACTTGCCATCGCAACATCAACAACTCTGTAATCTTCTGTTTCTGAATTTGGTATATTATTATAAAAAATAGCTTTCCAAGAATTATCCTTATCTCCTACATAAAATGTTGGTATTATAACTAACTTTCCTAAATCTTTTAGCTTTAAATTCTCCGGAAATACACTAAGTAACATTTCTTTTAAGTGATCATTATCATATTTAGGTCTTGATATTTGTGGATAAGACTTATCAAATATATACTCTATATTTTCTTTTGAATATAACTTACTTACTTCACTTGGACTCATGCCATAAGCTAATCCTAAAGCTATTAAACTTCCTGTTGATGTTCCGCTCATCATATTTGATGTCTTTACTATATTTGAAATTTCATTTTCTATTCTTTCTAATAGCTTTATACTTAAAGCCCCTCTAACCCCACCTCCATCAAAGGATAGTATATTAAAAGTAGAATTTTTCATAATTTACCTCCTATTTTTATTCTACTTTAATATATGTATCTTTCTTTAATAGTTCTAAAATAATATATTTTATTATATAAAAAAAGATGGTATATACCATCCTTTATTTATTTGAACTTGTATCTAGATACGTAAGTATACCTTGAGCTATACCTTCAGCTAAATTTTCTTGATATGATTTATCTTTTAACTTTTGAGCTTCATTAATATTAGTTAAAAAACCACATTCAACTAATACTGATGGCATTTCAGTTTGTATTAATACCTGAAACTTATCTGTTTTTACGCCTCTATCTCTTACATCTACATATGAAGTTGTAGTTTCTTGAATTTGTTTTGCAAGCTCATGTGAATCGTCATCTTTACCTTTTGTATAATACGTTTCTAATCCAGTTGCATCGCTTCCTCCAGTTTGACCATTTAAATGTATCGATACAAATAGATCTACATTTTGTTCATTAGCAAGTTTTGCTCTATCTGCTAAACTTATATATTTATCTTCATTTCTTGATATTATGGCTTGTACATCTTTTTGTTTTGTTAGTTTTTGAGCTACTAATGCTCCTATTTGTAATGTTATATCTTTTTCAAATGTTACCTTATCATTAGCTATAGTTCCTTTATCATATCCTCCATGACCTGGATCTATCATTATTGTATATTTTTTATTTATATTTTTATCTACTTCTGTCTGTAAAACTTCATATTCATCATTTACATTAACTTCCACAGGTGTTTTTTCTTTATTAATTCTTATATTTTGTATTGCTAAAATAGCACTTTGTGTCAACTTAAAAGATCCAACTATAAATAATATAACTGCTATAAATAATAATAATAATTTGATTTTATTTATTTTTCGTTTTTTATTTTGTCTTTTTTTTCTATTATTTCTTTTACTCGCCATTTTATCGCCTTTCTAGATATAAAATATTCTTTATATTTATAAATTATATTTTAACATCCAAAAACGCCTTTTTCAACATTGGTAAACATTTTAACCATACTTTTTACCTTGTTTTATCCACCTAATGTAACATCTTGTGTGTTATACCATTTAAAAGCTTCTGATATATGATTTTTATCAAAATTTGGCCAATACTCATCTAATATATAAAAATCTGCATAAATAGATTGAACAGGTAAAAATCCACTTAATCTTCTTCTTCCTCCCCATCTTATGATTAAATCTAATCTTGAAATATCAAATGATTGTATATAATTTTGTATATTATTTTTATTTACGCCTTGTGCATCTGCTAATGTATTTAAATCCCAATGCCATCCATAGTTTACTAATAAGTTAGCCTTTATTTGTCCATCTTTTCCTTTAGTTCTATTTGTAAATGGTAATAACTCTTTTGGAAACATTGGTGATTTAGTATTACCCATAACTAAAAGAGATGCTCCTTCCTCATTTAATATATGTGCAGCTTTTATACATGCATCTGTAAATGCTTTTGTTTGAGCTGAAGGTCTTTTAGTATTATCTGTAGTAAATCCATAAAATGTTACTTCCTCTACTCCCATATCTCTGCATGCTCTATATGCTTCCAGACCTGGATCTATTCCATTTTCATATCCTTTATCTTTAGTCATTCCATTATTTTGTGCCCATCTTCTATTTCCATCAGGTATTATACCTACATGTTTTGGTATTCTCATTACATTCACCTCTAACTAAAATTTACTTAATATTATTTAGATTATTTACATTTTTTACATATTATAGACATCTTAATATTTATTATTTAACTCGTTGTGCTAGTTAATTTTTACAATAATAAAACTCTAACAAATATAG
>DHKFR23503__coassemble_759_pt1 | contig 25738 bp, 22 predicted proteins | sample DHKFR23503__metabat2_high_PE_003 | metagenome-assembled genome bin DHKFR23503
ATTCAGAAATACCTGTTAGTAGAAGTAAAATTAAAGATTTTAGAATAATTATGAACATATAAATGCATTTAATGTAGTAAATAATGCATTTCATGTAAAAAAACTAAATTAAACACAAAATATAATGTATCATACTAAATGAAATAATAATTGATACTTAAATTAATAAAGGAGAAGACGGTATGATAACATTTATATCTTGTTTAGCAATTTTAATAATTGGCTACTTTGTTTATGGAACATATGTAGATAAAAACGCAAAGTTAAGCGATGACAATCAAACACCAGCAGTTAGATTAGAAGATGGTGTTGACTATATGCCAATGCCTTGGTATAAAGTATTTTTAATACAATTTTTAAATATAGCAGGTACAGGACCGATATTTGGGGCAATAATGGGAGCATTATTTGGTCCAGTAGCATTTTTATGGATAACATTTGGTACAATATTTGCAGGTGGAGTACATGATTATTTATCAGGTGTTATATCTATGAAGCATGATGGTACTTCTGTTTCTGAAATAGTTGGAATATACTTAGGTAATGGAATGAAAAATGTAATGAGAGTATTCTCTGTTATACTATTGATATTAGTTGGTACAGTTTTCGTAACATCTCCAGCAGGTTTATTGACATCTATGACAGGAGTTGATAAAAATATATGGGTTGTTTTAATAATAATATACTATATAATTGCTACAGTTTTACCGGTAGATAAAGTTATAGGTAAAATATATCCAATATTTGGAGCATCTTTATTATTTATGGCGATAGGTTTAGCAGGAGCTATGGTAATAGGTCACTTTAATGGAAGTATGGTAATGCCTGAAATGACATTACAAAATTTACATCCAAGTGGATTATCTATATTTCCATTCTTATTTACAACAATAGCTTGTGGAGCTTTATCAGGATTCCATGCAACTCAATCGCCTATGATGGCAAGATGTATACATAGAGAAAGTGAAAGTAAAAAAGTATTCTATGGAGCAATGGTTGTAGAAGGTATAGTTGCTTTAATATGGTGTGCAGTTACTATAGCATTCTTTGGAGAAAGTGGAGTTATTCAATCAGCTCTTGATAGCTTCGGAGGTCAATCTGGGGTTGTAGGTCATATATCTAAAGAGTTATTAGGACCAATTGGTGCAATACTTGCAGTACTTGGTGTTGTTGCTTGTCCTATAACAAGTGGAGATACAGCATTTAGAAGTGCTAGACTTACAATAGCTGATGCATTTAATATAAAGCAAGAAGGATTATTAAGTAGATTTAAATTAGCAACACCATTATTTATAGTTTGTATATTCTTAACTACTATAGACTTTAACATAATATGGAGATACTTTGCTTGGTCTAACCAAACATTAGCTACTATATTCTTATGGACAGCAACAGTATATTTAATAAAAAATCAAGCTAATTATTGGATAACTTTATTACCTGCAACATTTATGAGTTCTGTGTGTGTGTCTTACATATTACAAGCGCCAGAAGGATTTAGATTAAACTCTATGTTCTCTAATGGAGTAGGTGTAGTTTCTGCAGTATTATTATTTGTACTATTTATGTTAAATAAAAATAAATTTTTAAATAAAGATTCTAAAAATATAGCTTAACAAAATAAATTAAAAGGTAAACTCATTAGAGTTTATCTTTTTTTTACATATCAATAAAGGGAGTAGATTATCAAATAAGTGAATATAGATTAGTTCAATTAATATTTAAGCATTTTGAGAAATCAGTAAATAAAAAATGAGTAAATTTTTAAAAGAATATTTGAGTAAATAAAATTTAAAACTTTAGATATTAAGATGAAAAAAAGGATAGGTAAATTTACACCTATCCTTATATATTATACGTTAAATCTGAATAATATAACGTCTCCATCTTTAACTACATATTCTTTACCTTCTAGTCTAACTAATCCCTTTTCTTTAGCAGCAGTCATAGTACCAACTTGTACTAAATCATTAAATGCTATAGTTTCCGCTCTAATGAATCCTCTTTCTATATCAGAGTGTATTTTACCACCAGCTGCAGGAGCTTTAGTACCAACTTTTATAGTCCAAGCTCTAACTTCTTGAGGTCCAGCAGTTAAGTAAGATATAAGACCTAATAATGCATAAGAAGATTTTATTAATTTATCAAGACCAGATTGCTCAAGTCCTAATGTTTCTAAGAATTCTTTCTTTTCTTCTTCAGTATCAAGTTCAGCTATTTCTGCTTCTATTTGAGCACAAACAACAACAACTTCAGCATTTTCAGTAGCAGCGAATTCTCTTACTTTAGCAACATATGCATTGTTTTCACCTTCATCAGCTAAGTCATCTTCACTTACATTTGTAGCATATATTACAGGTTTTGATGTAAGTAAGTTTAATGAATCAACGAAAGCTTTTTGATCTTCATTAAAGTCCATAGTTCTAACACATTTACCATCTTCTAAAACTGCCATTATTTCTTTTAAGAATTCAACTTCAGCAGCTACAGATTTATCAGCTTTAGCAGCTTTAGTTGATTTTTGTATTCTTCTATCTAATATTTCTATGTCAGAGAATATTAATTCTAAGTTTATAGTTTCTATATCTCTTAAAGGATCAACAGAACCATCAACATGAACTACATTTCCATCTTCGAAACATCTAACAACGTGAACTATAGCATCAACTTCTCTTATATGAGATAAGAATTTATTTCCTAAACCTTCACCTTTAGAAGCTCCTCTAACAAGTCCAGCTATATCGCAGAATTCTATAGCTGTAGGAACTATTTTTTTTGAGTCATATAATTCTCTTAACTTTTCTAATCTCTCATCTGGAACAGAAACAACACCAACGTTTGGCTCTATTGTACAGAAAGGATAGTTTGCAGATTCTGCACCTGCTTGCGTTATTGCATTAAATAGTGTACTTTTACCTACATTTGGTAAACCAACTATACCTAATTTCATATATATCGTCCTCTCTTTTGTCAATTTTATTTATAAATTTAAACAATTTATTAAGTATTAAAATAGACTTAATAAGCTAAATTATCAAGTTTTATTTAATTATTTTGTAGACATACATTTTAATTATACAACATATATATAATAGATGTAAACTATACAATTAAGTTAATACAAATAACAGAGACTTATTTAAAAAAGTTAATTTTTATAGTGAGGTTGATTTTATGTTACTTTCAATAATTTTATTTTCATCTTTAGCATTTAGCTTTATATTAAAAGGAAGTTATGAAAACATATTTATAGTTTTAGCTACAATGTCATTTTATAAGCAAGTAATAGTAAATAAAAATTATAAAAGTTTAATTTATGGAGTTTTGATTTCATTTATTGGAGTAAACTTGGTTATATCTTTTATATTTAAAGATTACATAGTAATAAAAGAGGTACAACCAGTGAAAGAAAAAGAAGAAACTTTAGTTTTGTTAGTATCAGAAGGTGAAAATAAAAACTATAATATAAAGGAACGTTCAACTCAAATTTACTATGAGGAAGGTTATAAAGGCATGATTACTGGAATAAGTAATTTATACAATTATAAAAGTTACTATAGTAAATTAGGATTTAGTGAATTTAAGCATAAAGCAGAAGAGATAGCAGAAAAGCTAAGACATAGCTTAGGTAACGGTTATAGAGTGGTTAATTCATATATGTACTCGAAGCCTTATTTTGAATACTCAGTAGAATCAATTATAGAACAAGGATATAAAAAAATAATAATATGTCCTTTATTTATGACAGAAGGAACTGATTATGAAGTTTTTATGAATAGATATGAACAATTAAATCTTACATCTATGAATATAGCAGATGTTGAAGTTTTAGAACCGTTTTATAATGCAAATAATTTAGCTCAACTATATAAAGATGAAATTTTAAAAAATATAAGAAAATCAGAAGAAGATAGTGGAGTATTACTTATTGGCTTACATAATAAAAATAATTTAGAGCAAGATATTTTATTTAGAGAAAAGATAAAGAAATATATAGAAGATTCAGAAAATGATATAGATATTCAAATAAAATTACCTCTTCTAGAAAACAATAAAAAAGATATAATTAAATCAGGAGAAGAATTGTTAGAATATGGAATAAAAACTCTATATGTTGTTGCTCCAACATCTACGATAGATACCATGTATACTAGACATCTAGTAAATAGCATACTAGAAGAATTAGATATGGGAGATACTAAATTTTACTATATAGATCCACCAGATAAAATAAATACTTTAGTTGATACCCTTTATACCAAGATAATACTTATGCAAATTTAGTTTAAATTTATATTAATCACTAAATTTATTATTTTAGAATATAAAATAGATTTAATTATAATACTTAGAAGTTTTTAAATAAATATTATTAAAATTTACATATATATATAAATTTAGAGAAAGAAGAGTTAAATAAGTATCATAATATATTTTATAACCCGGGAAATATGTCATTGTTTGTTGTAGAAATTTTATAATTTTACAAAATATTAGATAGTTTATGAAAAGATAGTGATAATATTGTTATAAGATTAAATAATAGAATAGAAAAATATAAAAAAGTATAATATGTCAATAATAAGTATATTATATAATATTATATATACAGTTTAAAAAGATAAAATAAACAATATTTAAATATATATATAAATATAAAATAAAAAATAGTAAGAAAGATTAGTTTCATAAAATAGAAAAAAATAAATTATGCGATTTTTATAGAAAGTACACTAAATAGCAAAATAAAAGTAGAATTATTACAATTCTACTTTTATTTTGTTATAATATTATAATAAAAATTATATATATGGAGGGAGTACATATGATAGATATTCATTGTCATGTTGTTCCAAATATTGATGATGGGGCAAAAGATTTAGAAGATGCTTTAGAAATGGCTAGAATTGCATATAATGAAGGTATAAGAAAGATAGTTAATACATCTCATTATCATCCTAGCTTTGAATATAAAAAAGGAAATGAACTTCTTGAAGATATAAAAGAGTTTAATAACATACTTAAATCAAATAATATAAATATAGAAATATATATAGGAAATGAACTTTATTATAGTGAAGATATGATAGATATTATAGAACAAAAAGAGTTTTATACATTGAATAATAGTAAATACTTATTAATAGAATTTCCACCGATTAGATTTCCTAAAAACTTAGTAGATATAATATATGAAATCAAGATAAGAGGCTATATACCAATATTAGCTCATGTTGAACGATACAAGGAAGTACAGGAAAATGTAAACTTAATTTATGATTGCATAAATGAAGGAGCTTTAATTCAAGTTAATTCATCAAGTATAATTGGTAAAAATGGAAAAGAGGCCAAAAGAGTAAGTCAAATATTACTAGATAATAATATGGTACATTTTATAGCTACAGATGCTCATAGTAGTCAAAGGAGAAGACCTATGATTAAAGAGACCTATGATTATGTATGTAGCAAATATGGAGATAAAACTGCTGAGATCTTATTTATTGAAAACCCAAGTAAAGTAATATTAAATGAAGATATAAATATAAAGTCTCCTATAAAATATAATAAGCCTAAGGGTTTTTTACAAAAATTATTTAAAAAGTAGGAGGTATAGGAATGGATAAGGTTGCATTTAGTATATTTGGAATAGATGTTATGTGGTATGGAATACTTATGGCATTAGGTATGATATTAGGAACAATAATAGCATTAAAAGAAGCTAAAAGAGTTGGAATAAGTGAAGATAGTGTGCTTGATTTAGCTATAATAGCTATACCTATGGGACTTCTTGGTGCTAGATTATATTATGTATTATTTAATTGGGATTTTTATTCTAACAACCCTTCACAAATACTCAATTTTAGAGGAGGAGGTATGGCAATACATGGTGCATTAATTGCAGGTTTACTTACAGGATATATTTTTACTAAAGTTAAGAAAATTAATTTCTTAAAAATGGCAGATGCTGTTATGATAGGTATGCCTCTTGCACAATCTATTGGAAGATGGGGAAACTTTATTAACCAAGAAGCTCATGGTGGGCCAACTAATTTACCATGGGGTATTATGGTAAATGGGGAAAAAGTTCATCCAACGTTTTTATATGAATCTATATGGGATGCATTAATATTTATATTTTTATGGATATTTAGAAAGAAAAAGAAATATGATGGACAAATTATAGTATACTATATAGGTCTTTATTCTATAGGTAGATTTTTCATAGAAGGACTTAGAACTGATAGTCTAATGATAGGATCATTAAAAATGGCACAAGTTATAAGTTTGATTGGTGTTATTGGTGCTATAATTGTACATATATATTTATCAAAACAAGAAAATAATAGAACAAAAGAAGAAAAATAAGGAGAGAACTAAAATGGAATTTCATCACGTGTCCGTACTCTTAGATGAGTGCATTGAAAACTTAAATATAAAGCCTGACGGAGTATATGTAGACTGCACTATGGGAGGAGCAGGACACTCTAAAGAGATAGTTAAGAGGCTATCAGATAAAGGACTTTTTATAGGATTTGATCAAGATAAAAATGCAATAGCGACTGCGAAGGAAAGATTGAGTGAATATAGTGATAGAGTTAGATTTATTCATAGCAACTTTGAAAATATAAAGGAAGAATTAGCCAAAATAGGAGTTTATAAAATAGATGGTGTACTTGCTGATTTAGGAGTATCATCTCATCAATTAGATGAAGCAGATAGAGGATTTTCATATATGCAAGATGCTCCTCTTGATATGAGAATGGATGTAAGATGTGATTTTTCTGCATATGATGTTGTTAATACATATAGTGAAGAAGAATTATTTAAAATAATAAAAGATTATGGTGAAGATAATTGGGCTAAACGTATAGCTAAATTTATAGTAGAAGAAAGGCAAGAAAAAACAATAGAAACTACAGGTGAACTTGTAGAGATTATAAAAAAGGCAATACCTAAAAAAGCAAGAATAGATGGTCCTCATCCTGCAAAAAGAACTTTCCAAGCTATAAGAATAGAAGTTAATAATGAGCTTGGAGTAATAACTAAGATGATAGATGACGCTGTTTCTATAATGAATGAAGGCGGAAGAGTTTGTATAATAACGTTCCATTCATTAGAAGATAGAATAGTAAAAAATGAATTTAGAGACTTAGCATTAGATTGTGTATGTCCATCACATTTACCGATATGTCAATGTGATAAAGAATCACTTGTAAAAGTTATAACTAGAAAGCCAATACTTCCAAGTAAAGAAGAAATAGAGTTAAATCCAAGATCAAGAAGTGCTAAATTAAGAGTAGCAGAAAGAGTATAATTAAAATATTTAAAATAATAAAAAAGGTTATGTAAAAGAATTTAATTTTTTACATAACCTTTTTTATTGATTAAAAAGTTATTTCACAAAATCTTTTCAGATAATCTATAAATAAGTAAATATGTTAGTTAGTTTAGTAATAAAACCTAATTTTATATTTTGAATTATTGATATTTATAAGGATAAAATGAATATCTTAGGTAATAAAAAATTGTAACATCAATAAGCATATATTGTTATAGAAATGAATTAATTTATTTATACATTGTTTGAAAAAATCGAAATTTACACTATAAGCAAAAATATATAATAAATTGTAATATAGTTTTGAAAATTTTTAGATTTTAATGAAGTATTATGTTTTAATTTTTCTAAAACTTCTAAAAGGGAGATTTAATATTTATCACAAATATATAACTAATTAGAATATATAGAGGTGGGTAAATGAATAAAAATAATAGAGTTAGAAATATAAATGAATATAAAAAAGAAAAGAAGAATAAATATAAAAAGAAGCAGGTTAAAAAAATAAAAAAATCAATAATTAGATTTGCATTATTTTTATTTTGTTTTTTAATAATTATTGTTAATATATGTGGCCACTCAATTATAGGTAATCTTAAATATGATATATATTATTTAAGAAAAGAACTTAGAGAAGAAGAAATAAGACTAAATGAGCTAAAAGCTAATATAGATACAAATACTTCTATAAGAGAAATTGAAGTAAGAGTAAAAGAAAAACTTAATATGGATTATCCTAAGCAACATCAAATTAGATATATTGAAATAGAAAGTTAAAAAGGGGGAATATTATTGAAACAAGTAAAACGAATGAGTAAAAAAAGAGTAGTACTCGTTCTTATATTAGCATGTATTTTATTTTTAGCACTTACGTTTAGAACTGGGTATCTTCAGATTATAAAAGGAGATTGGTTAAGTACTAAAGCTATTGATCAACAAACAAGAGAAATACCAATAGAGCCTAAAAGAGGAACTATATACGATAGAAATATGAAAGAACTAGCTGTAAGTGTTACAAAATATACAGTATGGTGTAAGCCAGTAGAAGTAAAGGACAAAGAATCTACGGCAAAACAAGTAGCTGAAATATTGGATAAAGAATATGATGACGTGTATGAATCAATATCAAAAAAGAATATGGCATTAGTAAAAATAGAAAGATGGATAGATGATGAGAAGGCAAGTAAAATAAGAGAAGCTAAAATATCAGGTATATGGGTAGCTGAAGATAATCAAAGATACTATCCATATGGAAACTTTGCATCGTATGTTTTGGGTCATACATCAGCAGATTCTGAAGGTATAGCTGGAATTGAAATGCAATATAATAAGCATTTAAAAGGAACATCAGGAAAGCTTATTATAAGTACTGATGCATCAGGTAGAGAGATTCCACAAGGTTTAGAAAAGTACTATGAACCAGTACAAGGAAATGGTTTAATATTAACAATTGATGAAGTTATACAGCACTATACTGAAAAAGCTGTTCAGAAAGCATATGAATTAAATAATGCTAAAAGAGTAACTGTAGTATCTATAGATCCTAAAACTGGTGATATATTATCAATGGCATCAAAGCCTGATTATGATCCAAATGATTCAAGAACACCAATTTATCCATACTATCAAGAAGAACTTGATAAATATGATGATAAAAACAAAATAAAAGGGTACTATCAAATGTGGAGAAATCCAATTGTAAGTGATACATATGAACCAGGTTCTACATTTAAATTAATAACATCATCAGCTGGAATAGAGGAAAATGTAGTAAAAGAAAATGATAAATTCACTTGTAATGGAAGTTTAACAATAGGTGGAAGAAGGATAAAATGTTGGAGACACTATAGACCACATGGTGAACAAACATTTGCACAAGGTGTACAAAATTCTTGCAACCCTGTATTTATGACTGTTGCAGAACGATTAGGCGTATCTAAGATGTATGATTACATAGAAGCTTTTGGTTTTATGGAAAAAACAGGAATAGATTTACCTGGAGAAGCTAAAGGAATACTTTATAATGAAAAAAATGTTGGACCAGTTGAACTTGCAACAATATCTTTTGGTCAATCTATATCAGTAACACCAATGCAGCTTATAAGGGCAATTTCTACAATTGCAAACGATGGAAAAATGATGCAACCAAGGGTTGTGAAAGGATACACTGATAATAAAGGTAATGTAATAGAAGAAATTAAACCTAAAATGGTAAGACAGGTAGTTTCAGAAGATACAGCTGATAGAATTATGAAAGTAGCAGAAACAGTTGTTAGTGAAGGTGGAGGTCATACAGCATATATACCAGGATATAGAATAGGTGGAAAAACTGGTACAGCTCAAAAAGTTGTAGATGGTAAGTATGCTCAAGGAAAATATATATGTTCATTTATGGGAATAGCACCTTGTGATGATCCTCAGATAGTAGTTCTTGCAATAGTAGATGAGCCAACAGGAGTTAGTGCATTTGGTAGTACAACAGCAGGTCCTATAATTAAAGAAATAATGAATGATGTATTACCATATTTAGGTGTAGAACCTATATATACTGAAGAAGAAAAGAAAGAATTACAAAAAAATCAAGTAGTAGTACCAGATGTTAGAAATTTAGCTATAGAAGATGCTGTTAAAATATTAGAAGAAAGTAAATTAAAAGCTAATTTAGATCCAGATATAGAAATTCCAGAAGGTTCAAAAGTATCAGATATGTTCCCAAAACCAGGAGTTAAAGTAGATGAAAACTCAAGTATAATGTTATATTTTAATAATTAAATGTAATATATAATTAGAAATACCTTCAAAAATATATAAATATAGTATATAATTATTAAGTTGATATTTACAAATGGGGGCAATGTATAGATATTTATACATTGCCTTTTATTAAGATAAATATATTTAGAAATTAAAAGATAAGGAGGATTGAGTATGAACAATTTAACAATATTAGAACTAGTAACTGCTACAAATGGAAAGTTAGTAATTGGGAATGAAAATAACACTATAAATGATATAGTTATAGATAGTAGAAAAGCAAATAAAGATAATGTATTTGTTGCCGTAATAGGAGAAAATTTAGATGGTCATCAATTTATGCAATCAGCGTATGAAAATGGATGTAAAACATTCATAAAAAATGCAAGTAGTGGCATAAAATTAAATAGTTCGGACATAAATTTAATAGAAGTAAAAGATACTCAAATAGCATTAGGTGATATTGCTAAATATTATAAAGAAAAATTTGATATACCTTATATAGGAGTAACAGGTAGTGTAGGAAAAACAACGACAAGAGATATGATATATGCTGCAGTTTCTTCAAGATTTAATACATTAAAGAATCAAGGAAACTTAAATAATCACTTTGGAGTTCCTTTAACTTTATTTAATTTAGATGATTCTTATGAATGTGCAGTCATAGAAATGGGTATGTCTCACTTTAAAGAAATAGAATATTTAGCTAATATAGTAAATCCTAAAATAGGAGTTATATCTAATATAGGTTTATCTCACATTGAAAACTTAGGATCACAAGAAGGGATACTAAAAGCAAAAATGGAAATAACAACTAATTTTAATGAATCAGATATTTTAGTTGTTAATGGAGATGATAAATTTTTAGGAACTTTAAAGAACAAAAATCTTAACTATAAATTAAAAACATTTGGATTTAACAAAGATAATGATATATACTGCAAAAGCTATACAATGAATGAAGAAAATTTAACTTTTGTATGTTATATAGATGGAAAAGAAGAAGAAATATTTATACCTACAGTAGGAGAACATAATATATACAATGCAATGGCAGCGATATTAGTAGGTAGAGAATTAAATATATCTTTAGAAGATATAAAATGTGGATTAAAAAACTTTAAGGCAACTAAAATGAGATTAGATATAATAAAAAATAATAAAATGACAATAATTAATGATGCATATAATGCAAGTCCAGATTCTATGGAAGCTGCACTGAAAATACTTGGCAGATATGAAAATAGAAAAGTAGCTATACTTGGAGATATGTTTGAAATGGGAGAACATACTGAATATGGTCATCGTTTAGTAGGAAAGTATGCTATGGATAACACAGATTTATTAATAGCTATAGGTAAAGATGCAAAATTTATGTGTCAGGAAGCTATATCATTAGGATTTAATAAAAATAATATACATCATTTTAATACAAAAGAAGAAGCTATAGAAAAAATAGATGAACTTATACAAGAAGAAGATGTAGTTTTAGTTAAAGCATCTAGAGGTATGGAATTAGAAAAAATAGTAGAATATCTTAATAAATAATCACAAAAGAGATAGCCAACAATGGAGAGGAGATATATATTATGTTAGGAATAACAGAACTTACTTACACAGCATTGATTTCGTTTCTAATAGTAGTTATACTAGGTCCTATATTTATACCTATGTTAACTAAATTTAAATTTGGTCAAACGGTAAGAAACGATGGACCAAAAACACATTTAGCTAAAAATGGAACACCTACAATGGGTGGAATACTAATGATAGTAGCTATACTTATAACAGGACTTACGAGAAGTAAAGTAGGACCAGATATGGTTATAGGTCTTATATGTATATTTGGATTTGGGTTAATAGGTTTTATAGATGATTTTATAATAATAAAAAAGAGAAGATCATTAGGACTTAAGCCTTGGCAAAAAATAGTAATGCAGTTTGGTTTAGCTTTATATGTAGCTAATTATCAATATACTGCATCAGCAAGCGCCCCTCAACTTATGATACCATTTACAGATATTGCAATAAACATAGGTCCATTATATGTTCCTATAATGGTATTTGTAATAGTTGGAACAGTTAATGCAGTTAATTTAACAGATGGTTTAGATGGATTAGCATCAGGAATAACATTAATAGTATCTACATTCTTTATGCTACTAGCATCTTATTCAGGGGTTGCAAATACAGAAGTTGCTGTATTGGCAGCAGCTACTATTGGAGCTTGTTTAGGATTTTTAGGATTTAATGCATATCCTGCAAGGATATTTATGGGAGATACTGGTTCGATGGCTTTAGGAGGAGCAGTTGTTGCTTTTGCTATATTAACAAATAGTGTACTTTTAATACCATTAGTTGGAGGTATATACTTTGCAGAAGCTATATCTGTTATACTTCAAGTAGCATCATTTAAATTAACAGGAAAAAGAATATTTAAAATGGCTCCTATACATCACCATTTTGAACAATGTGGATGGCCTGAAACTAAGGTAGTATTTACATTCTGGATAGTAACTGTAGTACTTGCTTGGATAGGTATTATAGCAATATTCTAATTCTGGGGGTGTAAACTATGAATCTAAAAAATAAAAATATTTTATTAGTAGGTTTAGCTAAAACTGGTATATCTACAATTAAACACTTGAATAAATTAGGTGCAAAAGTAGTTGTAAATGATATAAAAGATAAAGATAAATTAAAAGGTATACTAGATGAACTTTCTGATTTAAATAATGTAGAATATATATTAGGATATCATCCTGAAAATGTTGATGATATAGATATGGCAGTTGTATCTCCAGGAGTACCATTAGATTTACCTTTTATATTAAAATTAAAATCTAAAAATATAGAGATAATAGGTGAAGTAGAATTAGCTTATAGACTTTCTCAAAACCCTATGTTTATAGGTATAACAGGAACTAATGGAAAAACAACTACAACATCATTAGTTGGAGAAATATTTAAAAAGGCTAATATAGATACCTACATAGTTGGAAATATAGGAAATCCTGTAATAGATACAGTAGATACTGCTAATAAAAACTCTGTATTAGTTACAGAATTAAGCAGTTTTCAACTTGAAAGCATAGATACTTTTAAGCCTCATGTAAGTGCAATATTAAACTTTACAGAAGATCATTTAAATAGACATCATACTATGGAAGCTTATATGGAAGCTAAGGCTAGAATATTTAAAAATCAAGATGAAAAAGATTTTTGTATATTAAATTATGATGATAAAGATGTAAAATCTTTATCAGATAATGTGAAAGCTAAAAAAATATTCTTTTCTAGGAAAAAAAGTTTAGATTGTGGAATATATTTAGATGAAGACAACAATATAATAATAAATATAGATAAAAAAATTAAACTTTTAAATAAAGATGAACTTAGTCTTCCTGGGAACCATAATTTAGAGAATTGCATGGCAGCTGCAGCAATAGCGTATGTATCTAATATAGATATAGATGTTATAAGAGAAGTATTAAAAACTTTTGCTGGAGTAGAACATAGACAAGAGTTTGTAAGAAACTTAAATGGAATAATGTTTGTAAATGACTCAAAAGCTACAAATCCAGATTCAAGTATAAAAGCTATAGAGTCTTATAATAGACCAATAATATTAATAGCTGGTGGTATGGATAAGCAAAGTAGTTTTGATGAATTTTTAGATGTAGCAAAAGAAAATGTATATGCATTAGTTTTATTAGGTGAAACTGCACAAAGGATAAAAGAGTGCGCTCAAAATAAAGGATTTGATAACATAACTGTAGTAAAAGATATGAAGGAAGCTGTAAATGCTTCTTACCAAATTGCTAAGGGCGGAGATGTAGTTTTATTATCACCTGCATGTGCAAGTTGGGATATGTATAAAAGTTTTGAAGTAAGGGGTATTGACTTCAAAGATAATGTACACAATTTAAAGTAACCTCTTATCTAGGGAATGGAGGGAAAGCTTTAGCATGGCAAAAGAAGCTTTAAAAAAACGAATTGATAAGAATATTAAAACTGAATTTGATAGTGTAATATTTTATACTACTATGACTTTAGTATTTATAGGTATCATCATGGTGTTTAGTGCAAGTTTTGTTCAATCTGCCTTTAAGCACCATGATTCTTATTATTTTCTAAAAAGAAATACTATTTATGCTATTTTAGGATTTATATCTATGATTACGATATCTAATATAGATTATAGATTTTGGAAGAGAAATGCTAAACCAATAGGAATAGTATCAGTTATATTACTACTTTTAGTATTAACCCCATTAGGAATTAAAGCAAATGGAGCAAGACGTTGGTTAGGTTTTGGAGCATTTACAATACAGCCATCGGAAATAGCAAAGTTTGCAACTATAATAATTACAGCCAAATTTATAGAAAAAAGATATGATGATATGAAATCTTTAACTAAAGGTGTTTTACCTCTATTAGTAGTACCAGGTCTATTTTTTATTTTAATAATGTTACAGCCAAATATGTCTACAGCAGGAACTATAATATTAGTTACTTTTGTTATGATATTTGTAGCTGGTCTTAATATGAAATTTGTAATAGCTATGCTTGGAAGTGGAGTAGGTTTATTTTTACTTTTGGCACTTACATCTGAATATAGATTAAAACGTATATTATCATTTTTAGATCCATTTCAAGATCCATTAGGCAATGGATATCAAGTTATTCAAGGTCTTTATGCATTAGGATCAGGAGGATTATTTGGAATGGGACTTGGTAAAAGTCAACAAAAATGGTTTTACATACCTGAACCACAAAATGATTTTATATTTGCTATAATAGGTGAAGAATTAGGACTTATAGGATGTGCAGTAGTAATAATGTTATTTGTAATATTAGTATATAGATGTGTAAGAATAGCATTAAACTGTAGAGATATATTTACATGTATGGTTGTAATAGGTATAGGTTCTCAAATTGGAATTCAAGCTGCATTAAATATAGCAGTAGCAACTTCATCAATGCCAGTTACAGGAGTAGCCTTACCATTTATAAGTTATGGAGGAACTTCACTTATGATATTTATGAGTGCTGTTGGTATAGTATTAAACATTTCAAAACATGTCAAAATAAACTAACAGGAGATGATTAAATGAAAGTCTTATTATCTGGTGGTGGAACTGGAGGTCATGTATATCCAGCTATAGCCATCGCAAATAAAATAAAAGAAGAAAATCCAGATGCAGAGATATTATTTGTAGGAACTGAGAAAGGAATAGAGTCAGAAATAGTTCCTAAGTATGGATATGAATTAAAAACAGTAACAGTTCAAGGGTTTAAAAGAAAAATAGATTTAGATAATGTAAAAAGAGTTTTTAAATTATTTAAAGGTTTAGAAGAGTCTAGAAAAGTAGTTAAAAAATTTAAACCAGATATAGTAATAGGTACAGGAGGATATGTAAGTGGACCTGTATTATTTAATGCAGCTATGAGCAAAGTTCCGACAGTTGTACATGAACAAAATTCTTTTCCAGGTGTTACTAATAAAATACTTGCTAAAATGGTTACAACAGTATTAACGAGTTTTGAAGACTCACATCAAAGATTCCCGGAAGGAACTAGAGAAAAATTAGTACTTACAGGAAATCCAGTTAGAAAAGAAATACTAGTAGCTAGAAAGTCTATAGCAAGAAGAAACTTAGGTATAACAGAAGATAAAAAAATGGTTCTTTGCTATGGTGGTAGTGGAGGATCTAGAAAAATAAATGAAGCTATGAAATTAGTAGTTAAAAATATGGTTAAAGATGATGTTGCCTTTATATTTGCAACTGGAAAATCATATTATGATGAATTTATGAATTCCATAGAAGATTTAAATTTAAAACCATATCAAAGAGTAGTTCCATATTTAGAAGATATGGCAAATGCATTAGCTGCAAGTGATTTAGTTATAGGTAGTGCAGGTGCTATATCATTAGCTGAAATAACTGCGCTTGGAAAGCCATCTATAATAATTCCAAAAGCATATACTGCAGAAAATCATCAAGAGTATAATGCTAAGAGCATAGAAAAACAAGGTGCAGGAATAGCTATACTTGAAAGGAACTTAACAGATATAAGTTTAAATGATGCAGTAATTAAACTTTTAGGAAATAAAGAAGAATTGCTAGAAATGGCCAATAAAAGTAAGGAAATAGGAAAGCCAGAAGCTATAGATCTTATATATGATGAAATTTTAAAAATATATAATACTAATAATAAGAAGAAATTATCTAAAAAAGAAAATAAAAAATCTGAAAAAGAAGAAAATATTGATGCTAATGTAGATTCAGATAAAAAAGAAGATACAAGCAGTCAAGGTAAAGTAATAGGAATAAAGAAAAAGTAACATATATCCCCTCTAGTACATAATTTAAAATTATAGGCACTATGATTTTAACAGCGCTAGGGGGGATTATTTGTGTGTAAGTATATAGTTAATGGTGGTAATAAAATAGAAGGAAGATTAAATATAAGAGGAGCTAAAAATTCGATCTTGCCTATAATGGCAGCAACTATACTAAATGAAAATAAGAGTATAATTCATAATGTACCTAATATATCAGATGTTTATATAATGATAAAAATATTGGAAAGTATAGGATGCAGAGTTGATTATGAAGATGATACTTTGATTATAGATAGTTCTAATATAAATTCTGGAGAAATAGATGAAGTATATGTTAGACAGATGAGATCATCAATAATAATTATGGGTGCTATGATAGGAAGATTAGATTATACAAAAATAAGTTATCCAGGTGGATGTGCTATAGGATCAAGACCTATAGATTTACATTTAAAAGCACTTAAGGAATTAGGTATAAAAATAGAAGAAGAAAATGGATATATAAAATGTTTTAAAGATAATTTAAAAGGAGCTATAATTAATTTAGAGTTTCCGAGTGTAGGTGCAACAGAAAATGCTATATTAGCAGCAGCAAAGGCAAATGGAAGAACAATAATATATAATGCAGCTAGAGAGCCAGAGATAGAAGATTTAGCGAAATTTCTAAACTCTATGGGAGCGAAAATAAGTGGAGCAGGAACTAGCTGTATAGAGATAGAAGGCGTTAAAAGATTAAATGAAGTAGAATATGATGTTATACCAGATAGAATTGCAATAGGAACATATATGATTGCAAGTGCTATAACTGGTGGAACTTTAGAAGTAGATAAGGTAGTACATGATCACATGGAACCAATATGTGATAAGTTAAGGCTTGCTGGATGTTATATAAAATATACTAAAGAAGGATTAATATTAAAAGCACCTGAAAAAATAAAAGCTATAGATTTAGTAAAAACACATCCTCATCCAGGATTTCCAACTGATATGCAAGCTCAACTTATGACACTTATGACATTATCAGATGGTGTAAGTGTATTTTATGAAACTATTTTTGAAAATAGATTTATGCATTGTGCAGAACTTATTAGAATGGGTGCTAATATAAAACATATAACAGAAAATATATGCATGGTAAAGGGCGTAGAAAAGCTACACAGCGCAAGTGTTAAATCACCAGATTTAAGAGGTGGTGCATCATTAGTATTGGCATCATTAGTAGCTGAAGGAAAAACTGAGATTAGTGATATATACCACATAGAAAGAGGATATGAAAACTTTGAAAATATATTGAGAAATCTTGGTGCAGATATAGTTAAATTAAAAGATAAATAAAGGCCTTATGGCCTTTTTATATTTTAGAAAAATTAAACAATAAATTTATGAATAAAAATGTAGGAAATATACTATAAAAGTTGTATTTATATATATAACAAAGATTAAGAGAGGTATATATATGAAAAAAAATAAAAAAAAGATAAATACTAGTAAAGTAGTTATTATTTTTAGTTTTTTATTAATTCTAGTTATAATTTTATATACAGCATTAAATAGTAGATTATTTAATAGTGAGAATGTTGAAATTGAAGGCAATAAGTATGTTAATGATGATTATATTATAAATACTCTAGATATAAAAAATGATAAAAATATATTTAGATATAATATAAAAGATATGAAAAAAAAATTACTGACTAATAAATATATTGATAAGGTTGAAATAAATAGAGTATTACCGAATACCTTAAAGATTAATATAACAGAAAAAAAAATAGTAGCAAATTTGTATAATGAAGAAGTATATTGCTATATCGATAAAGAGGGTAACTTTATAGATAAATTTGAGGAAGATAATAGTGATAGTGATATAGTTGTAGTATATATAGATTATGATATAACAAATTCATTTGATATAAAATTTAAAAATGAACAAAATAAAAAAAGGTTATTATATTTATTAGAATATATAATAGAAGAAAGTATATATAAAAAAATAGATAATATAAACATGACAAAAGAAGGTCATATAAATATGAGAACTAAAGATGAAATAAATATATTATTAAATAATGATGAAGATTTAAAATATAATATATCTAGACTAGCTATGATTTTAGTTGATTTACAGAATAAAAATCAAAAAGGAGGAGAAATTGATTTATCTATTGGGAAGAATGCTATATATAGACATTAAAAATTAATATTAAAAGATATTATAATGTAATGATAAAAATATAAATATATTGATATTAATTAAATGTCAATATTATATATTTATATAAAAATATAATAAAAATGATATTTTTAATAAATTATTTAAAAAAATATAAATAAAAAGTATTAAAAAACTTGAAAAATATATAAGTTTCAAAGTAAAATAGAAAAGGTAAGTATTACGAGATTGAGACTATTTAATAGAATAATTAAAATTTGAGTAAGATTTTATATTTTACTTACTTATTTTTAATATATATCAATAGTAATACTTTTAGATATGGATTAGATATTTAGTTTATTAAATTAATATTAAGGTATTATAGTTTAATATTTTTTATTAGTTTTATATAAAAATTTTTTAGATATAGTATTGAAGTATATGCAAGATAGATTGTATATAACGATTTATTATGTCACTATACTAATATTTGAGTCGAGAATATTTGACAATTTTTAAGTGATAGGCAGACATATTGTTACAAAAAATAGTGATAAAAAAAGAGGAAAATAAATATTTTTGTGGAATAACTTACTTAATAATTAACAAAAACTTAGAATTAAATGATATAATTAATACATACATTTACTTACAATCATAAAATAAGGAGGTTCATAGATGCTAAACTTTGACGTAGAAACAGATGGTCTTGCGCAAATTAAGGTAATCGGCGCAGGTGGCGGTGGAAATAACGCAGTAAATAGAATGATAGAAGCTCAACTTCAAGGTGTTGAATTTATAGCTGTTAACACAGATAAACAAGCTTTACAAACATCAAAAGCTGAATATAAGATTCAAATAGGAGAAAAACTTACTAGAGGTCTAGGTGCAGGAGCTAATCCTGAAGTTGGAAAGAGAGCAGCGGAAGAAAGTAAAGATGAAATAATAAAAGTTCTTCAAGGTGCAGATATGGTTTTTGTTACAGCTGGTATGGGTGGAGGAACAGGTACTGGTGCAGCTCCTGTTATAGCTCAACTTGCAAAAGAAATGGGAATTCTTACAGTAGGAGTTGTTACTAAGCCATTCGTATTTGAAGGTAAAGTAAGAATGAAAAATGCTGAAAATGGGATAGCTGAATTAAAATCTAAAGTAGATACATTAATAACTATACCTAATGATAGATTATTACAAATAGTTCAAAAAAATACTTCTATGTTAGATGCATTCTCTATAGCAGATGATGTATTAAAGCAAGGTATACAATCAATATCAGACCTTATAGCAGTACCAGGTCTTATAAACTTAGACTTTGCAGACGTTACTTCAGTAATGAAAGAACAAGGTCTAGCTCATATGGGTATAGGGAATGCTACTGGAGAAACTAGAGCTATAGAAGCTGCTAGAGAAGCGATACAATCTCCACTTCTTGAAACTTCAATAAGAGGAGCTAAAGGAGTATTACTTAATATAACAGGTGGAGCTAATTTAGGTCTTCTTGAAATAAATGAAGCATCAACTTTAGTTCAAGAATCTTGTGATCCAGAAGCTAATATAATATTTGGAGCTTCTATAAGAGAAGATTTAGCTGAAGAAATAAGAATAACAGTAATAGCTACAGGATTTGATGAAGCAAAACATATGGAATCAGAAATTATAGAAAAAGTGAAAACTGCACCTAAACCAACATTAAATACAGCTCCTATATCTACTAAACCTAGTGAAGTAGAAATAAAGGAAGAAGTAGCTATTACTAGAGAAGAGCCAAGAAGAAGTTCTATACTAGATGATGATATGGAAATACCAACTTTTTTAAGAAGAAGAAGATAGATATATTATAAGAAGCCAATAGGCTTCTTTTTTATATGTAAGAAAATAATACTTTAAGAAATTGATTTTATTAAAGAGTTATAAAGCTATATATTATAGATAAATTAAGATGTTTATATAATATATAATTTGAATAAAAATAATTTTACTTTTTAAATTATATGAATTTATTAAAAAATTAGTATAAAATTTTACGTATATTAAATTAATTCAACAAATAAATAAAATAAAATTATAAGTTAGTGATATTTAAGAGTAGAATACTTTATTTTTTGTTTATTTATACTATAAATTAAATTACTTTCGACTATTAAAAATGACATAAAATAAAGTACAGGTTAATTTATAATGTATTACAAAGGTAAAAGGGGGTAATGTAATTGTATATAGAATATTACATTATAGAAAACCTATTAATAAATTATATTATTATAAGTTGTACTTCTATTCTTATAAAAAATTATAGTATTGAAAAAAAAAAATGGCTAGGTGCTTTTTTAGGAACTATATACTCAATTCTATATATATATCCTAGTCTGGAGATATTATTTACATTGCCATTTAAATTAATCATTATGACATTTATAACATTAATATCATTTACATATAAAAATAAAAAAGAGTTATTAAGAATATCTTTAGTATTTTACTTAGTAAATATTTTCATATGCGGAAGTACTTATTTTATAATTTATTTCACGGGTATAGAACATATAAAAGTATCATTCTTAATAGTGTGTGCTTATATAAGTTGTGAATTACTTAAATATATATATAAAGATATAAAAACTCTTAAATATATTAAAGATATAAAAAAGACTATAGATATAAATTTACTTGGTAAAAAGTTTACATGTGAAGCTTTAATAGATAGTGGAAATTTATTAAAAGATCCTTTAGGAAATAATGAAGTTATAATAGTTAAATCAAAAATATTAAAAGAGGTTATAGGGGATGGATTAGTAGAATATGATTATGAAAATATGGATGTATTAAAAGTACAAAATATCATAAATTCTTCGTACGAAGAATTAGCTTCAAGATTTAGACTTATTCCATACAAGCATGCAGGAAGTAATAATGGGTCAATAATTTTAGGCATTAAAGCTGATTACATTGAAATTGATAAAAATAAGATAGGTAATGTTGTTATTGGATTATCTAATTTTGATGATTCAGAATATGATGCTATTTTAAATCCAAATATATTACAAGGAATTTAAGTAAAAAGGGGGAGATAAAAATGAAGTTATTAATATCAAAGGTATTAAATAAAATAATACTTATACTGATTAAGCTTAAGCTTATAAAGCCAAAAAGTATTTTTTATATGGGAGGAGTAAATATATTGCCTCCACCATTAGATGCTGAAGAAGAAATGGAATTATTAAAGAAATTAGAAACTGATGATACTATAAAACAAATTTTAATAGAGCGAAATTTAAGGTTAGTTGTGTACATATCAAGAAAATTTGAAAATACAGGTATAGATATAGAAGATTTAATATCTATCGGTACAATAGGTCTTATAAAGGCAGTAAATACTTTTAAATTAAATAAAAATATAAAATTAGCAACTTATGCATCTAGATGTATAGAAAATGAAATTCTTATGTATCTTAGAAAAAATAATAAGAAAAAAATTGAAGTTTCATTTGATGAACCATTAAATATAGATGTAGATGGTAATGAGTTATTGCTATCTGATGTGTTAGGAACTGAAAATGATGAGATATATAAAATTATAGAAGAAGAGATAGATAAAGATCTATTAGTTATGGCATTAGATAGATTATCAGACAGAGAAAAGCAAATAATGGAATTAAGATTTGGATTAGCTACAAGAGGTAGAGAAAGAACTCAAAAAGAAGTAGCTACAATGCTTGGAATATCTCAATCTTATATATCTAGATTGGAGAAAAAAATAATATCTAGATTAAAAAAAGAAATGAAAAAATTTGTATAAATAAATAATTTAATCTTAAAAGTATAAAAATATATGATATGTAAATAATTTCATATAAGAAAACTTTTAAGAGAGGACTGAAATATATGCAAATAAATAAAGTTGAAATCTGTGGTGTAAATACATCTGAACTTCCAGTTCTTAAAAATAATCAAATGATGGAACTTCTTTTGAAAATCAAAGCGGGAGATGAACAAGCAAGACAGGAGTTTGTTAGAGGTAATTTAAGATTAGTTTTAAGTGTAATACAAAAATTCAATAACAGAGGAGAAAACATAGATGACTTATTTCAAATAGGATGTATAGGGCTTATAAAAGCAATAGACAACTTTGACTTAAGTCAAAATGTAAGATTTTCAACTTATGCAGTACCTATGATAATAGGAGAAATAAGAAGGTACTTGAGAGATAATAATCCTATAAGAGTAAGTAGGTCATTAAAAGATATTGCATATAAGGCATTACAAGTTAGAGAAAGATTAGTAAGAAATAATGCTAAAGAACCTACAGTGTCTGAAATAGCAAAAGAACTAGAGATAGAAGTAGAAGATGTAGTTATGGCTCTAGATGCAATACAAGACCCAATATCCTTATTTGATCCAGTATATCAAGATAATGGAGATGCAATATTTGTAATGGATCAAGTTCAAGATAAAAAGGATACAGATGAAAACTGGCTACAAGAAATAGCTTTAAAAGAGGCTATAAAAAAATTAAATAGTAGAGAGAAATTAGTATTAGACTTAAGATTTTACAAAGGAAGAACTCAAATTGAAGTAGCAGATGAAATAGGTATATCACAAGCTCAAGTATCAAGAATAGAAAAAAATGCACTAAAAAATATGAAAAAATATATATAATAAATTTATTATTATCGTTGGTATTTATTTGCCAACGTTTTTTTATTTGCAGAAATTTGTAAAAAAATGGGATTAAAGTTTGAAAGTTTATACTAAAAGATGATATAATATAGGTATATATTAAATAGGAGGATATTTTGTGTTAGAATCATCTTTAGTTTATATAATTACAAGGACTTTTCCTGAGAGTTTAATTTTGGTATTATCTGGAGTAGTTTTATTAGGTATAAATATAGATAAGAAAAAGGCATTTAAAGACGGAATAATTTTAGGCCTTATAATAGGAATTATAAGGTTATTACCTATAAGTTTTGGGGTTCATTCAATATTGTCTATGATAGCTCTATGTATAATACTGTTTAAGTGTGCTAACAATGACATAGTAAAATCTATGGTATCTACTTGTCTTGTATGGATATCATTAGTACTTAGTGAAGGTATATATGTATTAATAGCTACATCACTGTTAAATATAAAAGTTGAAAGATTAATGGATAATAGCACTTTGCAAGGAGCAATTATAACGCTTCCATCATTATTAATAATGTTTTTAATAGTGTTATTATTAAAGTATATAAAAGATAATATATTAAAGTTTAAAGTGAGAGGTTAGATATGGGGGTTATAGATAAAATTTCACTAAATTTATCTACGAGATTAGGGGATAGACTTAATAAAGATGAAGAAGAAAAAGCAGTGTTAAATTATGGATTATTTATGATTATACATACTTTTATAGGCATAATTATTACAATATTAGTAGGATTAATAACTGGAATGATAATAGAAATCTCACTGATAACTATTACTAGTGCATTGTTTAAAAGATACACTGGTGGTGTTCATGCAAGTACGCCAGAAATATGTTTAATTATTGGAATTATATTATCATTAATATTATCAATGGTATGTAGATTTATATCTATTAACACGGATATAAATAATATTGCTTTAATAGGAATAATAATTATAGTATTTTCTTATTATATGATATACTATAAGTGTCCGGTTCCTTCTAGAAATAAACCACTTAATAATGAAAAAACTAGAAACAAGTTAAAAAAGAAAGCATTTACTTTACTTAAGATATATACTATTTTGCTTATAATATTATATATTATATTTTATATTTTGAAGCTAAGTATTGTAAAAAGTATTATAGTATCTTTTATGTTAGGGCTGTTTTTACAGATAGTAGTATTGACAAATATAGGTACAAAATTTATAAATTTATTAGATAAAGTATTTGTTTTTTTTATAAATAAAATATTACTACGATTTTAGAATAATAAGTTAATTATTTTAAAATATATATTTAGAAAAATAGGGGGATTAAAAAATGAATTTTCTATTTAACGCTTTATCAGAGTTAATATCAGGTGTAGCGAAAGGAGCTTCAACTTATTGTGCATTTATGTTTTTTGAGCCTAAAATGCCAAAATCATTAAGAGAAGAATAGTAAAAAACCATAAGGAAATACATATCCTTATGGTTTTCGATTAATGGCAATACTTAATTAGGTGAAATTGTATGAGTAGTTTTGAACAGAAGAGAAATAAACAAGTATTTGAGATAATTGTAATATTAAAAATTATATATATAGCACTAAGTATGATAGCTATATCAAGTGCATATAATTTTAAGAAAGAAATTATAAATGTGGTATTAATGCCTATTGTATTTAGTATAATATTAGTTGCTGTATTAGCTTATTTTTCTTGGATAGTAGTTTATATAAGAGGTAGAATAGATAAGCCTCCCAAGATAGCTGATTATATAGAAACAACGATTATGTTATGTGTTTTTATCTTGACGATGATGACTACAGGATTGCAAGATAGTGGATATAAATTACTTGGAATTTTTATAGTATTAATAGGGGCAATACAATTTGGTAGAAATTATAGTCTCGGAATAGCAACGATATCTACGATTATAATACTAGCTATTGACTTTTTATCAATAGGACCAAATAAACAACTTTTGAGTGGATATTTTGAAAAAGATCTAATTTTATTTAGTGCATTATTTGTAACAGCATTTATACTAGGTATGTATGTAGATATAGAAAGAGAGCATAGTAAAGAACTAAAAAATCTAGCCAATATAGATGAACTAACCGGTTTGTATAATCATAGATATTTTCAAGAATTTTTACAAAAATCTATTAATAACGCAGAAAAGGAAAATCAAGAAGTTTCATTGCTATTTATGGATATAGATTATTTTAAAAACTTTAATGACGTTAATGGACATCAATCTGGAGATTTACTTCTTAAAGAAATTGGTCAAATAATGAAAAATTGCATTAGAGGTACTGATGCTGTAGCAAGATATGGTGGTGAAGAATTTGCAGCTATACTTCCAAATACTACAGAAAATGATGCTATAAAAATAGGTGAGCGAATTAGATCATCTATACAAAATACTTACTTTAAAGGTCAAGAAAATCAGCCAGATAAAAATATAACTATATCCATAGGTGTAT
>DHKFR23503__coassemble_761_pt1 | contig 25271 bp, 22 predicted proteins | sample DHKFR23503__metabat2_high_PE_003 | metagenome-assembled genome bin DHKFR23503
TAATTTATTATAATTCTACTTATATAATTATACAGAAATAATATATATACTAATTTTTTTAAAGTTAAACTACTATAAAATAGAAAATTAATGATAAGTATGAAATATTTATCAGTTTTCAAATATAATATTTGACATATATCATACAAATTTAAATATGTTGATAAAAATATTCGATTTCATGTAGCGCATTTATAAAAAATGATATAATATAAGAATAGAGATAACGAGGAAAGAAAGACTAGAAAAATAAATCTTTATTTTGTGTTTTTTAGGGAATATATAATTAAAAAGATTTTGTCATAATCTTATATTAAATTAAATATTTGCTATAGATAACAAAATTAGATACAAAGAAGATAGAAAATTTATAGTGTTAAATCTATATGTGTTATATATTAAAATTAAAATATCATAAATTCTGATAAAAATAATAAGTCTCCGTATGACACTATAAAAAATAATCCAATGGATTTTATTATGTACTGTAATTAAAATATCAGAATGCAATAACTATTTATAAATTATATTGGAGGATGAGAATTATGGGATTCAAATCAGATATTGAAATAGCTCAAGAAGCTAAACCACAAGATATAAGAAAAATAGCTAAAAAATTAGGTTTAGGAGAAGATGATATAGAATTATACGGTAAGTATAAAGCTAAAGTAGACTATAATTTATTAAAAAGAAGCAATGGCGGTAAAAAGGCAAAATTAATATTAACTACAGCTATAAATCCAACTCCAGCAGGAGAAGGAAAAACTACAACAACTATAGGAGTTGCAGATGGATTAGCTAAATTGGGTAAAAATGCATTAGTTGCATTAAGAGAACCTTCTTTAGGACCTGTATTTGGTATTAAAGGTGGAGCAGCAGGTGGAGGATATGCACAAGTTGTTCCAATGGAAGATATAAATTTACACTTTACAGGAGATTTTCATGCTATAGGAGCTGCAAATAATTTATTAGCTGCTATGTTAGATAATCATATTCATCAAGGTAATGAGTTAGAAATAGACTCTAGAAGTATAACTTGGAGAAGATGTGTGGATATGAATGATAGGCAGTTAAGAAATATTGTTGATGGACTAGGTTCAAGAGTAGATGGTGTAGCTAGAGAAGATGGGTTTGATATAACAGTTGCTTCAGAAGTAATGGCTGCTTTCTGTTTAGCAAGTGATATAGCTGATTTAAAGGCGAGATTAGGAAGAATAATAGTAGCATATAACTTCAAAGGGGAACCGATAACTGCTGAGCAATTAAAAGCTAATGGAGCTATGGCAGCATTGCTAAAAGATGCATTAAAGCCAAATTTAGTTCAAACATTAGAAGGAACACCTGCATTTGTTCATGGAGGACCATTTGCAAATATTGCTCATGGATGCAACTCTGTTATAGCTACAAGAATGGCTATGCATTTTGCTGATTATGTAGTAACTGAAGGAGGATTTGGTGCTGATTTAGGTGCTGAAAAATTTATTGATATAAAATGTAGAATGGCTAATTTAAAGCCTGATGCAGTTATAATAGTTGCTACAGTAAGAGCGCTAAAATACAATGGTGGAGTACCAAAAGATCAATTAGAAAATGAAAACTTAGAAGCATTAGAAGCAGGTCTTCCAAATTTATTAAAGCATCTTGAAAACATAACTCAAGTATTTAAGTTACCAGCAGTAGTAGCTATAAATAAATTTCAAACTGATACAGAAGCAGAAATTAATTTAATAAAAGAAAAATGTAAAGAACTAGGTGTTAACGTTGCTTTATCTCAAGTATGGGAAAAAGGTGGACAAGGTGGAATTGAACTTGCCAAAGAAGTTATAAGATTAGCTAATGAGCCAAATGAATTTGAATTTTGCTATGAAGATGAATTAACTATAGAAGAAAAAATAAATGCTATAGCTACTAAGATATATGGAGCTGATGGTGTAGATTTTACTCCACAAGCAAAAAAAGAATTAGAAAAATTAGAAAAATTAGGATTCTCACATATGCCAATATGTATGGCAAAGACGCAATATTCTTTAACGGATGATCAAACTAAATTAGGTAGACCGACAGGATTTAGAATAACAGTTAGACAATTAACAGTTTCAGCAGGTGCTGGATTTATAGTTGCTTTAACTGGTTCGATATTGAAGATGCCAGGTCTTCCAAAAGTTCCAGCAGCTGAAAGGATAGATGTTAATGAAAATGGAGTAATATCTGGATTATTTTAATAAATAATAATTTAGAATATGAAAATTTTTATATTTATGTATTATTTACGAATACTAATATTATATGATTAGTTAAATTTTTACTATAAATTGAAATTAAATAACACTAATTATTAATACCTATACTAAAAAGAAGATAAAAGAAAAATTTTATTATTCTTAATACAATCTTATTATATATATAAATTATAATATAGCTTAAGAAATAAAAAATAACTTATTGATATTATATATAATAATATGGTATATTATTTTAATATGACAACTAAAAAATATTATAGATGCTTACAACGTAAGTTAAAAGGGAAAAAGGTTAAAATCCTTTGCAGCACCCGCTACTGTAATGTGGACGAAAGTTTCAAACCACTGTGAATATTCATGGGAAGGGAAATTAGTAGGATGAAGCTAAGCCAGGATACCTGCCTATAGTATATAGAAATTCTTCGGGGATGGGGAATGTTCTTATTTATAATATATAGTAAAGTTGTATTATTATATATGTTTGTATAAGCTCATCATATCCTGATGGGCTTTTAATATGCCTTTAAGCAAATCATTGAATAAACAAAAACTTATCTTTAAAAATACTTTAGTTGATATACTAAAGCATTTTTACTATTAAGAAGATTATATTATTTAAATACTTGTTAGTAAGTTTGAAAATATATTTATATCAATTCATTTGATTTGAGCGTAAAAATATTTTTAGCAACGGATGAAGTCGTTATCGACATAAGTAAAGCGAAATTTTTACTTTTGGTTTAAAATAATAATTTAAAGTAAGTTTGTTATATGTTAGATTCTATATATAATATACCTATCCCTGCATGTGATTTTATAATAACTCATTTCAGTAAATATTTTGAATAAAAATATTAGTATTGTGTAAAACCTGCAAACTCTAATTTTTATTTAATATTGTTCTTTGTAAAATAAATTACTTTATAAAAAAATAGTTTTATCTAATTGAATAAATACAATTTTATTAAAATGTACAATTAAGCTAGACATGACTGAACTGAAATAAAATTATATAATTCTATATTAATATTAATAATAAATGGAGGAACTTAAATGGTAAATTTAAAAAGAAGTATATCGATAGTGTTAAGCACAATTTTAATTTTAGGACTTACAGCTTGTGGTGGAAAAACAACAGATAAAGAAGCAGAGGACGTTATAAAGGAAAGTTCAAATTCACATTATCCTGTAACTATAACTACATATAATTATGAAAAAGAGCCAGTTGAAATAACTTTTGAAAAAGAGCCAGAAAATGTAGTAGCAGTATATCAGAATTCGATAGAAACTATGTTAGCATTAGGTTTAGAAGATAAAATAAAATTAGCAGCTGGTTTAGATCATGATGTTAAAGATGAATATAAAGAAGCTTTTAGCAAGGTAAACTACTCAAAGGAGTTTACACCAGATAAAGAAACTGTAATAATGTCTCAACCAGATTTCATATTATCATGGTATTCGTTATTTGAAGATAAAAATTTAGGAGATGTTGATTATTGGCATGAAAATGGAATAAATACATATATGTCTCTAAATAGTGGTGCGGCATCAGATAGAACAGTAGATAATGAAATAACAGATATATTAAACTTAGGAAAAATATTTAATGTTGAAGAAAAGGCTCAAGCTTTAGTTGATGAGATAAACAATGGTATAGATAGTGTAGTAAGTAAGGTAAACAATCAGGACAAGCAAACTACATTAATAATTGAGTATATGGATGGTCAAATATATACTTATGGAGCAAAAACACTAGGTGGAGATATGATATCTAAATTAGGTGGAGAATTATTAAATCCTGAAGGTGGAAATATAACTGAAGAAGATTTAATAAAATTAAATCCAGACTCTATATTTGTAGTATATATGGATAGGAGCGATGAAACAGTAGCTCAAAGTGAAGTAGATAAAGTATTAAAAAATCCAGCGCTTGCTAGTTTAGATGCTGTTAAAAATAAAAGAGTAAATTCTATAGCACTAGGAGAAATGTATTGTAGTGGAATAAGAACTATAGATGGTATAAATACATTTGCAAATGGATTGTATCCACAATTAAGTAAGTAGGAGATATTTATGCAAATACAACTAAACACATTAAAAAAAAAGCTTAATATATTTAAAGAGACACCTATTTATATAGGTGTTTCTGTTGTATTATTAATATTACTAATTTTATCTATTGGATTTGCAGTTACACTAGGATCAGTAGATATAAGTATAAAAGAAGTATACGAAATTATTTTTAACAAATTACTTGCATTGATTGGCAATGATACAATAAAAAGTGGACCTGTTCACGATGTAGTTTGGCTTATAAGATTACCAAGAATAATATTAGCACTATGTGTAGGGATGGGATTATCAGTTGTAGGTATTATAATGCAGGCGATAGTAAAAAATCCATTAGCAGATCCTTATATATTAGGAATATCATCAGGCGCATCCTTAGGAGCAACTATGGCAATAATGCTTGGTGTAGGATCTATATTTGGAAGTAATTCTATAGGTATAGCAGGATTTTTAGGGGCATTTATAGTATCTATGTTAGTGCTAATTATAGCTAATATAGGAGGTAGGGCAAATTCTGTAAAGCTTCTACTTGGGGGTATGGCTTTAAGTTCTATATGTAGTGCATTTTCAAGCTTTATAGTATACTTTGCTAATGATGCTCAAGGAATGCAAAAGATAACTTTTTGGTTGATGGGAAGTGTATCAGGAGCAAAATGGGAAGATATAATATTTATATTACCTATGATACTATTAGGAATTGTATTTTTTATGACTCAATATAGAGTATTAAATTTAATGCTATTAGGAGATGATGTAGCAGTAACTTTAGGAACTGATTTACATAAATATCGACATATTTATTTAATAATAACATCTTTAATGATAGGTATGCTTGTATATTCATCTGGTATGATTGGATTTGTAGGGCTAATTATACCCCATATAGTTAGAATGATATTTGGTACAGATCATAAAAAAATAATACCAATAGCATCTATTCTTGGAGGTATATTTGTAATATGGGCAGATGTTTTATCAAGAACTTTAATAGAAGGAACCGAAATACCTATTGGAATATTGATTTCTATGATAGGGGCGCCTTGCTTTATATGGTTAATGATAAAAAATACCTATGGTTTTGGAGGTAAAAACTAATGCATATAAAAACAGAAGATATTAAAGTAAAAATAGGTAAAAAAGATATACTAAAAGGTATAAATATAGATGTTAAAGATAAAGAATTTATAGGTATAATAGGTCCAAATGGAAGTGGAAAATCTACATTTCTAAAATGTTTATATAGAAATTTAAAACCAACAAGTGGAGTAATAAAATTAGATGATATTGATTTATCTAATATCACAGTAAAAGAAAGTGCGAAAAAAATAGCTGTTGTTGCTCAGCATAATTACTATAATTTTGATTTTAGTGTGCTAGATATAGTATTAATGGGCAGATCTCCTCATAAAAAGATAATGGAAAGAGACTCTAAAGATGATTATGAAATTGTAGAAAATGTTCTTAGAAAAGTAGATATGATAGAGTACAAAGATAGAAACTTTAGTTCACTATCAGGAGGAGAACAACAACGTATTATACTTGCTAGAGCATTAGCTCAAGATACTGAATGTTTAATACTTGATGAACCTACAAATCATTTAGATATAAAATATCAATTACAATTAATGAATATATTAAAGAGTTTAGAAATAGAAGTAATTGCTGCTATTCATGATTTAAATATAGCTCTTATGTATTGTGATAAGATTTATGTTTTAAAAGATGGAAATATAATAGCATATGGAAATCCTAATGAGATTTTAACTAGAGAATTAATAAAAGAAGTATATGAAGTAGATTCTATAATTAATAAAGATAAAAAAGGAAATATTTTAAGTATATCTTATAAATCATATATAAAATAGAGTACAATATTCTTTATTTATATAAACATAGTAAAATTTTTCAAAAAATTTATATAAACTATTGACTGGATTATCATTAACTTATATAATTAAAGTATAAGTTAAATAAGGAGAAGTACTCAAGTGGCTAAAGAGGAACCCCTGCTAAGGGTTTAGGCTGGGTTATACTGGTGCGAGGGTTCGAATCCCTCCTTCTCCGCCAGTTAAAAGACTATGAATCTCATAGTCTTTTTTTATTTATAAATTAATAAAAATTTTATATACAATAGATATAATGTATGAAATAAAGTACTATTATAAAATATTTAACTTATTTTTTAATATCTTTTATTTTGAAGAGTATATCTAAGTAATAAATATCTTCATAATTATGAAGAAGTATTTTTTCTTTTAAGTCTATATCTTGATTATTAGAATAATTTTTATATAAATTAATACTTTCTTTTCCGGAAATAGTATCTTCTCTATAAATACCAAGGTATTTTTCTATAGTTTTTAGTTTACAATCAGATAGAGAGATTTTTCCTTAAAAGGTTTTATAAGTTTAAGGATATCAATATCATTGTTTTTAGACAGCGAAAAATCAATATTATGCTTTTTTAGCCGATTATTTAAGAATGGAATATCAAAATTTGATCCATTAAAAGTAATGTGATTTTGATAATTTTTTATACAATTGATAAAAGCAAGTAGAAGTTCTTTTTCATCATTTTCTGTATTAGCAAAAAATTGCTTAATAATAGTTTTATTATTTTTATTAAAAAGGATTCCTATCAAAATAACTTTACAATAATTTGAGTTAAGACCTGTGGTTTCTATATCAAATACTAAATGATTAGGAGGAATATCTATTAATTCATCTAAAGTTTTAGTTATTACTTCCATAAAATTTCTCCTTTATCCAATTATATATTATAATAATTATTAGGTTAATCTAAAATGCGTAATAATAGTATAAATGAAATAAATAATACTTCAAGGTAGGTAGTAAATGATAAGTATAGATAAATTAAATGAAAATCAATTAAAGGCCGTAGAACATGTAGATGGACCTTGTATGGTACTTGCAGGACCAGGTTCAGGAAAGACTAGAGTTATAACATATAGAATAGCAAATATGGTTGTAAATAAAGATATAAAGCCTACGAGCATACTTGCAATAAGTTTTACAAAAGCCTCATCGATGGAAATGAAAAATAGAGCATTAGCTTTAAGTAATGATTTTAGAATGAATAAGGTTACATATGGAACATTTCATTCTGTATTTTTTAGAATATTAAGATATTTTGAAAATTATAATATAGAAAGTATCTTGGATGAAAAAACAAAGAGGATTGGGCTAAAAAATATATTAAAAGGGTTGAATATAGAAAATGCAGATGATGATGAAACTATTGGACAAGTTATAAATGAAATTTCATATGTGAAAAATGAATTGATGGATAAAAGAGATTTTAAATCAGAGGTATTGACTAATGATGAGTTTATAAAGGTATATAATTACTATGAAGAATATAAAGAGCAAATTAACAAGATAGATTTTGATGATATGTTAATCAAAACATATGAATTATTAAAAAACAATAAATCGGCTTTAGATAGAGTTAGAAGTGCATATAGATATATTCTTGTAGATGAGTTTCAAGATATAAACAAAGTTCAATTTGAAGCATTGAAATTAATAGCAAATCCAAATAATAATATATTTGTTGTAGGAGATGAAGATCAAAGTATTTATGGATTTAGAGGATCTAGACCAGACTTTTTATTAGAATTTGAAGAATATTTTTTAAATACTAATAAAGTATTATTGGATATTAATTATAGGTCTAAAGGTGAGATAATAGATATAGCTAATAGATTAATAGAGAAAAATGAAAATAGATATGAGAAAGTTATAAAATGTGGCCAAGGTAACGGAGCAAATGTAAATTATATTTCGCCTGAGGATTCAGAGGAAGAAGCAGTATATATAGCAAAAGATATAAAAGATAAAATTCAAGAAGATTATACAGAGTATACTGACTTTGCAGTAATATATAGAACTAATATACAATCAAGAGCATTAGTGGATGTATTTATGGATATGAGAATACCTTTTGTAGTTAAAGATTCAATAGTTACTATATATGACCATTGGGCAGCTCAAGATATACTTTCGTATTTAAGGATAGGTGTTAATCCAAATTCTAATAAAGATTGGATAAGAATTATAAATAAACCTTTTAGGTATATATCTAAAGATAATTTAAATTTAATAAAGGATGAACCTGATTTTATAAATGCTTTGATAAATAAATGTGATTTACATCCAAAGCAAGTTAAAACTATAAATGATTTAGATATAGATATAAGTTATGTAAAGGGGCTTAATCCTAAAAATGCAATATCTTATATAAGAACAACTTTAGATTATGATAGATATATTTTGGATTATTGTACTAATAGAAAAATAAAGACTAATGGGCTTATTGAAATATTAAATGAACTTGAAAGTTCAGCTACTAACTTTAAAACTATACAAGAATACTTAGATCATATAGAAAGAGTAAAATCTGAGATAGTAGATAATAAAAATAACAAGGAAACAGATGGTGTTATTTTTACAACTATGCATAGTGCAAAAGGATTAGAGTTTAAAAATGTTTATATAATAGGTGCTAATGAAGGTACAATACCACATGAAAAGTCTTATGAAATAGACGATGAAGAAAAGAAAAATGATCAAATTGAAGAAGAAAGAAGACTTATGTATGTAGCAATAACAAGAGCTGAAGAGAATATATGCATAAGTTCTCCGATTAATAAATATGGCAAAAGGGTTTCAAAATCAAGATTTGTGGAAGATATAAAGGCTCCAACTAAAAAAGAAATGGATAGTATATCTATAGGAGATAAAATATATCATAAAAAATTCAAAGAAGGTATTATAGTAGAAAAGAATGGTGATTCTATAAAAATTAGATTTAAAGATGTGGATAGAGTGTTAAATTCAAAAGTATGTTTAACAAAAAGAATAATATGGAAAATATAGAGAAATTATAGAGTATAATTTATGAAAAATATAGTTATCAAGGGGGACTATAAAAATTACTATTTATCTATGCATAAAGATATAGATAAATTAATATTAGAAGGAATAAATGATAATATTGAAATTTCTAAGAATATAATATGTGATTATAATATAAAATATATAGATTTTAAAAGAAATATAATAGATATAGTTGTAAGAATTATTATAAGAGTTTTTCTTATTGGACCAATGGGGGTATTATCAGGATTTATAGCTAATAAAAATTTTATATCATATAGATTAATTTCTATAGAGTTTAAGAATGGAAATAAATCTTTAGTTAAAATTGATAATAGAACATTTAAATATTTTGTACAAAAAGTATATTAAAATAATAAACCTCTCTATTTTTAAATATTAGAGAGGTTTTATAATTAATAATATATCCCTTTTTCAAAAAAATCTTTTATTTCATCCAAATTATTAGTCTTTCCAAGTGCTAACATAAGTTTTATTCTAGCTTTTTGACCTGGAAGTTCTCCACCAAATATACATCCGATATTTCTTAAATCTCTACCAGAACCTAAATAACCATAGCTATCGAAAACTCTACCTGAATGACATCTAGAAACTATAACAACAGGTATATCTTTTTCTCTAGCGTATTTTATACCATCATACATTTTAGGAGGTACATTACCTCTACCCATTGCTTCAATTACAATTCCTTTATAACCACTATCAGCTGCAAATTTAATAAAATCTTCATTCATTCCAATTCCAGATTTTATTAAAGCAACCTTTGATTCAACTATATCAGTATCTATTATAGTTCTAGCTTCTGTATTTTTAAATATTACCAACTCATTACAATCAATTATACCTATTGGACCTTTACTTAATGATTTAAACGTATTTAAAGCTAAAGTATCAGTTTTAGTTGCTTCAGAAGCTAATAAAACTTCATTATTTAAAACTATAAAAACACCTTTACCAATAGCTTTATCTGATATAGCTGTACAAACTGCAGCAGATAAATTGCTAGGGCCATCATATCCAAGTTCAGAGCTACTTCTCATAGCACCTGTAACTATAACTGGTTTTTGACTAGATATAGTTAAATCTAAGAAATAAGCAGTTTCTTCTAAACTATCAGTACCATGAGTTATAACAGCACCACAGATATCTTCTCTTTCTAGTAAATTATTAATATAATGTTTTAATTCTATTAATTTTTCTGGTGTCATATGAGGTCCAGGTATTTCTGAAAAATTAAATACTTCAATAGCTGCAACTTTATCTATATTTGTAACCATTGACATTATTTGTTCTCCTGATAGAGTAGGAATAGCTGCTCCAATGTTTTCATCTACTGTCATAGAAATAGTACCACCAGTAAATATTATAGCTACTTTTTTCTTGTTCATTATAATATCACCCACCTTTTTATATTAAAAACAGGTAAAACTGTTTTAGATTTTGTCGTATAAACACATTTATAATGTATATTTATATAAATTATATCAAAAAAAAACTATATAAGTCTATAATTAAAAAAATATAAAAAAAGAGCTTGGGGAAGCTCTTTTTCGCTAAATTGACTTCCGTTGTCAACTTAACAATAATGGATATAAAGTCTATCCGTTCAAAAGGGGTATTGGGAATAGAGATTTTAATTAAGGTTATCAGGGGGATAACCATGTATTAATAATAACAAAGTTCGACATTAAAATCAATAGTTTTTCAAAAAAATATAAAAAATTTAAAAATACAAAATAAAAAACCTACTTCGAATCCGATCGTGAAGTAGGCTATAAATGAATATAAATTATTCATTTAAAGGGGTATTGGGAATAGAGATTTTACTAAGGTTATCAGGGGGATAACCATGTATTAATAATAACAAAGTTCGACACCAAAATCAATAGTTTTTTACAAAAACATCAAAAATATTACATTTTATATAGTATAAATATTTTTTTTACGTAGTGAAAAATTTAATTTATACTATTACGTTATTATATGTTAAAAAATAAAAAATTTAATGATATAATAAATAGATACGATTTTATAAATAATAGTTATTGAAATTGAAATTTTAATATTTTTGATAATTAATAGATTAAGTTGGTAAAAATAAAATAAATAATAAAATCTATATAATAGAGAAAGTTGGTGCAATGTATGGATATATATTTAGATAACAGTGCTACAACGAAGCCATATAAAGAAGTTATAGATAAAATGGTTTATGCACTTAGCACAGACTATGCTAATCCATCTTCTTTACATAGAAAAGGTATAGAAGTTGAAAAGAATATAAAAAATATAAGACAAAATATAGCTAGAACTCTAGGTGCAAAAGATAAAGAAATATACTTTACATCTGGAGGAACAGAATCTAATAACACTATAATAAGAAGTGTTGTTTCTTTAAATAAGAAAAGAAAGAATCATATAATATCTACTACGATAGAGCATCCATCAGTATTAAATACTTTAAAGGATTTAGAATCTGAAGGGTGTGAAGTTACATATTTAGAAGTTGATAAAGAAGGAAGAATAGATGTAGAAGAGTTTAAAAATGCATTAAAACCTACAACTTGTCTTGTTACAATAATGCATGTTAACAATGAAGTTGGAAGTATACAACCAATACAAGAAATAGGTAAGCATCTTAAAACATTAAAAGATAAAGTATATTTACATGTAGATGCTGTTCAATCTTATACTAAGATAAATTTTAAACCATCAAAATATAATATAGACTTTATGAGTGTAAGTGGTCATAAATTCCATGGTCCAAAAGGAATAGGATTTATGTATATTAAGGAAAATAACAGAATAAAGCCTATTTTAACTGGTGGAGGACAAGAAATAGGAATAAGATCAGGAACAGAAAATACACCAGGTATATATGGCTTAGGAGAAGCTATAAGAATAATAAATGAAGAATTAGATGCTAAAATAGAAAATATGAAAAATCTAAGAGATTTATTAAAAAAAGAAATAACTGAAAATATAGAAGATATAAAGTTGAACTCTCCAGAAGATGGAGTTTGCCATATATTAAATGTTACTTTTTATGGAATAAAAGGAGAGGTGTTACTTCATTATCTAGAGCAAAAAGGTGTATATGTATCTACTGGTTCAGCTTGTTCATCTAAGAAAAAAGGTAGTCATGTATTAAATGCTATGGGACTTTCTCCACAAGAAATAGAAGGAGCAATAAGATTTAGTTTATCTGATTTAAATACAGAAGAAGAAATAAAAGAAGCTGTTAAAATAGTTAAAGAATCTGTAAGTGATTTGAGAATGATAATGAGAAGAAGATAATTAATGTTAAGAATGACAAAATTAAGTTAAGAGGTGGAAAAATTGTACAATATATTAATAGTTAAGTACGGAGAAATAGGTGTAAAAGGTAAAAACAGATATATATTTGAGAACAAACTTATAAAAAATGTAAAGAATATATTAAAGCCTATAGGAAAGTTTAATGTATATAAAGAATATGGAAGAATATACGTTGATTTAGATGGATATGATTATGAAGAAATAGTAGAGGAAGTTAGAAAAGTATTTGGTATAGTTGGTGTTTGTCCGGCCGTAAGAGCAGAAAAAGATTATAACTTATTAAAAGAATTAGCATTAAAAATGCTAGAAGAAAAAATAGAACAAGGATATAAATCTTTTAAAGTTGACTCAAGAAGAGGAGATAAAGATTTTAAATTAACTTCTCAAGAAATGAGTTTAGATATAGGAGGCTATCTTGTATCTCAAGTAAAAGATAAAATAGCAGTAGATGTTAGAAATCCAGAAGTTAAAATACATTGTGAATTAAGACAAAATCATGTAATGGTATATAGTGATACAATACCAGGTTATGGTGGATTACCTTTAGGAACTAATGGTAGAGCAATGTCACTTTTATCAGGTGGTATAGATTCTCCAGTAGCATCATGGATGGTAGCTAAAAGAGGTATGGAGTTAGAATGTATACATTTCCATAGCTATCCTTTTACTAGTGAAAAGTCACAAGAGAAGGTTAGAGACTTAGCTCAAATTTTAGCTAAGTATTGTGGTAGAGTAAGACTTCATAAAGTAAATATGTTAGAAATACAAAAAGCTATAGGTTTAAATTGTAAAGATGAAGAAATGACTATAATTTCAAGAAGATTTATGATGAGAATCGCACAACAAGTAGCGGAGAGTAGACATTGTGATGCATTAGTTACAGGAGAGAGTATAGGACAAGTTGCATCTCAAACAATACAAGGTTTAACTTGTACAAATGCTTCAGTAAGTATGCCAGTATTTAGACCTCTTATAGCTATGGATAAAACTGAGATAATAGAAGTAGCTCAAAAAATAGGAACGTTTGAAACATCTATATTACCAGAAGAAGATTGTTGTACAGTTTTCTCTCCTAAGAAACCAGTTACAAAACCTAAACTAGATAGAATAGAAAGATCTGAAAATGCATTAGACGTAGAAAAATTAATACAAGATGCAATAGATAACATGGAAGTTGAAGATATAGAATTTTAATATAAAAAATCCGTTATAATATAATATTTATTATAGCGGATTTTTTATTAATATTTATTTAGATTTACTATTAAATACTTTAACACCGAACTTTTCTACTATTTCACTAGCTTTAGCAACATCTTCACTAGTAGCATCTTCAATATCTTTTAATTCGTAATTTAACCCCATACTTTCCCATTTATGAACACCTATAGAATGATATGGTAAGAATTCAAATCTTTCTACATTATTAAGTTTAGATACAAATTCACCTAATGCTTCTAAGTTTTCTTTAGTATCTGTTATACCTGGAACTAATACGTGTCTTATCCAAACTGGTATATTTCTTTCATCTAAATGTTTAGCTAACTTAAGTGATTTTTCAACTCCTACACCAGTTAATTCTTTAGATTCTTCTTCTAGCATATGTTTTAAATCAAGTAATACAAGATCAGTATTATCTAATATAGGATCTATAACATCAATATTTACAAATCCAGATGTATCTAAACAAGTGTGTATTTTATTTTCTTTAGCTTTAATAAATAACTCTTTTAAAAACTCAGGTTGTAAAGTTGCTTCACCACCAGATACAGTTATTCCACCGCCTGAAGCATTCATATATGATTTGTATTTTAAGGCTTGAGTAATTACTTCATCTGTTGTATATTCTTTGCCTAACTTTGTATCCCAAGTATCTCTATTGTGACAATACTTGCATCTTAATGCACATCCTTGCATAAATAATATAAATCTTATTCCTGGACCATCTACTGTTCCAAATGTTTCTATTGAATGAACTCTTCCTTTTACCATAATAGTCACCTCTAAGTTGATTTTAATTAAATTTATTCCGAGATAATTTAATATACTGTATACAAAACAATATAATTAAATTATATGATATTCCTTATTTTAAGTCTATATAAATTGATAATGAATTATTTTATTTCGATATTATAATAATACCCAAAATAAGAAGACTAAAACTAAATTTAAAGATTTTACAAAAAATATTAATTATATAATGTGATAAGTAGAAAAGTAGAAGAGAAAATATAAAATAATAAAGGATAAATATATTAGATTTGGATAAAATAAGATTATAAGAATAAAAAAAGAGAGTGTAAGTTGATGAGACTTACACTCTAAAAAATATATATACTTTGATTATTGATGATTAAATCTTACTAGTGAGCGGGGGTAAGATTTAATTAATAAAATTTATTTGAAGTTATAAATTAAGCCATTTTTCCGTGGAATGTTCTATTTATAACGTCTAATTGTTGTTCTTTAGTTAATTTTATGAAGTTAACAGCATATCCTGAAACTCTTATAGTTAATTGAGGATATTTTTCTGGATGTTCCATAGCATCTTCTAGAGTAGCTCTATCAAATACGTTAACGTTTAAGTGATGAGCTCCATCTGTGAAGTATCCATCCATCATACAAGAAAGATTTTTAATTCTTTCATTCATATCTTTTCCTAAAGCACCAGGTACTATAGAGAAAGTATTAGATATACCATCTTGAGAATGCTCATATGGTAATTTTGCAACAGATGATAATGAAGCTAAAGCACCACTATTATCTCTTCCGTGCATTGGGTTAGCTCCTGGAGCGAATGGAGCACCAGCTCTTCTACCACATGGAGTGTTACCAGTTTTCTTACCGTAAACAACGTTTGAAGTTATTGTTAATACTGATTGAGTATGAACAGAATTTCTGTAAGTTTTGTTCTTTCTTATTTTGTTCATCATAGACTCAACTAAGTATACAGCTATATCGTCAACTCTATCATCGTTGTTTCCATATTTTGGATAATCTCCTTCTATTTCGAAGTCAACAGCTACACCAGCTTCGTTTCTTATAGTTTTAACTTTAGCGTATTTTATAGCAGATAATGAGTCAGCAGCAACTGATAAACCAGCTATACCACAAGCCATAGTTCTGAATACATCTCTATCATGTAAAGCCATTTCTAATGCTTCATAAGAGTACTTATCATGCATGTAGTGGATTACGTTTAATGTATTTACATATAAGTTTGCTAACCAATCAGTGAATGGTTCGAATCTTTCCATTACTTTATCGTAATCTAAGTATTCATCCATTATTGGCTCAAATCTTGGTCCTACTTGAACACCTGATTTTTCATCAACCCCACCGTTTATAGCGTATAATAAAGTTTTAGCTAAGTTAACTCTAGCTCCGAAGAATTGCATTTGCTTACCTATTCTCATTGCAGATACACAACAAGCTATTCCGTAGTCATCTCCCCAGTAAGGTCTCATTAAGTCATCGTTCTCATATTGAACTGAACTTGTATCTATAGATACTTTAGAACAGAAGTCTTTGAATCCTTGTGGGAAATCTTTAGACCAAAGTACTGTTAAGTTTGGTTCTGGAGAAGGTCCTATAGTGTAAAGAGTATTTAAAACTCTGAATGAGTTTTTAGTTACTAATGTTCTACCATCTACACCCATACCACCGATTGACTCAGTTACCCAAGTTGGGTCTCCAGAGAATAATTCATTATAATCAGGAGTTCTTAAGAATTTAACCATTCTTAATTTCATAACGAAGTGGTCCATTAATTCTTGAACTTCTTCTTCAGTTATAGTTCCAGCTTTTAAATCTCTTTCGAAGTATATATCTAAGAAAGTAGAAGTTCTACCTATTGACATAGCAGCACCGTTTTGATCTTTTATAGCTGCTAAGTAAGCAAAGTATAACCATTGTACAGCTTCTCTTGAGTTAGTAGCTGGTCCTGATATATCGAATCCGTAAGATTCAGCCATTCTCTTTAATGCTTGTAAAGCTTTTATTTGATCAGATATTTCTTCTCTTAATCTTATTGTATCTTCATCCATGCAAGAAACTTCTAAAGAAAGTTTTTGCTCGTTTTTATCTTCTATTAATCTATCTACACCGTATAAAGCAACTCTTCTGTAGTCACCTATTATTCTTCCTCTTCCGTAAGCATCTGGAAGACCAGTTATTATACCAGATTTTCTAGCTGCTCTCATTTCTGAAGTATAAGCATCGAAAACACCTTGGTTATGAGTTTTTCTGTACTTAGTGAATATTTCACTTACTTGTGGATCACACTTGAATCCGTAAGCTTCACAAGCACTTTCAACCATTCTTATACCACCTTCTGGCATTATAGCTCTTTTTAAAGGTGCATCAGTTTGTAAACCTACAACAGTTTCTAAATCTTTATTTATATATCCAGGTGCATAAGCATCTATAGCTGATACTGTTTTAGTATCAACGTCAAGTGTACCACCATTTTCTCTTTCTTTTTTAAATAACTCCATTACCTCTTCCCATAATTGCTTAGTGTTTTCAGTAGCACCAGCTAAGAAAGAGTCATCTCCTTCATATGGAGTGTAGTTTGCTTGGATGAACCCTCTAACATCTATTTCCTTAGTCCATCTACCTTCTTTAAATCCTTGCCATGCTTTCATGTGAATAGCCTCCTTAAGTTAAGGTTTTAAAATTTTTATTTGTTATATTTATATTAAATCTAGCTAGATAATTTTTAACAATATAATAATAACATATCACTAGTATTTTGTATACATAAAAAATATATATAATATTGTCTTATAATGATTAAATTTATTAAATATTTTTACATAAAAATATATACCCAGGGATTATACCTTTAAACTTATACTTATAAAAAAATATAAAATTTTTTATAAGTAAGTTAAAAGAATAACATATGTATATATATATTGAATATCTATTTAATATAAGGGGGTACTTATATATGTTGATTAATATAATATTATTTTTAATTGGGTTTATACTTATTACAAAAGGAGCTGATATATTTATAAACTGTACAGTAGAGATAGGAAAGAAAACAAATATATCAGAAATTATATTAGGAGCTACAATCGTGAGTTTTGCTACTACCTTGCCTGAGCTTACGGTATCATTATTAGCATCGTTAGAAGGACATACTACGATGAGCTTAGGTAATGCAGTAGGATCTATTATTTGTAATACAGGGTTGATTTTAGGGTTAGTATCATTTATAAGTCCTTTTAAAGTTGATAAGAATATGTTTTTTTCAAAATCTATATTACTTTTAATTTGTGTTACGATATTGCTTTTATTAGCGATAGATAAGAACATAACCAAAATAGATTCAATACTACTTTTATTTATGCTTATTGTATATATGTATTCAAATTATAAAAGTGTAACTAAAAATAGTAGTAGATTAATAGGTGGTAAGCAAATAAAAGTTAAAAGAGAACGTAATATATCAGAGTGGTTAAGGATAATATTATTCTTTACTTTAGGGCTAATTATGATGGTAATAGGATCTAGAATGTTAGTTGATAATGGTGTTAAGATAGCTGAATGCATAGATGTACCTCAAGAGGTTATAAGTCTAACGGTTATAGCACTTGGTACATCTTTACCAGAATTAGTATCATCATTGACTGCAATAAAGAAAAATCATCATGCTATATCTGTAGGAAATATCTTAGGTGCAAATATATTAAATATAGTATCTGTGATAGGCATATCTTCTATACTAAACAATATACCTATATTATCTCAAAATATGAATATAGACTTTCCATTTATGATACTGTTATTACTTATACTAATATTACCAACTATTAAGAATAACAAGTTATATAGATGTCAAGGTTTGATAATGCTTATTATTTATTTTATTTATATAGTAACTTTATATACTATGTACATATAAATAGGTAAAAATATATTTTATATCAGTTTGAATATTATGCCTATTCGAAGGAGAAAATATTAATTGCATATTATCTCAAATAAATATATAATGGATAGGTTAGATAAACTGATAACGGAAAGGAAGCAACATATGAATATAATAAAATTTGAAGATTTACCAATAAGTGATGATATAAAAAGAGCTGTCATAGAAATGGGATTTGAAGAACCATCTCCGATACAATCACAATCTATACCTGTAATCTTATCGGGAAAAGATGTTATCGGGCAAGCTCAAACAGGAACGGGAAAAACAGCAGCATTTAGTATACCAATATTAGAAATGGTTAATCCTGAAGAGAAAAATTTACAAGCAGTTGTACTTTGTCCAACTAGAGAACTTGCAATACAAGTTTCTACTGAAATAAGAAAAATAGGTAAATATACGCACGGAATAAAAAGTTTACCTGTATATGGTGGACAGCCAATAGAAAGACAAATAAAAGCATTAAAAGGTGGAGTTCAAATAGTAATAGGTACTCCAGGTCGTGTTATAGATCATATAAATCGTAAAACATTAAAAATGGATAATGTAAAAATGGTTATATTAGATGAAGCTGATGAAATGCTAGATATGGGATTTAGAGAAGACATAGAGATGATATTAAGTAAAACTCCAGAAGAAAGACAAACTACATTCTTCTCAGCTACTATGCCAAAAGGTATATTAGATTTAACTAAAAAATATCAAAAAAATCCAGAACATATAAAGGTTGTTAGAAAAGAACTTACAGTTCCTAATATAAAGCAATACTATATAGAAACAAGATCGGCTAACAAATTAGAAGTATTAAGCAGATTAATTGATGTATACAATCCTAAGTTATCTGTAGTTTTCACAAATACTAAAAAAGGTGCAGATGAATTAGTTAGTGATTTACAAGCAAGAGGATACTTTGCAGATGCTCTACATGGAGACTTAAAGCAAACTCAAAGAGATATAGTAATGGATAAATTTAGAAATGGAACAATAGATATATTAGTAGCTACAGATGTTGCTGCTAGAGGTATAGATGTTGATGATGTTGAAGCGGTATTTAACTATGATTTACCACAAGATGAAGAGTATTATGTACACAGAATAGGTAGAACTGGTAGAGCTGGTAGAAATGGTATATCATTCTCATTCGTATTCGGAAAAGAAATGAGAAAAATGAGAGATATAGAACGATATACTAAAACAAAATTAGTTAAGCATGATATACCATCAGTTGCAGATGTTGAAGAAAAGAAAGTAAATACATTCTTTAATCAAGTTAAAGAAGTTGTAGAAGCTGGTCATTTGACTAAGCAAATACAATGGTTAGAAAACTTCTGTTCAGAATCAGAAGCTGAGTACGGTGTAGTTGATATAGCAGCAGCACTTTTAAAAATAGCTTTAGGAGATGAAGAAAAACAAGAAATTATTGAAGAGCCATCAAGATCTCGTAGAGAAGGTCGTTCTAAGTCTAAAGATACTGGTGCTAAGGAAGGTATGATTAGACTATTTATAAATGTTGGTAGAAATCAAAGAGTTCAAGCGAAAGATATATTAGGAGCTATAGCTGGAGAAGCTGGAATACCTGGTAAATTAGTTGGAACTATAGATATATATGATAAATATACTTTTGTTGAAGTTCCTAAGCAAAATGCTAAAAAAGTATTAGAAAAAATGAAAGATATAAAAATAAAGGGAAATAAAATAAATATAGAGAAAGCTAACAGAAAAAGAAAATAGTTGATTAGGAGTGTACATTTTGCACTCCTTTTATTTTGGGAAAAATTAATTAAATATTGATATACATATTATTACCATATAAAATATATAAATTAGCTCGTTAAAGATGCTAATCTTTAACAAAATATATTTTAATAGTTAAAAAATTTTATACAGTAATTTTAATATGTTTAATAAAATAGCTAAAATAACATATTAAATTAAATAAAAATTAGAAAAAATATAATATATATGTATATTAAAATTGTTTATAGAAATAAAACTTTTAAATACAATAAAACAAAAATAGTCAAATTTCATTGAAGGATAAGTGATATATCTATAGAATTCATAATACGTTAATACTTTTACATAAGATAAGGGGGAATATTAATGATAAGATGTTCTTTAGAACAAAAAAATCTAGTTATAGAATTTTTAACTAGTGAGCTAGACCATCATATAACTAATGAAGTTAGGGATAATATAGATACAATATTAGATTCTAAGTCAATAAAGAATATAATATTTGATTTCAAAAATATTAGATTTATGGATTCATCTGGTATAGGTGTTATTATAGGAAGATACAAGAAAATTTCAAATGAAGGTGGAAAAGTATCGGTAGTAAATGTAAATGATAGAGTAAAAAAGATATTTAATTTATCAGGTATGAATAAGATAATTAACATCTACGACACATATGAAGAAGTAGCAAGTTCTTTGTAAGGGGGAATATATTATGAATAATATTATGGAAGTAAAATTTTCTGCAAAGTCTGAAAATGAAAGCTTAGCAAGAGTTATAGTTGCATCTTTTGCTGCTAAATTAGACCCAACATTAGATGAATTAGCAGATATAAAAACTGCTGTATCAGAGGCTGTTACAAATTCTATTATACATGGGTATGATGAAGATGAGTCAAAGTTTGTATATTTAAGATGTGAAATAAAAGAAAATGTAATAAAAATAGTAGTAGAAGATAGAGGTAATGGAATAGAAGATATTTCAATGGCTATGCAACCACTTTATACATCAAAACCAGAACTTGAAAGATCAGGAATGGGATTCACTGTTATGGAAAGTTTTATGGATGATGTAACGGTAAGTTCTATAAAAGATGAAGGGACAAAAGTAGTTATGACAAAAAAAATAAACTTGCCTGAATAAAGACCAAAAAGAATAGAGGTTTTATTATGGGGATAACTGCGAATAAAGAAGAAAAAAGAACATTACTTAGCCATGAAGAAACACTTGATTTGATAGATAAAGTTCAACGTACAGGTGATGAAGAGGCTAAAGAAATACTAATAGAGAATAATTTAGGTTTGGTTAGAAGTGTTGTATCAAAATTTTTAAACATAGGCTATGATAGAGATGATTTATTTCAATTAGGATCGATAGGATTAATTAAATCTATATATAAATTTGATCCAAAGTTTAATGTTAAGTTCTCTACATATGCAGTTCCTATGATTTTAGGTGAAATAAAAAGGTACTTAAGAGATGATGGTATGGTGAAAGTATCTAGATCTCTAAAACAAATAGCTATAAAAGCAAAGACAACAAGTGAAATTTTAAGTAAGAAATTAGGCAGAGAGCCAAGTATAGATGAATTAGCAAAAGAGCTAAATGTTGAGAAAGAAGATTTAGTAATGGCGATGGAGTCTAATTTTTCAGTTGAATATCTACATGGTGTAATTCATGAAGAAGAAGGATCTCCAATATGTCTTATAGATAAGATAAGTCAAAAAGGCGAAAGCGAAGAGGAAAGGGTAGTAGAAAATCTTTTATTAAAAGAAGTACTTGGAAAATTAGAAAAAAGAGAAAGACAAATAATAATGTTAAGATATTTTGAAGATAGAACTCAAAGTGAAATTGGAGAATTATTAAATATATCTCAAGTACAAGTTTCTAGAATAGAGAAAAAAGTTTTATCTAAGTTAAAAACATATATTAGTTAGTTAAAATAAATCCTTAATTTAAGTTTAGATTAAGGGTTTATTTTTTTTTATTTAAGTAATAATAAAAAGGGAGGTTTTATATGGAAGATATTTATTTAATACCAATAAAGTTAAAACCATTTAACTTTACAATAAATAATATTTATTTAAAAGATATTTATTGTATATACCCAAAAGAGTATGAAAAAAAAATCGGTAATATATGTATAAGAACATATGAAGAAAAAAATTCTAATTATGATGTTATACATATCGGTGAAGTAATTGATAAAATAAAGCAAAGTCAATCTACAGCACATATAACGTTTTTAAGAACAGATGATATAATAGTATTTTTTAATGAAGATAAAAAAGATAAAACAAAATATTTAAGGGTTTTATTAGTATCTATAGTAGTACTTATGGGTTCTATAATGGGCATAATGAATTTCCATGCAGATGTAAATATGATACATTCTCAGGGAACTATGGTAAATGCATTAACTAAAAACCCTAAAAAGTATTTACCGTATTTTCAAATACCATATTCAATTGGTATAGGAATAGGTGTTGCTCTATTTTTTAATAAATTTATCCCTACATATGCTAAAAATGAACCAAGTCCTTTAGATTTAAAAATGAAATCTTTAAATAAAGAAATTGAAAATGAATTAAGGAATACAAAATAAAGAGGAGCAAACTTGGAACTATTTTTAATTATATTTGGATTATCATCAGGAATAATGGTAGGTGCTGGAGTAATTTCGTTACTAATATTAGTTGGAATTATACCACGAATGGCGCAACTAAGTAATACAAGATCATTTATAAATTTTTATGAAAAAATATTAGTTATAGGTACTTTTTTGGGAAGTTTAATATCTATTCAAAATATAGGCATAACAGTAGGCAAAGTTGGTGTTTTAATATTTGGATTAGCATATGGAATATTTATAGGTTTTTTAAGTTCAGGATTAGCCGAAATATTAGATTATATACCAATAATATCGAGAAGATTAAAAATACCAACGATATATTTAAAATATATAATAATATCTTTATTAATAGGTAAAGTTATAGGTTCCTTTATAGGGTGGAGAATAGTGGAAGGAGGATAAAAATTGGATAAAGATTATAAAAAGTATGTAGATGAAATTAGTCCTAAACCAAAATACTTAAAAAACTATACACTAGCATTTTTAGTTGGCGGAATTATTTGCGTAATAGGACAAATAATAAATGATTTATATTTAAAAGTAGGTAATCTAGATAAGATAACAGCAGGAACTGCAACTTCTATAACGTTAATATTTATAGGTGCTTTTTTAACTGGATTAGGAGTGTATGATTTAATAGGGAAAAGAGCAGGTGCTGGGTCAATAATACCTATAACAGGATTTGCTAACTCAATAGTAGCTCCAGCGATGGAATATAAAAGAGAAGGATTTGTTTTAGGTGTTGGAGCTAATTTATTTAAAATTGCAGGTCCAGTATTAGTGTATGGAATAGGATCATCCATTATATGTGGATTTTTCTATTATATTTTTACTCTTGTAAAATAAGGAGATGAAAATATGGCAAGTAAGAGAGTAGGAAAAAGAACTGTAAAATTACAAAATAAACCAACTATAATATCTGCAGCATCTATAGTGGGCCCAAAAGAAGGAAAAGGTCCTTTAAAAGATTATTTTAATCTTATTTTACAAGATGATTTATATGGTGAAAAATCATGGGAGTTAGCAGAAAGTAAGATGGTTCAGACTGTTATGCAAATGGCAGTACAAAAAGTAGATAAAAAATTAGAGGATGTAAATTATCTTATAGGTGGAGATTTAATAAATCAAATTATTCCATCATCTTTTGCGGCTAGAGAGTTAGGTATACCTTTCTTTGGTATATATGGAGCTTGTTCAACTATGGCAGAAGGTATGTGTTTAAGCTCAATGCTTATTGATGGAGGATTTGCAGATTTAATTTTATCGGGTGCATCAAGTCATTACTGTACAGCAGAAAGACAATTTAGATTTCCGTTGGAACAAGGGAATCAAAAACCAATGACAGCACAATGGACTGTAACAGGAGCGGGAGCTGTATTAATTGCTCCAAATAAAAAAGGTCCGAAAGTTAAATATATAACTGTTGGAAAAGTAATAGACAAAGGTATTTCTGATGGTAATAATATGGGAGCAGCTATGGCACCAGCAGCTATAGATACAATATATTCTTATTTTAATGATACAAAAGATGACCCAAATAGTTTTGACATCATAGCAACTGGAGATCTAGGAACGTTAGGTAAACAAATAACAGAAGATTTCTTAAAGAAAAAAGGTGTTGATATATCAAATGTATATACAGATTGCGGTATAGAAATTTTTAATTTAAAAGAGCAAGATGTACATTGTGGTGGCAGTGGATGTGGTTGTTCAGCAACTGTATTTGCAGGATATATTTATCAAAAATTATTAAAGAAAGAGTTTAATAAGGTAATGTTAGTATCTACAGGAGCCTTATTATCTCCAACTAGCACACTACAAAAGCAAACAATACCATGTGTTGCACATGCAGTAGTTATTGAAAATGATTAGGAGTGAGGTAAAGTGCTATTAGAATATATAAAGGTATTTTTTGTAGGAGGCATTATTTGTTTAATTGCACAAATAATGATGGATTATTTTAAAATACAAACACCTTATGTAATGGTTACTTATGTTACAAGTGGTGTAATTTTAACATTTTTAGGAATTTATGAGCATATTGTTAATTTTGGAGGAGCAGGTGCGACAGTACCTATAATAGGATTTGGATATTTATTGTCTAATGGAGTAAAAACAACTATAGTTAAAGATGGACTATTAGGTGTGTTTACTGGAGGAACAATAGCTGCTGCTGGAGGTATAGCTGCTGCTATATTTTTTGGATATATTATGGCAGTTTTATTTACTCCAAAAGCAAAGCCTTGATAAAAGAATATATGTAAACTTTAAGATTTTAAGTAATAAAAAATGGGCTAATCTCAATTTTGAGATTGCCCATTTTTATATTTAACATAACTTTATTGTACTGCTGGAGTTTCCGGTGTAGTTGGAGTTTCCGGTGTAGTTGGAGTTTCCGGTGTAGTT
>DHKFR23503__coassemble_768_pt1 | contig 24502 bp, 25 predicted proteins | sample DHKFR23503__metabat2_high_PE_003 | metagenome-assembled genome bin DHKFR23503
CAACTTCTTAAGTTTACCAAAGTTGTTTTTCTTTGTCAACTTATTTTTTTAAGTTATTTCTTTTGTTTTTGCCCTTTCCTTAAGGACAAGTATAACTATACCATCTAAAAATCATATGGTCAATACTTTTTTTATTATTTTTTTATTTTTTATTAATTAAAACTTACTTTCTAATCTTTTAAGTTCTTCTAAATCTAGATTTACCAAGTCTTTAAGTACTTTTCTTCTTTCTAAAATATTTTCATATTTTTTTATAACTTTTTGTCTAATTTCACCTAATGTATTTATATATTCTTCATAACTATCATCATACTTTTCTTCTAATTCTTTTTTTATTTTCGATGATAATGAAGGACTTTTTCCTCCTGTAGATATACTAATAAGCAAATCTCCTCTTTTTACATAAGAAGGAACTGTATAATTTGATATTTCTATATCATCTACTACGTTAACTAGTTTGCCACAATTTCTACAATATATACCTATATTTTTATTTATTTCTTTATTATTTGTTGCTGCCACTACTATAAAACTATCTTTAATATATTCTTCTTTATACACATCATAAACTAACTCTACGTTATTCTTAATTAACTCAAAACTATCAATAAATTCCGGAGAAATAACTCTAACACTCTTATCAAATTCTAAAAAGTTCTTACATTTTCTATAAGCTACATCTCCTCCTCCAATTATAGTTATTTTCATGTCTTGTATTTCTAAATTAATCGGATATAACATTTTTAATTATTCCTCCTCATTATAATTATAATGTGATGTCTTATAATAAAACATTTTAATTTACATTAAGACATCACATTATATAATCAAGACTATTTATTATCCCTTATCATTTTTGCTAAATCTTTAGCAAAATAAGTTATTATTATATCTGCTCCTGCTCTTTTTATAGATAAGATAGATTCATATATAGCGCCTTCACTTAATATCCCATTCTTAACTGCCGACTTAAGCATAGCATATTCACCACTAACATTATAAGCAGCTAAAGGTAAATTATAATTATCTTTTACTTTTCTTATTACATCTAAATATGATAATGCAGGCTTAACCATTAATATATCTGCACCTTCTAATACATCAAGTTCTGCTTCTATTAATGCTTCATTAGTATTTGCCGGATCCATTTGATATGCTTTTCTATCTCCAAAAGACGGTGCTGAATTTGCAGCCTCTCTAAATGGACCATAGAATGTAGATGCGTATTTCACACTATAAGACATTATTGGTATATGTACAAATCCAGCTTTATCTAAAGCTTCTCTTATGGCTTTTACTCTTCCATCCATCATATCTGAAGGTGCAACCATATCTGCACCTGCTTTTACATGACTTACAGCTATTTTTGCTAATTGATCTAGTGTTTTATCATTATCTACATATCCACCTTCAGTTAGGATTCCACAATGTCCATGACTAGTATATTCACACATACATACATCTGTAACTACATTCATATTAGGATCTATTTCTTTTATTTTTCTAACTGCTCTTTGAATTATTCCATTATCATTATATGACTCACTTCCACAGGCATCTTTCTCATGTTCATGAGGTATACCAAATAGTATTACATGTTCTATACCTAAATCTTTTATTTCTTTTATTTCTTCCTCTAACATATCTAACGAAAAATGATATACATCTGGTAAAGATGATATTTCTCGTTTTATATTTTCACCTTCTACTATAAATAAAGGATATATTAAATCTTCAATATTTAATTTAGTTTCTCTAACTAAATTTCTAGTAGCACTATTTATTCTTAGTCTTCTAGGTCTTCTTAACATTTATTTTTCCTCCATAAAAAATTCACTTACTTTAAACAACCTATCTGATAAATACTTTAGTTTGCCAATAATATGCTTACTAAAGCAATGTTTAATTAAAATTTTAAATAGCATATATATTTTATAAACTATTATTATATAAAAATATAAACCTCAATATATTATTGAGATTTATATTCTCTAGCATATCTATTTATCACTCATTATACAATCAATCATTCCATCTATAGTTGAAACTTCAGCTTCATTGTAAACATTTATATTTAAACTTTTAGCAGTTTTTGTAGTTATAGGTCCTATAGATATAACTTTTAATTTATTTATCTTATCTATATTTTCTTTTCCTATTATATCTACAAAATTTGTAACTGTAGATGAACTTGCAAATGTAATGTAATCTGCCTCTTCTGAGTTTAATATATCTAATACTTCATCTTTTTTGCTATCATCTATTACTGTTTGATATATGTGAACTTCTTTAACCTCACATATTTCACTTATCTTATCAACTAAAAAGTCTCTAGCATTTTTTGCTCTTGGTATTAAAACTTTATCAGAATCATTTAATATATCCTTTAATTCTTCAAATAGATATTCTGCAACGAATTTTTCTGGAACAATATCTGCCTTTATTCCTCTATTTTTTATTTCTTTAGCAGTAGCTGATCCTATAGCACAAACTTTTAAATTTGCTAATGCTCTACTATCAAGATTCATCTCATCTAACTTATCAAAGAATACATCAACAGCATTTTTACTTGTTAATATTAAGTATGTATAATCATTTATATTGTTTATCTCTTTTTCTAAATCTATATTATTTTCTATTTTTTCTATCTTTATAGTCGGTACTTCTATCGGATTTCCACCTAAATCAGATATTTTTGATACTAAAGAACTGCTTTGGTTTCTAGATCTTGTAACTATTATATTTTTTCCAAATAGAGGCTTACTCTCAAAGAAGTTTAATTTATCTCTTAATTTAACTACTTCTCCAACAGCTATAAGAGTTGGCGGCTTCACATTCTCAATTACTGCAGTTTCATATACATTTTCTAATGTAGAAGTTATAACTCTTTGATTAGATCTTGTTGCCCAACTTATAAGAGCAACCGGTGTATCTTTTGATTTGCCTTCTTTTATTAAGTTAGAACTAATCTTTTGAAGGTTAGCTACCCCCATTAAGAATACCAAAGTACCATTTGTATTAGATAATGCATTCCAGTTTAATTCTGGATTTTCTTTATCATCATCTCTTAAATGACCTGTTATAACATGAAAAGAAGATGCATAATCTCTATGAGTTATAGGTATACCTGCATAACATAACCCACCTATTGCTGAAGTTATACCTGGTACAACTTCAAACTCTATACCTTCTTCTCTTAGAAGTTCTCCTTCTTCTCCACCTCTTCCAAATACATAAGGGTCTCCTCCCTTAAGTCTTGCTACTATTTTACCTTCTTTAGCTTTATCAGCTATGACTCTATTTATATCCTCTTGAGGAAGAGTATGGTTACTTGATGCTTTACCTACATATATAAATTCACAGTTTTCTTTAGCTTCTTTTAGATAGTTTTTATTTGCTAATCTATCATAAACTATAACATCTGCTTTTTTTATACACTCTAATCCTTTTAAAGTTAATAATTTATAATCTCCTGGTCCTGCCCCTACTAAGTAAACTTTACCCTTCATAACATTCATACTCCTTTGAAATTAGTTTAGCTAATTGTAATCCTATTTCACGAGCTTCTGATGCTTTTCCATTTATAGTTTTTGTGATTAAATTGTTTCCATCTTCATCACCATATAAACCAGTTAGACTTATATTTTCTCCGTCAACATCACAGTAAGCCCCTATAGGAATATGACAACTTCCATTTATTCCATCTAGAAAGCCTCTTTCAGCTGCAACTTGGATTTCAGTTTCTATGTCTTTTAATGAGTTTATTATTTCTTCTATATCTTTACTATTTTCCCTAATTTCTATAGCTAATGCTCCCTGTGCTGGTGCAGGAATCATTATATCTTTAGGTATATAATAACTTATTTTGTCTTTAAGTCCTACTCTTAAAAGACCTGATGCAGCTAAAACTACTCCATCTAGATTCTCATCTACTATTTTTCTAATTCTAGTATCAACATTACCTCTTATAGGAACTATATTTAAATCTGGTCTATGCTTTAATAGTTGATATTTTCTTCTTTTACTTCCTGTTGCAATTTTTGCTCCATTAGGTAAATCATCTATACTAGAGTACCCTTCCTTTAATACAAGTACATCTCTAGCATCCTCTCTTTTAGGAATACTTGCAAATTTTAAACCTTCTGGTAAAGTTGATGGCATATCCTTCATACTGTGAACTGCCATATCTATTTGACCATCAATTAATTGCTGTTCTATCTCTTTTACAAATAACCCTTTATCTCCTATTTTATCTAAGCTAACATTTTGTATTAAGTCACCTTTAGTTTTTATAATTTTAGTTTCAAATATAACTTCAGGATATTTTTCTTTAAGCTTATTTATAACCCAATTAGTTTGAGTTACTGCTAGCTTACTACCTCTAGTTCCAACTATTATTTTCATAACTTCATCTCCTTTGGATGTTACTATTAACTATCCTACTTTAGCCTCTTTTCTAATCTCTTTATTTACTAGTATAGTTGAGAAGTAAGATATTTTTTCTTCTAGATTTATCTCTCTTAAGTCAGTATATACTTCTTCTCTATCTTGAGATGAGTTACTTACTAATATAGAGTGCTCTATAAGACCATTCTCTTCTAATTTAGCTATTATTTCTTTAAAGTTCTTATAAACTTTCATTAATACTATTGAGCTATAGTTTTTTAATGCATAATCTATTTTTTCTTCTTCTATTGTGCATGGTATTATTATTAATGGTTCTCTATCCATAACTAATGGGAAGTTTTGATTAGATGCTATATTAGAGAATGAGGATATTCCAGGTATTGTCTCTACATCTATACAATCTATAAGTCTTTCCATTATATATACATAGGTACTGTATATCATAGGATCTCCTAAAGTTACAAAACCTACATTCTTTCCTAATTTTACATCTTCAACTATTTCATCAGCTATTTGATTCCAAGCTAATATCTTTTCACTATCATTAAAATTCATTGGGAAATGTCTTGATTTTATATCTAAACCATCTGGTAAATATTTACTTACTATTGATAAAGCTAAACTGTCTCCACCTTTTTTAGCTTCTGGTGTATATAGTATATCTAAATTTTGTAAAGTCTCTACTGCTTTTATTGTTAATAATGAACTATCGCCAGGTCCTGTTCCTATACCATAAAACTTTGCCATTTCAAATCTCCTCCTAATTAATTAACATATCTCTTCTAGTCGTTCTAATTCTTCTATACAGTCATGTGCATGTTTCATAAATTTATCTTGAATAAAAGGATTTTCACCTAATCCTTGTAAATGTATTTTTACTTTAAATCCATGGCTTTCAAATATACTCTTCCAAGAATCATCATCATCTCCTGCCATATCATTTATTGCATGGTCTCCTGCTACTAACATAAATGGCATTAAATTTACTGTTTTTATATTATTAATCTCCAATCTTTTTATAACTTGTTCTATCTCTGGATATCCTTCAACTGTACCAACATATGCATTTATACCTGCATCCCTTAACATGTATTCTAAAGCTGGATATGCTGAATGCGATTCATGAAATGTTCCATGCCCCATAAATACAACAGCTTCTTGTTTTTCCATTTTTGGTATCTGATTTTCTATGGCTTCTACCGTTTCTTTATAATCTTCTATATATGTTAATAATGGTCTACCTAGTATTATTTTTTCAAACTTATTTTTATAACTTTCAACTTGTTCTTTTAACTTATTAAATTCTTCTCCACATATTATATGAAGTGTTTGAACTATAACCTCTTTATATCCTTCTTCATATAGTCTATCTAATGCTTCTATTGGATTTTCTATGTGTAAACCATCTCTATTTTTTAATTTTCTTATTATCATATTTGAAGTAAAGGCTCTAAAAAAATCATAGTCCTTTAATCCTTCTTTTATTTTCTTTTCACAAGCTTCTATAGTTTTTTCTCTAGTTTCTTTATAGCTTGTACCGAAACTTACTACTAAAACAGCCTTTTTCATACTCGCTCCACCTTGCCTATATTTTATATTAATTTTTCTAATTCATCTATGTCATTTACTACTATCGGATAATTTATTTTTTCTCTAGCTATAATTACTACAGGTATTTTAAGTGCTTCACATGCATTAACCTTTTCTAAGAATCCTCCAGCAGTACCACTTTCTTTAGTTATCACTATATCTATATCATAGTGCTTATAAAATTCCTCATTTATACTTTGATTAAAAGGTCCTTTCATAGCAATTATGTTATCTGCATTTAGACCTAAATTTTCACAACTTAATATAACATCACTAGTTGGTAAAACTCTTACTATTAAGTTTCTATCTGGTATAAAATCAACTATTTGAGGTAAGTTTTTACTTCCTGTACCTATAAATATGTTACGTCCTTTTTCTCTAGCTATTTTACAAGCATCTTCAATGCTATTTACTATATATTTATTCTCATAGTTTATACTATCTATCAAAGACTTTCTTTCATATCTTATATAATCTATATTTAATTCCGTTGCGCATTGTATAGCATTTTTAGATACTTCAATTGCATAAGGATGAGTAGCATCTATAATTTTATTTATATTATTTTGTTCTATAAAATTTATCATATCTTCCTTTGCAAGTTTTCCTGTGATTACATTTTTCGCATATTTTCTTGCAAGGTCCTCTCCATAACTTGTTGTCACAGAAAGTATATATGGTAAGTTCTTATATTTATTTATTCTGTCACATATCTCTAAGCTGTCTGATGTTCCACCTAAAACTAAAATCATACTGTATAACCTCTTGGAGTTATCATTAAATCATCATGTAAGAAAGTAGACTTATTTCCTACGATTACCATAGTAGTCATATCTACTCTTTCAAAGTCCATAGTATCAAAAGTACATACAAACTTTTCTTCTTTTGCTCTTCCTACATCTTTAACTATTCCAACAGGAGTTTTTCCATCTTTAAACTCTCCCATTATTTCAAAAGCTCTAGATAAGTGTTCACTTCTTCCTTTGCTTCTTGGATTATACAGACAAACTACGAAATCAGCTTCTGCAGCCAATCTTAATCTTTTTTCTATAACATCCCACGGAGTTAATAAATCACTTAAACTTATATGACAAAAATCATGCATTATTGGTGCTCCAAGTATTGCTGCCGCTCCTATACTAGCAGTAACTCCTGGTACAATCTTAACTTCTATGTTTTGTTCTTCTTTAGTTGTAAGTTCTAATATAAGACCTGCCATTCCATAGATTCCAGCATCTCCACTACTTATAACTGCAACTTTTTTACCAGTCTTAGCTATTTCAACAGCTTCTTTACATCTATCAATTTCTTGTCTCATACCATTTTGTACTACATCTTTACCTTCTATAAGATCTGTTATTAAGTTTATGTATGTTTTGTAACCTACTATAACTTCAGCATCCTTTATTGCATCTATACATTGCATTGTCATTAATTCTTTGCTTCCAGGTCCTATACCTATAACATATATCATTTTGACACTCTCCCTACAGAAATTGTTATTCCTTTGTATTTATGTTTTTCAATTATCAAATTTCCTTTACTCAATATGTACGCAACTGGTTCTGATACACAGTATACTCCAACATTTTTCTTTACAAATTCAGATTTTTCAAATAAATAATCAACTTTTGATATTTCATTTGCAGAAATAGTTTTAAATGGTATAGATAAACTTTTTGATAAATCTATAATGGCTTTTTCATCATGCTTTATATCTATACTGCCTATTTCTTTAATTGATTTAATATCAATATTATATTTTTCTAACAAATCATATAAAGATTCTTTTAAAAGTTCACTGTCTGTATTTCTTCTACATCCAATTCCTATTACTAAATCTTTCGGAATGACTTTTATTATTTTTTCTTCTAAATGCCTTTTATCTATATCTAATCTTTTGTGCTCATTTATATAGTTATTTAGAAAATCTTTCTTATTTGTTATTACTACTATCTTTTCTATATTCTCTATATTTTCAAGACTTTCTAAGATTTTAAATCCTCTAGTATCAACATCATATTTTCCATCTATATAAATACCAACCTCTTGGTTATTAACTAACATAGAATTTACATCTTTTACATTATCTCTAAAAGCATCTATATGTGCATCTAATTCTTTAGCAATTAAATCTAATGCTGACTTTTTATTTACATCAGTTGCTGTTGTTATTACTGGATTAGCATTTATTAAATTACTTATAAAATTAGTCATTTCATTAGCACCACCCATATGTCCACTAAGTAAACTTATAACATTTTTTCCTTTTTCATCGGTAACCATTATTGCAGGATCATTAAATTTACTAACTATATATGGTGCTATAACCCTTACAACTATTCCTGTTGCCATTATAAATAATATATATTGATACTCTTTAAATAGCTTTTTTGTTAATACACTTAATTTTTCTTTAACCAAAAATATATTTTTTGTTTCACACTCTATTTGTAGTTTATTTTGTTTGTTGCTAACTACATAAACATGAGAATTTGATATTAGAGATTGAATATTTAATGCTAATTTTTTTCCATTTTCAGTTATACAAACTATAGCAATATTACCCTCTATATTCATGTTTAAAATCCTTATCATATAACTTAGAGTTATTATATTCTTTTCCTAAGAATTTCCCAACTAATATTAAAGCTGTTTTTCTTATATTGTTTTCTCTAACTTTCTTAGCTATATCTTGTAATGTACCTTTTACTATTTTTTCATCTGACCAAGTAGCTTTATAAACAACAGCTATTGGAGTATCCATTGGATATCCACCTGCATGTAATCTTTCTACAACTTTTTCTATATCTTGAACTGATAAAAATATAGCCATAGAAGTTTGATGCGCTGCATAAGACTCTATAGATTCTTTAGGTGGTACTGGAGTTCTTCCTTCCATTCTTGTTATTATTACACTTTGAGATATCTCTGGTACTGTATATTCTACACCTAATGATGACGCAGCTCCTAAGAATGAACTTACTCCTGGTGTACAATCATAATCAATATCTAACTTAAATAGTTCTTCAACTTGCTCTCTTATTGATCCGTATATAGAAAAATCTCCTGTTTGTAATCTAACAACTGATTTATCTTCTCTTATACCTCTTACCATTACATCTATTATTTGTTGTAAATCCATATGTGCACTATTGTGTATTTCACAACCTTCTTTACAATACTCTAGAAGCTCTGGATTAACTAAAGAACCTGCATATATTACTATATCTGCATTACTTAAAAGCTTGTATCCTTTTAATGTTATTAACTCTTTGTCTCCAGGGCCTGCTCCAACGAAATGTATTTTATTTGTCATATTACTCTCTCCCTTTCTCACAAGATATTATATAGATAGGATTCAGAGGTTTGAAGTATTCTCCTGTTCCTAATTTTTCTAACTTAGATATGTTCATTACTGAAACATCTATATTTTTAAATCCATATTTTCTTAGCAATCTTAAAGTTTCATTGAAAGTTTCTACTATAATAAAGTTTGCCACCAATCTTCCTCCAGGAACTAATTTTTCTTTAGACCAAAGCAATATTTCATCTAGTCTATTACCTGTTCCACCAAGAAAAATAGCATCAACTTGTTCTTCTATATCTATCGGTGCATAAGCTTTTATAACTTCAACATTTTTTAATTTAAACTTCTCAACATTTTTGTTTATTAAATCTAATGCCTCATCATTTCTTTCTATAGATATTACTTCTAAGTTAGGATAATTGTATGCAGCCTCTACAGTTACACTACCTGTACCTGCTCCAACATCTATAAATCTCTTAGCATTTACTAGGTCTAATTTCATTATAGATACTGCCCTAACTTCTTCTTTTGTTATGGGTACTTTACCTACTATAAAATCACTATTTCTCATATATAATCTCCGCATAATAACTGTATTTTAATTTTTGTCTAATATAACCACTACACACATATCAAAATCATCACAATTTAATATATCTTCTGGGTTACCTATAGTTATTCTTTCATTGTCATAAGATAAATTTTCTCCGACTATAACTGTCTTTTCTAGGTTTCTATCTAGTATTTGCTTAGAAATCTCCTTTGGTCCTATTATCTTATCTGTAACCATACATACTTTCTTATGTGAAAGTACATAATCAAAGTCAGGTGTTTTTCCATGACTACTTGTTATATATAAATCATTCATATCTATATGCACTTTTGAAAATATATACTGAAGAGAACTGATACCAGAAACTATATTTAAATTGTCTTTATCAATATTTTTAGTAAGATATCTTCCTATTCCATACATAAGAGGATCACCTGATGCTAATATAGATATTTGCTTATGTTTATTATTATTTATGTACTGTAATATTTCTTTTAAATTAGATGATAGTTCTATTTTTTCTCCATCAAAGTTCTTTATAGACTCTAAGTTTCTTTTTCCACCTATTACTACATCTGAATTTTGAATCATTTTTTCACCTAATTTAGTTATGTAGTCGATGTTTCCTGGACCTAATCCAATGACATTTATCATCTAAATACCTCCACTAAACTATCTGTATTATTTGATTTTCCAAGTAATGTCTTATCCATAGAAAACATCATTATCTCCACTTCTATATCATCATCGCATAAGTATTGTTTTACTTTATATTTACACTTGTTACTTACATTATCATAAAATTCAGTATAGTTATTTTCATTTATTATTTTAACTGCTTCTTCAGCTGTTAAACATTCACTTATTTTTTCTAATAGCTCATATGGTGCTTTCATTAAAGCTAAGTTTGATACTAATATCTCACTCCTTGCATCAGCTATTTTACTGTGAGTATTAAATATACCTGCTGATAATTTTATAAATTTTCCTATATGACCTGCCATAAGTATCTTTTTATATCCCATTCTTTGGGCTTCTTTTAGCATATATCCTATAAAATTACTAGTCCTTATTACATATTTCATATCTAGACCTAAATTTTCTTTTATAAACTGTTCTCCATGATTTCCTGGAACTAAAATTATTTTATCTAAACCTTGTGTTTTTTTCATTTGTAATTCTATAGATAGTGATTTTTTCCAACCTTCATCACTCATAGGCTCAACTATTCCTGTAGTACCTAAAATAGATATCCCACCTACTATACCTAGTCTTGGATTAAAAGTTTTTTGGGCTATCTTTTCACCTTCAGGAGCAAATATAGTTATTTTTAATGTTTTATCTAGTTCTAAAGTACTATTTATTTCATTATTTAATACTTTATTTACTTCATTATTTATCATCTTCATAGGAACTGGATTAATTGCATGTTTTCCAACTTCTACACTTAAGCCTCTCCTTGTTACTACTCCTATACCTGTTCCACCACATATTAAAATTTTTTGTTTATCTTGTTTTTCTATAAATTCCACTCTAGCATGAATATGCATAGTATGAGTAGCATCAATATCATCTCCACCGTCTTTTTCTACAGAACATTCTACATAATCATTATTAAATTTTATATTATGGATATTTAGAGTTAATGGAATTCCTTTTGGAGTATCTATATTTATCTTTTCTATCTTTTGTTTAGTTAATAGCATATAAGTTGCAGCTTTTGCTGCACCTGCAGCACAAGAACCAGTAGTATATCCTCTCTTATACTTTTTTCCGTCTATGTATACATACTCTTCCATAAATTTACCTACATAGCATATAATATTGCATTTATTATAGCAGCTGCTAAGTTACTTCCACCTTTTCTGCCTTTTGATATTATATAAGGTATATCAGTTTTTTCTAATTCATCCTTAGATTCTGCTGCACCTACAAATCCAACTGGAACACCTACAATAGCATCTAAATTTAATTCTTTTTCACTTTTCATTTCCATTGCTTTATATAAAGCAGTTGGAGCATTTCCAAATACAAATAATTTTCTACCTTTATCCTTAGCTGCTAATTCAACTGCTGCCATAGAACGAGTTATTCCTTTTTCTTTAGCCAATTTTGCAGTTTCTTCTTCTGCTACCAAACATTTATATTTACATCCTAAAGTATCTAATTTTCTTTTATTTATTCCACTTAAGGCCATATTTGTATCTGTATATATTGTCGCATTATTTTTTAATGCATCTATTATATTTTCAACTGCAGTATCAGATATTTTTAATATATCTAAATACTCAAAGTCTGCTGTTGTATGTATTGAACGCTTTATTATTTTTTCTTCTATTTCATTTTTAAACTCATAACCAGGTCTTATTTCATCTATTATTTCTTGTATCATTATGAAACTCTTTTCTTCTATCATCATAGGATTTTTGATGTATTCCATGTTTGTGACCTCCTAATTCCACCATCTATTATATTTGATGTGTAAATTTTTTTATAAACTGAATCAAGTCCTGCATTTCTTAATAACTCTATTAGCCTAGTATCATTCATATATTTATCGATTAATATACCTATAACTGTTCCACTATGAGCGACATTAACCCCATAGGCTCCATAATTCTTAGATATTTCTATTATTTTTTCTAAGCCTTCTTTTTGGTGTATATTTTCATTAGCTAAACTACTGAAAGTACTCGCTTTTCCAATACTATATAAATCATTATTTTTTATACCCTCTTCTAGAAGATTAAAAGATATTTTTGTAATATCTTTATTTTTTATTTTTATCTTTTTGTAGTTTGGAGTTTTTCTTATTCTCATAGTATTTAAAGTTCTATTTGGCTCTAATATAACTACTCTTGAATCTTGAATATTTCCTAAATACTTTATAACTTCACCATTTAAAGGATTAAAAATATTGTTTTTTTCTATATATATAGAATCTGTTGGTTCTATCGTAGATGCTAACTTTGCTATTTCTTCATTACTTAATTCTTTTTTTATTAATCCTAATGTAGCTCCTATTGTAGCTCCTATGTCAGCAGTAGAACTTGCCATTCCCTTACCAACAGGTATTTTACTTTTTATTTTTAAAGATATATTCTTACTCTCTTCAATAGGTATATTAAATTTTTTAAATACTGCTTCTATAGCTTTTCTTGACTTTGATGGTCCAATATTTATATTATTTAACTTTTCTTCAACTTCAGCAGTAGAGTATAAATCTATTGCATATGAACAAAGATATTCATCTCTATCTACTATACCTTGAACAAACTCACCGCAAGATGCTGGACAAATTCCATAATATTTCATATTAATCACCTAATATTTTTTTCATACCGCTTATAAGAATTTCATTTTCCTTTCTAGATTTTATTGCTATTCTTATATATCTATCATCTAAACCTATAAAATTCGAAGCGTCCCTTATAAGAATATTGTATCTTCTTAATAGTTCAACTTTTATTTCTTTTGCACTTTTATTATTAAGTCTAATTAGTATAAAATTTGTATCTGTATCATGTACTTGTATGCTATTTATAGATCTTAACTCTGAAATCATAAATTTACGTTCATCTATATAATACTTCTTACTATCTTTTATATATTTTTTATCTTTAAATATATAGTTAGATAACGTATCTGCAAAAGAATTTATTGTCCAAGGTTCTTTATAGTTATATATTTTTTTTATTATTTCCTTATTACTTGTTAATCCATATCCAAGTCTTAAACCCGGAAGTCCAAAGAATTTTGTAACAGCTTTAAGTATAAATAAATTTGGATAACTTTCTATATATTTAACTAAACTATATTTTTCTTCTTGTTCAACAAATTCCATAAAAGTTTCATCTACTATTAATAACTTATTATTATCTACTATAATTTCTAAAAGTTTCTCTAAGTTTTTAACCTTACCATTTGGATTATTAGGATTACATACAAATAAACTATCAAACTTATCTATATTTTCTTTTATCTTATTTAAATTTATTTCAAATTCATTACTCTCATCTAAACTAAAATTTATTACCTCTAGATTATTAAGCCTTGCTCCTCTTTCATATTCTGAAAATGTAGGATTCATTATAGCAATTCTTTTATCTATACTTTTCATAAGTAAATAAATTATTTCAGTAGCTCCATTTCCAGGTATTATAAACTCGGGCTTTATATCTATATATTTAGATATATTATTTCTTAAGTTTGTATAATTGATATCTGGATAACTTCTACTTTCTTGTAAACCTTCTAATATATATGTTTCTAATCCTTTTATTATTTTAGGATTTATATTAGAACTAAAATCAATTATATCTTTAGGGTTTTTATTATATATATTCGCTATCTGTTCTACATTAGCACCATGTCCTAAATCTTTCATATATTCCCCCTTAGTATAAATTTTTAAAAATTATAGTAAATGCAATTATTGATATTATTGATGTTATATACATGATTTTATTTGTTTTTACTATATCATTAACTTCTATCTCTCTATACTTATCTCCTATAGTTGGTTTATATACTTCTTTTCCAAAGTATATATTAGTTCCACCTAGTTGAATACCTAATGCTCCTGCAACTGCGCCTTCTGGATAAGCACAATTTGGACTCTTATGATTTTTTCTATCTCTTATTGATATTTTCAGTGCATTCTTATAGTTGTATTTTAATATTAAGCTTGCTGTAGCCATTAATATAGATGATATTCTAGCTGGTATGAAATTTGCTATATCATCAATTTTCGCTGATGCAAATCCTAAATCTTTATATTTATCATTTTTATATCCTACTGTAGAATCTAAAGTATTTATTGCTTTATATGCCATTGCTAATGGTGCACCACCTATGAAAGCATAAAACATAGGAGCTATAATTCCATCTACAGTATTTTCTGCTACTGTTTCTACAGTTGCTCTTATTATCTCACTTTCATTTAAATGTGCTGTATCTCTTCCAACTATATAAGATACTTGTACTCTTGCTTTTTTTATATCTTTAGTTTTTAATACATCATATATTTTCACTGCTTCATCCTTTAAACATTTAGTAGCTAATGTCGTATAAATTAAAAATGAATTTGATATTAAAAATCCTCCTGGAATTAAGCTACTTAATTTAACTATTGTATATGTAATAAAATAAGTTACTCCAACTGTGATAAACCATAAGAAAAATCCACCTATCTTTAACAATCTATCAGTTTTTGCTACTTTTCTTATTTTATTTTCAGTTATTTTTATTAGTTTTCCAATAAATCTAACCGGATGAGGAAAAGAATATGGATCTCCTATAATTAAATCCACTATATATCCTATATAAATAGATAATATATTCATTTTAATTGTGTTCCTTTTCTAATAAATGCTCTGTATTATAATTTAAGTCTTTGTTATTTAAAAATTTTTCTATACAATTTAAATTATTATAAAAATGAGTATGTAAATATGTAGCTAAAGTGTTTCCTTTGCTATATCCACCTTCCCATTCATCAACTATTTTTTTATCTCTTTCTTTTTTCATTATATAAGCACATTCTTCTTCACTCTCAAATATAGAATGATGGAATTCATGCCCTTTTATAATATCTCCAGTTTTAGATAATATTGTATCTTCTTTAGCAATTCCGTAACAATATCCAAATCGTCTTAAAGATTTTGTCATTTTACTATTTCCTTTTAAAATTCCAACCATATCATATTCATTCTCATTTTGGTCTATAAGTTTTTCACCGAGATACATTAACCCACCACATTCAGCATATATTGGTATATTGTTCTCATGAGCCTTTTTTATAGATTCTCTCATAGACTTATTTAACTCGATCTCTTTAGCAAATATTTCAGGGAATCCTCCACCAATGTATATATAGTCAGATTTTGGTACTTCATTGTCATTTAATGGGCTAAAGTATTTTATATTTAATCCTAAATCTTCAAGTAGCTCTATATTTTCTCTATAGTAAAAATTAAATCCTTTATCATAAGCTATAGCTATAGTTTTATTTTTTAGTTTGTGATTTTCAATAAAATCTTCTAAGTCAAAATTACTTTCAATTTCTTCAGTTTCTGAAATTTCTAATATTCTATCTATATCTATGTATTTTTCTATTTCATCTGCTAAATTACTAAATTTAATTTTTAAAGATTCTATCTCTACACTTGGGATTAAACCTAAATGCCTTGATTCTAATTTAAATTCATCATTTGGTGGAAAGTATCCTAAAACTTCTATATTACAATATGTTTCTATAGCATTTTTTATTATTTCATAATGTGATTTAGTTTTAACATTATTAACTATTACACCTTTTATATTTACATTCTTATCAAGTTCTTTATATCCAAGTACCATAGCTGCACTAGATGCTGCCATAGCTTTCCCATTTATAACAAGTATAACTGGAGTTTTTAAAAGTTTTGATGTATAAGAACTTGTACAATTATCTAAATCAATTCCAATACCATCAAAAAGTCCCATAACACCTTCAACTACTGATATATCTGCATCTTTAGATGCTTTATTAAATACATACTTTATTTTTTCATCATCTAACATATATGAATCTAAGTTTCTAGAATGTCTTCCTGTTATAAAAGTATGATATGAAGGGTCTATATAGTCTGGACCAACTTTATATGGCTGAACCTTCATATTTCTTTTAGTAAGAGCTTGCATTATTCCTAATGATATAGTGGTTTTTCCTACCCCACTACTCGTACCTGCTATTAAAATCTTTTTCATAAGCTTCACCTAACTATAAAATTTTATTTTCATGTTCTGTCATTATTTCATAAATCTTTTGTATATCTAAGTGTTCTCTTAGTAAATCTGCTAATTTATCATATTCATTTTGCTTAAATTCATCAAAAGAAGTTACATTACTTTTTAATTTTTCCAGTCCTTTTTTTTCTCTTATAATATTTAAAAGTTCTCTAGTAAAATCTATTTCATCAAATATTCCATGAAGATATGTACCTACTACATTTCCGACATTGTTTACGCTAACTTCTAAATAATTAACTTCTTCTCCTAACTTTTTATCAATTAAATTTAAATAAGAGATTTCATTTCCAACCTTACTAATTCCCATATGAATTTCATAGCCCTTTACTCTTTTTCCAGATAAATTTTTCATATATCCTGGAAGATTTTCTTGTATTACTGCTTCTACTTGAGTAGTTGTTTTTTCTTTTTCAAATGTAGTTTCTATATCTAAAAGACCTATACCATCTATCTCTTCAACATCACCTTCTACATGATAAGGATCTTTTATTTTCTTTCCTAGCATCTGATATCCACCACAAATACCAAATATTAATTTTCCTCTTTTTTGTAATTCCTTTATTTGTTCATCTAATCCGTTTTTTCTTATATATTTTAAATCCTCTATTGTATTCTTACTTCCAGGAATAATAACTATGTCTGGATTACCTAAAACTTCTCCATATCCTACATATCTGACACTTACATCTTTTTGTGTTTCAAATATATTAAAATCTGTAAAGTTTGACATATGAGGAGTTCTTATTATTTCTATATGTATATCTCTTCTTTCTTGTACAGCTTTAAATCTGGTTGTAACACTATCTTCATCTTCTATTTTTATATCACTATAAGGTACAACTCCAAGAACAGGAACCTTTATTATCTCTTCTAGCATTTTTATGCCTTCTTCTAAAAGTTCCTTTCTACCTCTAAATTTATTTATTATTACACCTTTTACTCTTTTTCTTTCTTCATCATTTAATAGCATCATAGTTCCTGCAAGTGATGCAAATACACCACCTCTATCTATATCTCCTACTATTATTACTGGTGCATCTGCAATCTCTGCCATACCCATATTAGCTATATCATGTTCTTTTAAATTTATCTCAGCTGCACTTCCAGCACCTTCCATTACAATAATGTCATATTTATTACTAAATTCACTAAATATAGTTTTTAATTCTTTAGCCAGCTGAGGTTTATATGTATGATACTTCGAAGATGGCATATCTCCTCTTACTTTACCTCTAACTATAACTTGGCACCTATGATTCCCAGATGGTTTTAAAAGTATAGGATTCATATCTACAACTGGATCTATGCCACAAGCTTCGGCTTGGAATACTTGGGCTCTTCCCATTTCAAGGCCTTCCTTAGTTATAAAAGAATTTAATGCCATATTTTGAGATTTAAATGGAGCAACACTGTATCCATCTTGTTTAAATATTCTACATAATCCAGCTGTCAATATACTTTTACCAACATTTGATGCAGTTCCTTGTAGCATAATCTTTTTGCCCATTGTTCAGTTTATCCTTTCTGAAAAATTCAGAATATTAGAAAAAGTCCTAATTTTTATAAGTTAGGACTTTTATTTTGTATGTTATATATTATAAAAATCTTCACCCCGAGATTTATTTAGTAAAATTAAATTAGGCAGGTATCCTGGCTCAACTTCATCCTACTCCTATACCTTCCCATCATATCGACAGTGGTAACTTTAGTTTCGTCCATCTTACAGTAGCGGGGGCTGCAAAGGATTTTCACCTTTTTCCCTATTAATCTTATAAAGAACCTAATTCAATCTAATATTCTATTTTAGTAATTATATAAAACTAGTATTATTCATAGTAGTTATAACTGCAAATCCATCTTGTATTTCTAAAATTGTAACTGATCCATTATCAATCTTAAAATTCCAATGATACTTATAACTATTTGATATTAAATAAGTTATTATATTTCTTATTGTTCCTCCATGAGAACAAATAAGAATTGTTTGACCGTCATTATTCGAGATAATATTATCTAATTCAGTACAAACTCTATTATATGAATCTATTAAACTCTCACCATTAGGATATTTATATTCATATCCTTTTGTTATCATATCTTGAAATTCTTCAGGATATTTATCTTCTATTTCTTTAAAAGTTAATCCTTCAAAATCTCCAAAACTTATTTCTTTTAAGCTTTCTTTTTCTATAATATCTATAGATTTTAATTCCGATAATTTTTTTATAGTATCTTTAGTTCTAGAAGATGTTGTAGTATAAATTTTATCTATCTTAAAATTCTTTAAGTAATTTGTAATCTTATGTATTTGCTCTTTTCCTTCTTCACTTATAACACTATCTATATGTCCTGATAATCTATTATTTTGATTATCTACTGTTAGAGCGTGTCTAACTAATATTAATTTTATCATATTCCACCTCTTTGATGGTTATATTAACAATAAATATATACAAAATAAATATATAAGTTCTCCAAGTTCTATAGTACAACCTAATATATCACCTGTTACTCCATCAATTTTTTTGTATACATGTCTTTTAAATAAATCATTAAATATAAATAATATAATAATAGTACCTATTATCATTAATATTTTAAAATTAGAAGATAAAAATACTAATTTTGATATTACTAATATTGATATTATTGTATATAGTATTGCAATAGCAAACATTGACTTACTAGCTTTTCCTATAAATAAATTTCCCATTCCATTTTTTCTAGGAGTTACTGTTTTGTACATCATAACAATTACTCCAAGTCTCGCTAACATAGGCATAAATATGATAGTCCAAAATAAATTATTATTTATTATGCTATATATTAACCCTATTTTTAATAAAATTAAAAACATAACAGCTAAAAGAGAATTTGTACCTAATCTAGAATCTTTCATAATTTCTAGCATTCTTTCTTTATCTCTATAACTATATATAGCATCAAATGTATCTCCTAGTCCATCTATATGTAATCCGCCAGTTAATATAACTAGTGCTAGTGTTACTATTATTGAAGTTATAAATGAATCAAAAAATATACCTGATATTAATCCTATGATATATATCAATATTCCTAATACTAATCCTACTAACGGAAAATAGGTTATTGTTTTGTGAAATTCTTCATCAAAACCAGTATCTATATTTATTGGAATTCTAGTCATAAATTGAAGTATAGAAATAAATCTTTTCATAACCTACTCCTTTATCTTCATAGGAATTCCACTTATCACAAAATATACCTCATCACTTTGAGCTGCTATTTGTTGATTTATTCTTCCTACAATATCAGTATATACTCTTGTTAATTTATTTATAGAAACTCCGCCTAATCCTAATTCACTTGTAACTATTACAAAGTATAAGTTAGTTTTTTTTATTTCTATAAGCAATTTTTCAACTTGTTCTTTTATATATTTTTCTAATTCATCTATTTCATACTGTGTTGAATTATCTATATCTATTTCGTGCATAAATATTAAATTATTAACTAGTAAAGTAACACAATCAAGTATTACAGTTTTATGTTCTTTAGAAATATCATCTATTATCGTATATATATCTTTATATATTTCATAGGTTTTCCAATTTTGAGGCCTACTCTCTTTATGCTTTCTAACTCTATCTTTCATTTCATCATCAAATGGAATTGATGTTGCTATATAAGCAGTATTATTATTTCGTTCTTTACATAGCTTCTCTGCAAAATTACTTTTTCCAGATCTTGCTCCACCGGTTACTAATATGACTTTGCTCATTTCATTCTCCTAACTGAAGTACTATCTACCCATATCTACTTCATCAAATGTAGCCATATTTTCATATGTGTAATTTGATGCTTCTATTATATTAAATGCAAGAGCTGCCCCACTACCTTCTCCTAACCTCATTCCCATATTTAAAATCGGATCTAAGTTTAGTATTTCTAAAGCTTTCTGTGTTCCTGGCTCTGCTGATGAATGTGATGCTATCATATATTCTCTAGTTTTTGGATTGATTTTATATGCAAGTAATGCTGCTGCATAAGATATAAATCCATCTAAAACCACAGGTATTCTATTAGCACTACATCCTAATATAACTCCTGCCATACCACCTATTTCAAATCCACCTACTTTAGATAAGATGTCTATAGCATCTTCTGGATTTGGTTTATTTAATTCTATAGATTTTCTTATTATATTTGCTTTAAATTTAACTCTTTCTTTTTTTAATCCTGCACCAATACCTGTTACAATCTCTGGGTCACATTTATCTATTACAGATATTATTGCACTACTTGGTGTAGTATTGCATATACCCATTTCTCCAATACCTATTAAGTTATATCCTTTTTTTATAGCATTTTCAGCCATTTCAATACCTATTTCTAAACATCTAATAGCTTCTTGTCTTGTCATAGCAGGACCCTTTGCCATATTTGACGTACCTTTTCTTATTTTATAATTAAGTACACCTTCTAATTCATAATCATAGTTTATACCAATATCTATAGCTACTACATCCGCTCCTACAAACTTACTTATTGCTCCAACTCCACAAATTCCTTTTGTAAAATTTGGAAATTGCATATATGTTATACTTTGATGATCTGGTGATACACCCTCTTCATAAACTCCATGATCCGCACCAAAAGCTATAACTATCTTCTTAGAAGTATCAAAATATTTGCTTTTATGTATTCCAGCTAATTGAATACAAATATCCTCCATTTTACCAAGGCTTCCCTTAGGTTTTATTAATCTATCTAATCTTTTTTTAGCTTGTTCAATAGAAGTTTCATCTAAAGAATCTATACTATTTACTATATTTTCTAATATACTCATATTAACCTCTCCTTAGTATCTTAAAGCAAATTTCTTGATATAGTTTTTACTAAAATATAGCTATAACTCTATTTATATATAACTTAAATTTTGATTATATATTATGGGCAGCTTTTAAAGCTTCATAACTTGCATTTATTGTATATTCTATATCTTCATCTGTATGTGCATTTGATAAGAACATAGCCTCAAATTGAGTTGGAGCTAATAATACTCCTCTTTTTATTAATTCTTCAAAGTATCTATTAAATTTAGGAACATCACAATTTTTAACATCATCATAATTGTTTATAGGACCTTTTGCGAAGAATAAGCAAACTAGTGAACCTGCTCTATTCACTGTATAATCCAATCCTAATTTTTCTATATTAGCTTTTAATCCTTCTTCCAATTTTATAGCTTTTCTTTCTAACTCTTTATATATATTTGGATTATCTCTTAATATTTCTAAATTCTTTTTACCCATATACATTGCTAGAGGATTTCCTGATAATGTGCCTGCTTGATAAACTGGTCCTACTGGAGATACCATACTCATTATTTCTTTCTTTCCTCCGTAAGCTCCAACTGGAAGACCTGCTCCTATTATTTTCCCAAAACAAGCCATATCTGGTTTTATTCCAAAATATCCTACTGAACTATTATAATTTAATCTAAATCCAGTTATTACTTCATCAAATATTAAAACCGTTCCATATTCCTTAGTTATATCCCTTAATAGTTGTAAGAATTCTTTTGTTCCTGGAACAACCCCCATATTTCCTGCTACTGTTTCTACTATTACAGCTGCAATCTCATGACCTTGCTCTTTGAATATATTTTTTACTTCATCTAAGTCATTATATCTACATACTAATGTATCTTTTACAACATCTGATGGTACACCAGGGCTTGTTGGAACTCCATATGTTATAGTCCCTGAACCAGATTTAACTAATAGTGCATCTGAGTGTCCATGATAGCATCCTTCAAATTTTAATATTTTATTTCTATTTGTATATGCTCTAGCTACTCTTAATGCACTCATAGTAGCTTCTGTTCCTGAGTTTACCATACGAACTTGGTCAATTGCAGGATAAGCTTCTACTATTAATTTTGCCATTTCAACTTCTATTGCAGTTGGAACACCATAACTCGTTCCTCTATATACAACTTCTTCTATTCCTTCTACTATTTCCTTTGGGCTATGACCTAACATAAGCGGTCCCCAAGAGCAAATATAATCTATGTACTCATTCCCATCTACATCATATATTCTACTTCCATGAGCTCTTTCTATAAATATAGGGTCTAATCCAACTGATTTAAATGCTCTTACTGGACTATTTACTCCTCCTGGTATATATTTAGTAGCTTCTTTATATATGTTTAGTGATTTTTCATTCTTCATTTATATATCCTCCAAATTTCTAAAGTTCAAACAACTCTTCAATTAATTTTATATATTCTTCTCTCTTACCTTTATCTTTAATCTGCTTTAAATTTATTATCGGTTCTCTTATTAATCTTTTTAATGCAGATGTTAACATTTTATCTATTATTTTTTTATCTCTATTATCAAGGTTAGTTTTTCTATATATATAATCTAATGTATCTTCTCTTATCTCTAAACATTTATCATTTAATGATTCAATTGTAGGGTCAATTTTAATTGAATCTATCCACTCTATAAACTCTATGATTTTTTCAGATATCATTTTGCTTCCTATTTTTGCCAATTCTTTTCTTTTATTATCATTCTTATCTTGAATATCTTTTAAATTATCTATATCATATATTTCTATGTTCTCTAATTTATTTATTTTAGGGTCTATATCTCTAGGGAGTGCAATATCCATCATAAGTATTTTCTTTTGAATCTTTGGCATTTCATCATATCTTATGACCATATGTGGAGATGAAGTGGCACTAATTACAATATCAATATCATTCATTACTTTATATCTATCTTCATATCTTATAGGAATTATATTTTTAAATTTACTTTCCAACTCCATAATTTTACCATGATTTCTATTTGATACATATATTGTATCTAATTTTTCTTCCTTTAAATACTTAATTGTTAGCTTATTCATCTTCCCCATTCCTATAAGTAAAGCTTTTTTACCTTCTAATTTTCCAATTTTACTTTGTATAAATTTTACACCTATATAACTTATTGATAAGGGTTGATGTGATATTTTAGTTGTATTTTTTATGTCTTTAGCTACGTTTATTGCTTCTCTAAATAATTTATTGAATATCTTTTTACTAGAACCAAGTTGCATAGAGAAATCATGTGCATCTTTAACTTGACCAAGTATCTGATCTTCTCCTAAAACTATTGAATCTAAACCTGATGCTACTTTAAATAGATGTTCTACTGCTGAAGTATTTTTTTTAGAAAATAAATATTCTTTTATATCTGCTACATTAAAAAATCTCTCATAAAAATCTTCTAGAAATTTAATTTTTTCATCTATATTCTTTGCTTGTATATAAATTTCACTTCTATTACAAGTAGAAAGTATTACTACTTCATCTATATCTCTATCTAAAAAATAATTTATTGCTTCTATTTTTTGTACATCTGTAAAAGAAACATTTTCTCTTATATTGATTGGAGCTAAATTGTGATTTATTCCTATAACACCTATATTCATGTCCAACCTCCAAGCTAATTGATTATTTATATTTACTAATATAGTATAACACTCCTATATATTCTTTGTAAATTTAACTAACTATTTTGAAATTAACCTAATATAATGATAAGTTATTAAATACATTAAAATTAATCCAAAAATCTTTCAAATTATAGTAATCAAACTTAATAATGAATGTATTAAATATTTTTTAATAAATTGATAGATTTTAATTATAAAGTATTTAAATATTGTAGCTGTAACTGAAACGTACAAACTTTTATAAGTTCGATTACTATAATTTATAATTAATAAAATACTTAATTAAATTTTTTATTATAAATAAAAAAAGATTACGTGGCTACGTGCTACTCTCCCAGGCGGTTGCCCACCAA
>DHKFR23503__coassemble_769_pt1 | contig 23649 bp, 20 predicted proteins | sample DHKFR23503__metabat2_high_PE_003 | metagenome-assembled genome bin DHKFR23503
ATTATTTGAGATCCTTATTTTTATTTACTTAATATTTTCTATTTTTACTATCCATAATCTATTCTAATAATATATATGTCGACATTTTATATTTTTATTTCCCAAGAAATAATTACATTTCCTATAATCTTATTTTTATTAACAATATAAAGTAAATAAAATAAAAATATCACCTAATATGATATATTCAGCTATATCTTTATTTTTATTTTATTATTTCTTTTATAACCCTATAAAAATTCTTGTAACTTATTTTCTCTATATCTTCTTTAGAATAACCTCTTTTTTCTAATACATTTATTATATTTTTAGCTTTATCAGTCTCTTCAAGACCTTTAACTCCATACGTATAGGTACTTGCATAATGCTTTAATGTATCTGTGTTTAGATATTCAGCAAAGTCAAAACCTAACCCTATATGGTCAATACCCATAACTTCAACCATATGATCTATATGATCTACCAAATGATCTACTGTTCTCTTTTCTAAGTCTGAACTTACAAATTCTTCATATGAGTTTACTCCCACTACACCATTTCGTCTAGCAATTTCTCTTAGCTGATCATCTGTAAGATTTCTAGCAACATCGCAAAGACTTCTACAGTTTGAGTGTGATGCTATAAATGGTTTTGTTGCTACCTTACATATATCCCAGAATGTTTTTTCATTAGCATGAGATACATCTAATATCATACCTAATTGTTCCATTTTTTTAATAAGTCTAGCTCCATCTTCAGTTAATCCTCTATCTATATTACCTTTTGCACCTGTTGCTAATTTGTTTTCCTCATTCCAAGTAAGACTTGCATGTCTAACTCCAAGTGAATATAGTTTTTCTATATCATCTATATTATCATCTATGGCTTGTAAACCTTCCATACCTATTAATATTGCTATTTTATTATTTTCATTAGCTATATCAAAATCTTCACTTTTCTTAACTATCTGTACTATATCATGACTATCTTTTATTTCTTCTTTTATTTTATCTAATATCTGCTTAGTTCTATATTTAGGATTTTTATCATAAGGTGGGTCTACCCAAACAACAAATATTCCTCCATTTATATCTGACGCTTTAAATTTGCTTAAGTGATATTTTCTAATAATATCTTTTTCTCCATCTAGCCTTTTTTTAGCAACATGAGTCCATATATCACAATGAGCATCGAATATCATATAATCTCTCCTTTTTATATTATTAATTTTAATTATATATCATTAATATTATTTTATCTATTATATATTTAAATAGAATAATTTTAATATTTTAGAAACTAGCATATTTAAATTACATATAATGTAATATCATCAATGCTATCATTAAAAGGAGGTTTTTATGAATATTAATAAATTACTTAAATTTTCTTCAAATGCTGGAAAATTAATGTTACAAAGCGGTGGAGAAACTTATCGAGTAGAAGAAACTGTATCTATGATATGTAAATGTTTTGATGTTGATGAAGTTGAAGTATTCGCTTCTCCAACTGCAGTTATAGTTTCTATATTATTTAATGGAGAAATTCATTCTATAGTAAGAAGAATAAATTCCAGAAAAATAGATTTAGATATGGTACATAATATAAATTCTTTATCTAGAAAAATATATCAACATAGATTTAGTATAGATGTTTGCGAAAAGAAATTGAAAGATATCTCAAAATCTAATTTTTATCCTTTATACAAGACTTTATTTTTTGCCGGATTAGCTACTTCAACATTTACCATACTATTTGATGGAGGAATTATGGAATTTTTATGTGCATTTTTCATAGGAATTTTAACTAAATTAGTATCTATAAATCTTGAAAAACTTAACTTAAATGATTTTTTTATAAATATAATTTGCGGTGGACTTATAGCTATTTGTTCTATAGTATGTTTGCATTTTGGAATAATCAAAGGATTAAATAAATTAATAGCTGGAAGTATAATGCTGCTTGTTCCAGGTCTTGCACTTACCAATTCTATTAGAGATATATTAGAAGGGCAACTAGTATCTGGACTCACTAAATCTGCTGAAGCATTTTTTATAGGTCTATCTTCTGCTATTGGAACAGGTTCTATCCTCCATATTTATTTTAAATTAGGAGGTTTTTAATATGATAATTGAAGTAATTGCATCATTTTTTGTTGCTTATTCTTTTGGAATATTATTTAATATAAAAGGAAAATACTTAATAATAGCCGGTTTTGGCGGGTCTATTGGATGGTTTTTATATAAATTCTGTGTGCAAATTAGCCTAGGAGAAAGTTTCTCTCTTTTTATAGCATCAATAGGTTTTAGCATATATTGTGAGAGTTGTGCTAGGTTATATAAAACTCCTTCTATAATATTAAGTGTTTGTTGTTTAATTCCTTTAGTTCCTGGTTATGGCATTTATAATACTTTATATGCATTCTTAATAAAAGATTATATTCAAGCTATAGACTATGGTGTAATCACTATATCTAATGCTTGTTCGCTAGCTTTAGGTATAATACTTATATCTACCATTTATAGAAATTATAGTTTAAATAAAATAAGAAAAATAAAATTTAAATAAAATATAAAAATACCTACTAAATAAGTAGGTATTTTTTATTAGATAAGAAATATATAATGCTTGTGGGAGTAAAATATTTCTAATATTATTATTTACTGTTACTATAAATACTATACATATTTTTTATAAAATTTATTTCTTTAAATTTATAAAATATTATTAGTTTTATTTAATTATATCTTTAAATTCACAATTTATTAATTTCTGTAAATCTGGCGGACTTAATTCAACTTGATATCCAATCTTTCCTGCACTCACTATCATTGTATTAAGTTCTTTTACACTTTCATTTACAAAAGTTTTATATAATTTTTTCATGCCTATAGGTGAACATCCTCCCCTTATATACCCAGTAAATTTATTTATATCATTCACATTAATCATTGTTACATTTTTCTCATTAGCTACTTTAGCAGCTTTTTTTAAATCTAAAGTTTCATTTACAGGTATAACATAAACATAAATATTTTTACTACTTCCTTGAGCAACTAAAGTTTTATATACTTCACTTACATCTCTTCCTATTTGCTGTGCAACTTCTACACCATCAATATGTTCACCTTTTTTAATTTCATAAGATAGCATATTATAATCTATTTTATTAGAATCTAATATTCTCATTGCATTAGTTTTTACTTTTGACATACTCTAATCCTCTTACTCTTATATTATTTATCTTACTTTATAATTTTTTCTATTTTAAATATATAAAGTCCTCTATTTAAAATTTTAAGAGGATTTTATATAAATTATTTATATTTCTCTTGTATAAATCTTTAACCATTGCTTTTCTTCTTCATTTAGATACGGTGCAATCTTATCATATACTTGTTTGTGATAATTATTTAAATAAACTCTTTCATCTTTTAATAAAAGACTCTCATCTATAGCATCTAAATCAATTGGTGCAAATGTAATTACTTCAAAATCCATAAATTGACCATATTCATTTTTTTCTGCTTTTCTAACCACTATTTCATTTTCTATCCTTATTCCATGTGAATTCTCTACATATACTCCTGGTTCATTAGTTGTAACCATGCCTTCTTCTAGTATACATGTATCATCAATTCCTTCTCTTACCTTCCATCTAAATCCATTAGGACCCTCATGTACATTTAATAAAAATCCTATACCATGACCTGTACCACATTTATAATCTATGCCTTCTTCCCATAATGGACCTCTAGCAAGAATATCTAAATTATATCCTCTACATCCGTATAAGAACTTAGCTTTCGAAAGTCTAATCATACCTCTTACCACATTTGTAAAGTCTCTTCTAACATTTTCAAGTATTGGTCCTAATGCTATAGTTCTAGTTATATCAGTTGTTCCATCAAAATATTGCCCACCTGAATCTACTAAAAATAAATCTCTTGGTTCTAGTTTATAATTACTTTCTTCTGTAGCACTATAATGCATCATAGCTGCATGATCTTTATATGCTGCTATTGTTGAAAAACTTGGCTCTATAAATTTATCTTGTTCTCTCCTTAAATCTTCTAGTTTTTGTGTTGCACTAATCTCTGTTATGTCTATTTTTCCTATATTATTTTTTAACCAATACATAAACTTCGTAAATGCTACTCCATCTTTTATATGACTATTTCTTATATTCTTTAATTCTATTTCATTTTTTATTGATTTAAATAATATAGATGGATTTCTTTCTTCTATTTTTTGAACATTAGATGGTATATTATTATATATTGCATAATTTACTTTTGATGTATCTATTAAAACAACTTCATTTTCACCTATATTTTTTATAAATTCATATACCTCGTCATATCCTTTTATCTGAACATTTTCTTTACTTAATTCATGTTTTATATCTTCATCTATCTTATTTTTATCAATAAATAAATAAACACTATTAGTACATATAACTGCATATGATAACACTACTGGATTTGATTTAACATCTCTACCCCTTATGTTAAATAGCCAAGCTATATCATCTAATGATGCTAAAATATGAGTAGTAGCTTTTTTCTCTTTCATTGCTTGTCTTATTCTAGATAACTTATGACTAAAGCTTTCTCCACTATATTCAATATCTAATAAAAATGCTTTCTCTGTAGGCAATGAACATCTATCTTGCCATATATCATTAACTAAATCATATTTATACTCTATATTTATACCTTTAAATACTAGCTTATTTGCAAGATTTTGACCTTCTTTTACAGACATTACTCTTCCATCAAATCCAAGAGTAGAGTTTTTAGGTAATTTCTCTAATAAATATTCTTCTATAGTAGGTACTCCTTCTTCTCCCATTTTAAATAGCTTTATACCACTATGTTTTAACTCTTGCTCTGCTTGTATAAAATATCGTCCATCAGTCCAAAGTCCAACTTCATCCATAGATACTATTAAAGTCCCTGCTGAACCTGTAAAACCTGACATAAATTCTCTAGCCTTAAAATAATCTCCTACATATTCACTTTGATGATAATCAGATGAGGGAACTATATATGCATATATATTTTTTTCTTTCATTAAATCTCTTATCTTCTCTATTCTTTGTTTTATCATAATATATGTACTCCTTTTCATAATATTTTAAATTTTATCTATATTTATTTATATATAGAATTAAAAATCTAAATTCATATATACTTATATCTATATATGAACTTCTTTTATTTTATTAAATTTCACTTTATTTAATTATTTTCATAATAATAATAAAGTTAAATACCTTTTATATTTTAAATATATCCCATTATAATTATAGTAACACTTTATATTATTAATTTCCTTAAAATGTAAAAATATATTTTTTACGTTTATTATAAATTTTCAGTAATTAATATTTAATATTCAACTAATACTACTATATTATTTTCTACAATTATTTAATCTATTAATATATCTACTTAAAATATATAAATAAAAAAATGAGGTATTTAACCTCATTTTTTATTATCTATATAAATGGATTATAAAACCTTGATCCATTTACTTTTACCATTACTATTGATATAGCTACTATTATTATTAATATAGCTATTGATAGATAATCTATCTTTCCAAATTTTCTACTATTATACCAAGTACGCTTTTTATTATTTCCAAAAGCTCTAAGATCCATTGCCAAACTAATTTTATCTATTCTTTCTAAACTAGAAAATATTAATGGCATAATTATTGCTGCAGAATTTTTTATTCTCTTTGATAATTTCTCTTTACTAGATAAATCTATCCCTCTTGCTTGTTGAGCAAATGATATATCTTTATAGTCTCTTTGAACATCTGGTATATATCTAAGTGCAATTGATACTGTATATGCTACTTTATAACTTATACCTATCTTATTTAAAGATGCTGCAAACTCACTAGGATCTGTTGTAAGTATAAATAAAAGCGCCATTGGTATTGTTGCAAAATATTTTAATATTACATTTAATTCGTAAAATAATTGTTCTTTTGTCACTGTATAAGGACCTATTAAATGGAATAAGTCTGTTCTACTTCCATATATATCCACACCTTCATATGGTGAAAATACAAATATTAGTAGAGCATTTAGAGCTAAGAAAAATAATATAAAATAAAGTATAAAAGATACATCCTTAAACTCTATTTTAGATATTTTAAATGCTATTATTCCTAATATAAATAGTCCAACTAAAACTCTTGTATCATATGTTATCATAGCTGCTATAGTCCAAAGTAAAAAACATATTAACTTTGTAGCACCTGTTAACTTATGAATAGGTGAGTCTTTCTTTATATATGACAACATTTCTGTATTCATATTTATCTCACTCTCCTATCATAATCTATAAATCTATTTACAAATTTAGTTGTATCTTCTATATCACATCTTAAAGCTAGCTGATGTAGTGAAGTTTCTTTTAAATTGGCCTTTTCTATAATTTCTTTATTAGTTAATACGTATGCAGGAACATTATCAGCAATCTTTTCTCCTTCAGATAAAACTATTACCTTATTTGTATATTCTAGCATTAAGTGCATATCATGAGTAACCATTAGTATAGTAACACCTTTTTTATTTAACTCTACTAAAAATTCCATTATTTCAGTATAATGCTTAAAATCTTGTCCTGCTGTAGGCTCATCAAGTATTATCATATCTGGATTTAAAACTAATATAGAAGCTATTGTTACTCTTTTCTTTTGACCATAGCTAAGTGCTGATATTGGCCAATTTCTATATCCATATAATCCGCATACTTTTAATGTTTCATACACTCTTTCTTTTATTTGAGAATCAGATAATCCTCTTATTTTAAGTCCAAATGCAACTTCATCATATACCATAGTTTTAGATATCATTTGATTAGGATTTTGCATAACAAATCCAATTTTATCTGAACGCTCTTTTATAGTATCATTTACCATATCTTTTCCATCAAATAATATTCTTCCACTTGTAGGTTTATAGAATCCACAAATTAACTTAGATATAGTAGATTTTCCCGCACCATTTCTTCCTACTATAGCTGCCATATCTCCTTTATTTATCTTAAAAGATACATTTTTTAATATTTGCTTTTCTTTATTATATGAGAAGTTAATATTATCCAACTCTAATATTGGATTTTGATTTTCATCACTTTCATATACTTCAATATTTTCATACCAAGTGTTTAATTTTTCTTTATATTCTTTAAGTTCTAGAGTATCTACATTCTTTAAATTTAAAGTATTATTTATTTCACAATTAGCATACCTTAAAGCTGTTAAATATAATGGTTCTCTAATACCTACTTTTCTTAAAATGTCCTTACGTATTATTTCATCAATAGTAGTATCCGCTATTATCTCACCTTTATCCATTACTATTACTCTGTCTACATCACAATGTAGTACATCTTCTAATCTATGTTCTATAATTATTGCAGTTTTATTATTTTGCTTTTGCATCTTATCTATTAATTCTATGGCACTTTCACCAGTAGCCGGGTCTAAACTAGCTAAAGGCTCGTCAAATAAAAGTATCTTTACATCATCTACTGTAGCTCCCGCTAAAGTTACTCTTTGCTTTTGACCACCAGATAATTTGTATGGTGATGTATAAAGTTCTTTCTTTATATCAACTAATTCCGCTGATTTATTTACTCTGTCTATCATTTCATCTTGACTTACACAGTAGTTTTCTAATTTAAACGCTATATCTTCTCCAACCGTAAGACCTATAAATTGACTATCCGGATCTTGAAGAACTGTTCCTACAATCTTAGATAGTTCAAATATATTCATTTTTGTAGCGTCACTACCATTTATATTTAATCGACCTGTTACAATTCCATCATAGAAAAATGGTACAAGTCCATTTATACAGTGTGCTAAAGTACTTTTTCCTGATCCTGAAGGACCTACTATAAGCACTTTTTCACCTTCATATATACTCAAGTTTATATTCTTTACTGTAGGCTCAGCTTGTACTCTATATCGAAAGCTAAAATCTTTAAATTCTATAATCTTTTTTTTCATGATTTCTCCTTTCTATTCTTCTACTCTTAAACTACCCGTTTTTATCTTAGTTTTAGAGTAAGTTGATAATAATAAAGTACCTAAGATTCCTATTGTAATCATGTTAGAAATCCCGCCTATAGCACCTTGAAGATAAACCTTATTAGCAGGTTCCATATATATTACTATATCTAAAGTAGGTGCTACGATAAACCAAGCAACTACATTTGCTATAATTTGAGTGACATTAAATAAAATTGCTTGTTTAACTCCGAAATCTCCATCATTTACTCTTGTTTTTTTCCATACTAATCCGATAATTAGACCTACTATTGCTGAAGATATTACCCAACTGAACCATGGCATTCCATAAAATACTAAATCCTTAAGCCCATGACCTATAAGTCCTATTAAAAAACCTGCTGCAGGTCCATATAATATAGCCATTAATGCTAAGTATGCATATGCTGTTTCTATATTAGTATTAGGTATCCCACTCGGTATAGATCCAAATCTTCCTAGTATCATGAATACAGCTGCTCCAATCCCAATTGCAACTATAGTTCTTATTGAAAATTTGTTTTTATTCTTCATTCTTATACCTCTCTATTTTAGATGTATATCTCTACGTTTTTAAATTTAACACAAATTTTAGTATAATGTTAAACTCGAAAAATGTCAATAAAAGCAAGCTATACAATAAAAGGATATGAGGTTTACTCATATCCTTTTATTATTTATATTATCTTCTTTTTCTTTTCTGTTTACTCATATTTTTAGAGTTTCTTTCATTAGTATTTTTACCTTTTGAAGAACCACCTTTTAAAGATTTTCTTTGTTTAGGGTTTTTATTATCATTGTTTTTATTTGATTTTTTATTAGAATTTGCTCTATTTAAATAACCTCTTGCTTCTCTTGGTTTTATTAAACATCTTGGAGCCATACCAATTAAATCTTCTCTACCTGCTTCAACTAATGCTTGGTAAACTAAATCATAATTTCTAGGAGCGCTATATTGTAATAATGCTCTTTGCATAGCCTTTTCATGCTTTGATTTTGGCACATATACAGGCTTCATAGTTAACGGATCAAGTCCTGTATAGAACATTGTAGTAGATAATGTACCTGGCGTTGGATAAAAATCTTGAACTTGTTCTGGTTGATATTTTATGTCTCTTAAATATTCAGCAAGTTCTATTGCACTGTTAAGTGTAGAACCTGGATGAGAAGACATTAAGTAAGGTATAATATATTGCTTTTTACCTACTTTTTCAGTTATATCAAAGAACTTTTGTCTGAATCTATCATATGTGTTGCCAGCTGGTTTTTGCATATATTGTAAAACTTCTTCTGCAATATGTTCCGGTGCAACCTTTAATTGACCACTAACATGATGCTCTATTAGTTCTCTCATAAATTTATTATCTTTATCTGCCATTACATAATCATATCTTATACCTGAACGTACAAATACCTTCTTAACTTTAGGTAGACTTCTTACTTTTCTAAGAAGTTGTACAAAATCAGTATGGTCAACTTTTAAGTTCTTACATGGATCCGGATGAAGACACTGTCTATGTTTACAAGCACCTTTTGTTATTTGTTTTTTACAAGCTTCATGCCTAAAGTTTGCAGTAGGGCCTCCAACGTCATGTATATATCCTTTAAAGTCTGGAAGTTCTGTTATATATTTAGCTTCTTCTAATATAGATTCATGGCTTCTACTTTGTACTGCTCTTCCTTGATGGAATGTAATCGCACAGAATGAACAACTCCCAAAACATCCTCTAGAACTCACTATACCAAATTTAACTTCTTCTATAGCGGGTATTCCTCCCATATCCTTATATATAGGATGATAATCCTTAGCATATGGTAGTGCATAAACTGCATCTAATTCTTCTCTATTTAATGGAGCCTCTGGTTTATTTTGAACTAAATATTTATCTCCGTGTCTTTGTATTATTACTTTTCCTCTAAATGGATCTTGCTCATCATATTGAATTTTAAAAGCTCTTGCATAAGCTTCTTTACTTTCACATATTTCTTTATATGATGGTATTTCCACATAATCATCATATATTTCTTCTTTAGTATCTGCAACATAACAAGTTCCATTTATATGTCTTATATATTTAGGTTCAAATCCATCATTTAATGCATTTGCAACTTCTACTATTTGTCTTTCACTCATTCCATAAACTAATAAATCAGCTCCACTATCTATTAATATAGATTTTCTAACTCTATCACTCCAATAATCATAATGAGCAAATCTTCTTAAACTAGCTTCTATACCACCTATTACTATATTTACATCCTTGTATGCTTCTCTTATTTTATTACAATAAACTATAACAGCTCTATCTGGTCTGCATCCCATTTTTCCACCTGGAGAATACATATCTTTGTCTCTATGTTTTTTGCTAACAGAGTAATGATTTACCATAGAGTCCATGTTTCCTGAATTTACTAGAAAGCCAAGTCTTGGTCTTCCTAATTTCATAAAATCTTCTGTAGTTTTCCAGTCTGGTTGTGCTATTATACCTACTTTATATCCCGCATTTTCTAATACCCTAGATATTATAGCTGTTCCAAAACTATGATGGTCAACATATGCATCTCCTGTAACCAGTACAAAATCAAGTTGATCCCATCCTCTATCTATCATATCTTGCTTGCATATTGGTAAAAATTTATTTTCCATTATATCACCTGCTTATTTTATACTTTTATTGTATATATCAATTATAATTGTCTTATAAACCATAATTATATCATTAAAATTCAATTCTTTTAATGGTAAATTAATAAATATTATATCAATAATTAGAAAAAAATCGCATCATATATAATGAAGCGATTTTTCAAGAAAATAATATTTTTAAATTAATAAAGAAAATGTATTATTAAATTTCTTATACAATAAGATCTAATTACAAAACTTTAAATTAATTTTTACATATTTTATTTTTATTTACTTTTTTTACTTTAATAAATATAGACACTATAAAAAAATATTATATAACTTTTAAAATATAATCTGATAAAAACTTATCCTAAAATATTTAAGATAAGTTTTTTTATTTTTCTATATATTTAATAATTCTTTTATTTTGTCTTCAGAATAGTTTATAACTAACTCCTTAGGAAAATCATTATCTTGTATTATTTTTTCTGAATAAGTAAAATTACCTACATCATAACATATATGTGCATCACTTCCCATTATTACATTAACATCGTATTTTTTGCAATATTTAAGAAGCTCCTTAACATTATTCCAAGCACCTTCTCTAAAAGTATTTGGCTTTAAAGATGAGTTATTAATTTCAAAAACAATTCCTTTTTCTTTAGCTGCCTTTACTACTTTTTCATAATCTACTGCATATCTACTATCATCTAAATGAGCTACTATTTTAACCTTTTCATGATTCATAGCATTTATTACAGCATTTGTATTTTCTTCTTTAGAACCAGGAGTAATACAAGGAGGATGTAAACTAACTAACATATAATTCATATGAACTATCATATCCGGAGTTATATCTATATTCCCATTATAATCTAGTATATTTGCTTCAATTCCTTGAATTATTTTTACGCCATCAATCTCTTTAGGTATAACGTGTACATTTTGAAAATAATATGCATGAGGTGATGCAGGCATATTAGGTGCATGTTCAGATAAACCTATATATTTAAGACCTGCTAGCTTTGCAGCTTCTACATTTTCTTTAATAGTGCTATATGCATGTCCACTTACAAGTGTATGTGTATGTAAATCGATTAAAGCTTTCATATAATTATCCTTTCTTTATAAATTAAGTACAAGATGTATATACCTTGTACTTATTATATTATTTTTGTAAATTTTTAAACTTATCTTTAAATAATTCCCCTAAACTACCTAAAGAATCTTCTGTTTTTAAGAATTCTGAGTAATCTTCTTCTGGCTCTCTATTAGCCTCTTTTATTGATAAAACCATTCTTCTATTTTTAGGTTTAAATTCTATAACCATAGCTTCAACTATATCACCTATATTAACTACACTGCTAACCTTTATAACTCTTTCTTCACTTAATTCTGATATTGGTAAAAATGCATCTACACCTTCTCTTATTTTAACTATAGCACCTTTTTCTATAATTCTAACAACTTGCCCAGTTATTATATCGTCTAATTGAACCTCTTGTTTTACTAATTCCCATGGATCATTGTTTATATCTTTTAAAGCTAATGCAAATTTTTTGTTATCTTTATCTATATCTAGTACATAAACTTGTACTTCTTGTCCTTCTGATAACATATCTTCAACAGATTCTACTCTTTCCCAAGATAGGTTATTTAAATGAAGTAACCCTTCTATTCCACCGATATCAACAAAAGCTCCGTAAGGCATTAATTTTGTAACCTTACCATCTCTTTTTTGTCCAACTTCTAAAGAATTAAATAATTCTTCTTTTTCTGCTTTTACTTTTGCTATATGCGCTTCTTTCTCAGCTTTTATTCTAGCTCTTTCTGCTTCCTTTTCAGCCTTTATACGAGCTCTTCTTTCTTCTCTTTCTTTATCTAAACGTTCTTGTAAAACTTCTCTATGAGTAGCAACTATTCTATTTTTCTTAGCATCTAATTCTTTTATGTAAACTTCTAAATTTTTACCTACATAAGTATCTGTTTTTTCAACAAACTTAGTATCTAACTGAGATATAGGTATAAATAAAGTTTGAGTGTTGTGTTTAGCAAAAACTCCTCTTTCAATAGCTTTTTCCACTTGAACAGTTAATATTCTATGTTCATTGAAAGCCTTTTCTAAATCTGAATAATCTACTTTTTCATCTAATTTTAATTTTGATAAGTTTATTATTCCATCTTTTTGATAAACTCTAGTTATAACAGCAGTTATTTCATCTCCTACTTTATATACATCATTAGCATACTTACCCTTAGGTAAATTTAATTCATCATTTTTTATTACTCCATCAAATCCATAGTTTAATTCTACAACAACTTCATCATTATTTATTTTAGATATTTTACCTGTTATAGTTTGACCAACTTTAACTTGATTAAATTCTTGTTCTTGTTGTTCTAATAATTCTTGCATAGTTAAATTATTCATCATTATCTATTAATCCTTTCTTATTAATTCTTTTATAAATATTATATCATTATTATTTTATATTTTTTAATCTTTATCAAAATATTTTCAATTATAATATTACTTTAACTTCATCTTTAATTTCTATAGTGTCACTAGTTACATTACAATCATAGGCTAATATATTTACTCCATTTCTTTTAGCATGTCTAAGTGCATCTCCTAACTCTTTGTGCATTTTATCATTCGGTGTAAAGTATTTAACATCACTCATTTGAATTACAAAAATTATGTAGGATAAATACCCATCTTCTGAAGCCTTAATTAGCTCATTAATATGTTTTACACCCCTTTCAGTTTTTGCATCAGGAAACATTACTATATCATTTTCTTCTAGAGTAACTCCTTTTATCTCTATAAAAACTTTCTTATTTTCAGTTTCTATATATATATCAAACCTAGAATTTCCATACGTTTTTTCTGGTTTTATATATATAATTTCTTCATTAAGTTCTGGTAATATTATTTTTTTATTTATTAAACCTTCATATATAACTTTATTAGGTACTTGTGAATCCATATTGATCAATCTATTATCTTTTTGAACGGCTATCAAAGAGTACTTTGTCTTTCTATTTGGATTATCACTTTCTTCTAGATATACAATACAATTAGGTATTAATAATTCTTTACATTTCCCAGTATTTTTAACATGTACTTTTTCTATATTATTATCAACTTTGCAATAGGATATAAATCTATTAGGTCTTTCTAAAAATGTTCCTTTAACAATATTTTTATACTTCATTTCATTCTCCTTATAAAAAGTTCACTTAACTTATATTATCAATAATATATCCTTTTTACTTCTACATATATATCTTTTTTTAAGTATTGATATAATTAGTATTCATATATGATTTAAAAAATTTAATATAATAGTTTCATTATATAAAAAACCCTTATGTATATAATATATCCATAAGAGTACTTACCTGAAACTGTTTATATTTAGTTTTATTTTTCAATTCATTAACTTTTCAATTAAATATATAAAACTCTCTTTAAATTTAACATCATCTTCTTTAGTCCTTTTTTTAGGTCCTTTTATTCTTTGTCCTGAATTTCTTATTTTTTTAGATAAATGTCTTGAAAATAATAATTGATTTATATTTTCATTTGAGTATATTAATCCATTTTGATTTATAGGATATCCACCTTTAGATAATACCATAGCAGCAAGTCCATAATCTTGTGTTACGACAATATCACCTTTACTAACTTTATTAATTAATGCAAAGTCAACAGAATCAGAACCTTTGGATAACACTATTGTCTCTATACCTATTTTATTAATTATATGAGATGTATCACACATTATTATAGTTTTAACATTATATTTATGCCCTAAATTTATTACTATATCTAATACTGGACAGCCATCTGCATCTATTAATATTTTCATATTATCTCCTTCTATATAATTTTAATATAACATAAAAAAGCTTTAATCCTAAGATTAAAGCTTTACTGGAGGCGACATCCAGATTCGAACTGGAGATCAAGGAGTTGCAGTCCACTGCCTTACCACTTGGCTATGTCGCCATATCTTTTATATTACATATTGTATGTTTATTAACATGCTTTTGCAACAACTTTTAAAAAAAATTTATTAAAAATATATATCATCAATATTATTCTAATTTATAATATATCCATAAATTTTGTGATATAATAATTTAATAAATTTATAATACATAATATAAAAATATATTTTAAATATAGAAAGTTAGGTGTAAATATGTTTAAAAATAAAGATAGAGAAGAAATATTGGAAATATTTAAAGAATACAATTATCAATTAGCTAAATATAATAAAAATGATATTATAGCATTAGAATATGAACCTTGTAATAAAATTGGTTTAATTATTTCTGGATCTATCGATATTAAACGAATATTATCTAGTAATAATGTAATACACTTATCTTCTCTTTCATCCGGAAATTTATTTGGAGAAGTAATTGCTTTTTCCGATATAAATTTATATCCAGCAACAGTTATATCAACTACATCCAGTGAGATTTTATTTATAAATAAAGTTAATTTTATAAAATTTTGTACAGATAATACTAATTTTCTTAATTCATTTTTAAATGATTTGACGAATAAAATAATTGCTCTTAATAAATCTATAACAACATTATCATTAACTAGTATACGACAAAAAATTAGCAACTTCTTACTTAATGAATATAAGATACAAGGAAGTGTATTTATAAGGCTTAATATGACTAAACAAAAATTATCTGAAATATTAGGAATTCCTAGACCATCATTATCTAGAGAACTTATAAATATGAAAGATTTAGGTATCATTGATTACTCTAGAGATTTCATAAAAATATTGGATAAAGAAGAACTAGAAAATTTACTAAACCAATAAAACCACAAAGCACTGTTATTACTTTGTGGTACTTTTTATATTATCAAGATATTCAAATATAGTTATATTTGTAAATTCGTTATCCATTTCAAGTAAGTTTGATACTGTAACTCCTAATAACCTTATCTTTCCTTTATCCTCTAGATTCTTCATTAAATTATATACATTAATTCTAATATCTTCAGCTTTATAAATAGTATGTTCTAAACTAACGCTTCTAGTTATCTTAGTAAAATCATCATACTTTACTTTTAAAGTTATTGTTTTTCCCACTTTGTTTGAATATTGCAATCTATTAGATACATCTTCACAAATCTCACTAAGTATATCTAAAACTTCCTCATCATCTATATCTAAGTTACTACTTAATGTAGTTTCAGACCCAACTGATTTTCGTTCTCTATATGGTTCAACTTTTCTATCATCAATTCCTCTAGCCAACTGATAAAACATATAGCCTCTATTTTTAAATACACTTTCTAATTTATCGATACTTAATTGTCTCAAGTCATATCCATTACTCACCCCTAAATTTTTAAGCTTTCGTTCTGTAACTTTACCTATTCCATGAAATTTATTTATAGGCAATGTATCTAAGAATTCTTGCTTATCTTTAGGAGTTATTACCTTTAATCCATTTGGTTTATTATAGTCTGATGCTATTTTCGCTAAAAATTTATTATATGAAACCCCTGCTGATGATGTTAATCCTGTTTCTCTTAATATATCGTCTTTTATCATTCTAGCAACTTGAGTTGCATATTTTATTCCTTTTTTATTATTAGTAACATCTAAATATGCTTCATCTAAAGATAGTGGCTCAACCAAATCAGTGTATCTATAAAAAATATCTCTTATTTGTCGTGATACTTTATGATATACATCAAATCTAGGCCATATAAAGTATGCATAAGGACACCTCTTATATGCAACACTTGATGGCATAGCAGAATGAATTCCATATTTTCTAGCCTCATATGAACATGTAGCTACCACACCCCTACTATGAGGATCACCTCCAACTATTACAGGCTTACCCTTAAGAGTTTTATTATCTCTTTGCTCTATAGATGCATAAAAAGCATCCATATCTATATGAATTATCTTTCGGATTTCTTCCATATGCATCATCCTTTCATAAAATAAATATGCTTATTTTAAACATTTTTTAATTTTCTCTTGCAAAATATAGTAAAAACATTTAAAATAGATATTCCAAGGAACTAAGTTAATTAATTTCTTGATAACCGTATATTTATATTTATTTTTGATTATTATTTAATAATAAAGACCATAATACCCTTCAGGGTAATATGGTCTTATATTTTATTAGTTAGCATAATAAAGATTTTGTGATGGATATTCAGGGTCACTTGTAACATCTATTCCAAGTTCTCTAAATGTTTGCTCATCATTCTTACTTAATATAGTAGTGGAATGTGCTTGAGATCCCTTTAATAAAGGTAATTTATCAAGTACAACTTGAGCTGTTGGGTTTGTAACAGCACATATACTAAGTGCAGTTAGTATTTCTTCACAACTTAACTCTGGATTTCTGCTTCCTAATGTTTTAGTTTTTAAATTTACAATTGGTTCTAATATCGCCGGAGATATTAAATGTAATTCATCATCTATATTAGCTAAAGTTTTTATAGCATTTAACGTTGCTGCTGCAGTTGAGTTCATTAAATCAGAACCTTTACCTGTGATTATTCTACCATCAGTTAATTCTATAGCTACTACTGGGCATGTATCATTTTTATTCGCAGTCTCTTTTAACTTATTACTATAATCTCTAGCAGGCATAACTACTGTTCTATCTTCTGGCTTTAAGTTAAGCCCTTCCATTATCATTTTTATTCTTTCATAAGCACCTTTATCAACTTGTCCTTTTTTATATTCACAAGCTGTCTTAAAGTATCTTCTTATTATCTCTTGTCTTGATGCTTCAGCTACAACTTCATCGTCTATAATACCATATCCTACTCTATTAACACCCATATCTGTTGGTGATTGATATATAGACTCTTTTCCTGTTATTTTTTCTATTATCTTTTTAAGAACTGGGAATAATTCTAAATCTCTATTATAGTTAACTGCCATCTCTCCATATTTTTCAAGATGGAATGAATCTATCATATTTACATCTTTTAAATCAACTGTTGCAGCTTCATAAGCTATGTTTAAAGGATGCTTTAAAGGTACGTTCCATACTGGGAATGTTTCAAATTTAGAATATCCAACAGCATTACCTCTTTTATTTTCATGATATAATTGGCTTAAGCAAGTACCTAATTTTCCACTGTTTGGTCCTGGAGCTGTTACAACAACTATAGGTTTAGTAGTTTCTATATATGGGTTTGCTCCATATCCTTCATCACTTACTATTGTATCAACATCTGTTGGATAACCCTTCGTTGGAGCATGTTTGTATACCTTTATCCCTCTACGTTCTAATTTATTTATGAAAACTGTTGTAGCAGGTTGTCCTTCATATCTTGTTATTACAACACTGTTTACATCTAATTCATAACTTCTTAAATCATCTATTAATCTTAAAACTTCCATATCATAAGTAATACCGAAATCTCCTCTTATCTTATTTCTTTCGATATCACCTGCATAAACACATATTACAACTTCTACTTTTTCTTTTATGTGTTGTAAAACTTTTATTTTTGCATTTTCATCAAATCCTGGTAAAACTCTCTTTGCATGTAAATCTCCAATTAGTTTACCACCAAACTCTAAATAAAGCTTATCAAAGTTATTAACTCTTTCTAATATATACTTTGATTGCTCTTCTAGATATTTCTTATGATCAAACCCTATCTTCATACCTACACCTCACTAAATTATTTAATTTTGATAACCGTATATTTATATTTATTTAGTGTAATGATTTTATATCTCATATACACTTTAAGATTATATTATACATTTAAGTTACTATTTTTTCAATATTAATTTGTATTTATTTAAATACTTATTTAATTTGATCATTATGTATTTTTTATAAAAATTTTATATTGTGTAAATATCCTTTTTAACTCTATATAAAATAATGTTATATTATAAGTATTCTTATTCACCAATCATTTCAATATATTTTTTTAATAAAATTACAATAGAGGTACTGTAGTACCTAATGATACTAAAATACCTCTATTGTATTATTTCGTTAACTTATTAAAATATTAACATCCGCATCCATCAAATAAATCTCCAGATGCACAAACTATTAATAATAGTATTAAAAATGGTATCCAAGCACATATGTCTATTTCACACCATACTTCTTGAAATGCTAAAAATAAAAAGAATAATACTATTATCCACCAAGCTCCACCAAAACATCCATCATTACCAAAAAATCTGTCTAACATATCATATCCCCCTGTTGTAAATTAATTTGTAGAGTTTTTTCTACTCTTAATCTATACTATGAAAACTTACTCCATTTTGTTATTATTTTATTTATATTTATTTAATTAAAAATCTACAGATTTAAATATTTTTACTCTTTAAATTCTCTTTAATTATTTTATTCGTTATATACATCATTAAAAATGATTATTATTAAACCTCCATAATTATAGGAAATACACTTGGCCTTCTTTTTGTTTTATGATAAATTAGCTGATCTACTGACTTTCTTACTCTACTTTTTAATACTTGCCATTCTAATATATTATTTCTTAAACAATCTTCAATTTCTTCTTTTGCTATATCTTTTATCTTATTTATAAGATCTTCAGAATCCTTTGCATATATAAATCCTCTTGTTATAATATCTGGACCTGATACTATACTATAATTTTGTTTATCTATAACAACAACTATTGTGACCATACCATCTTTAGCTAAATCTCTTCTATCTCTTAAGACTATATTTCCTACATCTCCAACACCTATTCCATCTACAAATACAACTCCTGTATGTACTTTTTCATTCGCTATAGCTTTATCCTTAGATATTTCTAAAACTTGTCCGGTTTCCAATGTAAATACATTAGATTTATCCATGCCTAGCTTTAAAGCTAAGTCGCTATGATGTTTTAAGTGTCTATACTCACCATGTACTGGCATAAAGTATTTAGGTTTTGATAATGTATGAATTAATTTTAATTCTTCTTTATATGCATGCCCTGACACATGTATTTCTTCTAAATCTTCATATATTACATCTACACCTTTTCTAAATAATTGATTTATTACTCTAGAAACTAATTTATCATTACCTGGTATAGGCGATGCAGATATTATAAATAAATCGTCTTTTTCTATTGATATATGTCTATGTGATTCATAAGCTATTCTCGCTAACCCTGCCATAGGCTCTCCCTGACTACCTGTAGTTATTATTGTAATTTTATCACTTGGATATCTATTTAAATCCTCAATGCCTATAATACTTTCTTTTGGTATATGTAAATACCCCAACTCCATAGCAACACTCGATATATTTTCCATACTTCTTCCACTAAAAACTATTTTCCTATCACACATCATAGATGCATCTGCTATTTGTTGCATTCTATGTATATTAGATGCAAATGTAGCTATGATAACTCTACCCTTTGCATTAGATATTATTCTATTTAAAGTTTCTCCTATAATTTTTTCAGATAGAGAATGTCCAGCTCTTTCTACATTAGTACTATCTGCCATTAAAAGTAAAATGCCTTCTTGACCAAGTTGTGCTATTTTATTTAAATCCATAACCTTTCCATCTATAGGAGTATAATCTATTTTAAAATCTCCCGTATGCAAAACTATGCCTATTGGAGTATGTATTGCTAAAGCACATGATTCTGCTATACTATGAGTTACTCTTATAAATTCTATACTTAATTTATTTAAGTTAATTATTTCTCCTGGTACTATAGAATTTAAATTTGATTTCGATAACATATTATGTTCTTTTAATTTACTTTCAACTAATCCTATTGTAAGTTTAGTCCCGTATATAGGCATGTTTATTTGTTTTAATATATATGGAATTGCTCCTATATGATCTTCATGACCATGAGTTAAAAATAAACCTTTTACTTTATCTTTTTTATCAAGTAAATATTTTATATCTGGTATAACTAAATCTATGCCATACATATCTTCATCTGGAAAAGATATTCCACAGTCAATGACCATTATTTCATCCTCATATTCTATAGCAGTTATGTTTTTACCTATTTCTCCAAGTCCTCCTAAGGGTATCACTCTTAAATGTTCTTTTTTCATATTAGTTACCTCTCACTATATTATCTATATTTAAATCCATTTATTAAAAATTAATTCCATCTATAAATATTAAATCTATCTATGATACATCAAATTTTTACTATTTTATAATTTTAGTTTTTCCTCAATTTTGTATATTAATTCTTATTTTTATTTTAGTTATTACGTTTATAATAAAAAGAAACTGAACCCCTTAAAGTAGACACAAGTAAAAAAACTTGTAAAATACTACTTTAAGAGGTTCAGTTCAATTTTCATCTGCTTATTTTTTATCTATTTTATAAATTGATTTATAAAATCTATCATCATAGGTTTAAATATACCGCTATAATCTACTATTTGGGCTATTTGATTATTATTTGATGTTTGACTATTATAGTTTGCTATTTTAAATGTAATATATTCATTTTCTTGATTTATTATGTAGCCAATATCTTTTGTATTAGATATTTCAACATCTCCCATATCTACATCTAAATCTTTTATAATTTCATTATTTGCACATAATATACCTTGTGAATAATTATTTATATCTATACCAAATAAAACAAATTTAGTATTAGTTTTTGTATTTGCCTTTATATACAATCTAGGCGTGAGATCACTTTGATTCATATCTATAGAAATTAAATTCTTGTCTGTAGCCTCATCTAAATTTTCACTTATCGTACTTATAAATTTATCCATATCAAACTTATCATTTTCTATTTTTAGTATATTTAAATTATCTAAGTTTTCTTTAGGAATATAATTTACTACATTTTCAAATACATGATATATATCTTTTATTTCATATCCTTTTTTTATGTAATTTTCTTTTAATTCATATTCTTCATCAAATTCAGCTAATAATCTAGGTAATTCTTCTTTAGTTTCTGCATTTTTTATGCTAGTCACAAATGGTATTACTTTGCTTGGCTTCATTAAAAAAGTTTCTAAAGGTTTTATTGTCTCGTTTGCTTCTTTTACATCATTTTCTTCAAATGCTACATCTATTCCATCTTCTAAAAATGCTACTTCAACTTCCATTTCGTAATCATCTAAATCTATTACGTTAGTTCCCGCTGGGTACATTACTATTAATTTACTTTTATCGTAGACATATCCAAATGCATAATCTATCTCTAGTTGTTTTTTCATATATAATCTCCTTAACTTAAATTCTCTAAATATATTAACACAGTTAGATTATATTTTATAGTATGCCCATCTACTTTTCTAAAATATATATTAAATATATTTTGTCTTATTATCTACTTTTATAAAATACTTTTACGACTCCATGCACAGAGTTTACTATATTTCTCATAAAAATTGAAATAATTATAATCACTCCAAATAACCCTGACATAGGATATATTATATTAACAAGCATTGAAAATGGTAACCTCGATCCTATAAAACCTATAATCGTGCAAAATACAGCAATAAATGTGAATTTACTTGTCTTTTCTTTTGAAAAACTATCGCATACACTCCAAAGTAATGGAACTGCTGTTGTATAAATTCCTGCAATAAGCATAAATGAGAACATAATTCCTACTATAGGACCAATATTTTTAGCCATATATAATGTAGGTATTTCTGTTACATATGTATTTTTTATATCAGATAATATCCCCATATTCAAAGTCATAGCTGCAATCATAAATACTATTCCACCTAAAACGCCTCCCCATATACAGTTAGTCTTGTTTTTTGCAGTTGCTCCTACTCCTACTAAAAATGGTGTAGCAATTATTAAATTTAATCCACTATATATGATTGCTGTCATCCACCAATTATCTATTGCTTTTGTTAAGTTTAATGTTCCTATTATTTCATTAGCTATATAAAATGAGTCTATATTTCTAGATATAGTAACAAGCCCAACACCTATAGATATTATTGCTATTACTGGACCTATATTACCTAATATGCTTATAACTTTATTTATTCCCAGAAGAACTGAGCATAATGTTATTATAGCTAAAATAAATGATCCAAGATTTTTGCTTATTCCATAGTATTCACTTATAGATGCTCCTGCTCCAGATAACATAATTACAAAACTACAAAAGAAAAATAATGGCATAAAGCTTTTAAATAATTTTCCTATATGTTTTCCACATAAATATGTAAATATATCATTACTAGACTTTAATTTTTTCTCATTTCCTATCCCAAATAAACTTGCACCGCAATAAGCCATTATTCCCATACATATAGTATTAGACAATATACTTATCATTCCATGAGCTGAGAAAAATTGCATGATTTCTTGTCCTGTAGCAAATCCTGACCCTATACATACTGATATATATGTGCCTGCTAATTGTAAAATTTCTTTAATATTACCTTTATTTTTCATACTACATCCTCCTAAGCATAACTCCCTTGTAAATATATATGCTTGTTCGGCATATTAATACTAAAATTTTCCTCATTCTAAATAACAAATAGATAAAAATAATCTACTTTTTTTAACTAATAAAAAATAAGGTATATGTAAACTACAAATACCTTATTTTTTATATAATTTCTATTTTTCTAATGCTTCCATTCTTAATATTTCTGATTTATCAGTTCTTTCCCATGGAAGATCTATATCACATCTTCCAAAGTGTCCGTAAGCAGCTACTTGCTTATATATTGGTTTTCTCAAGTCTAAGTCTCTTATTATTGCACCTGGTCTTAAATCAAAGTTTTTATTAACTAATTCAACTAATTTCTCTTCTGAAACTTTTCCTGTTCCAAATGTATCTATAAATATTGATAATGGTCTAGCGACACCTATAGCATAGGCTAATTCTATCTCACACTTATCTGCAAGACCTGCAGCAACTATATTTTTAGCAACGTATCTTGCAGCATATGCAGCTG
>DHKFR23503__coassemble_770_pt1 | contig 23473 bp, 21 predicted proteins | sample DHKFR23503__metabat2_high_PE_003 | metagenome-assembled genome bin DHKFR23503
TTAGAGAATATTTTCTTTATAGCATCCCCAAATAATGGAGCAACTGATTTAACTTGTATCTTATCTATCTTCTTCTCTTCAGGAAGTTGTATAGTATCTAAAACTATTAACTCACTTATAGCAGAAGCTTCTATTCTTTCTATAGCTGGTCCTGATAATACTGCATGTGTACAACAAGCATAAACTTCCTTAGCACCAAATTCTTTAAGTGCATTAGCTGCATTACATATTGTTCCTGCTGTATCTATCATATCGTCTAGTAATATAACATTCTTTCCAGCAACATCCCCTATTATGTTCATTATCTCAGATACATTAGCCTTTGGTCTTCTCTTATCTATTATAGCTAGTGGAACATCTCCATCTAAACCATTAGCAAATTTTCTAGATCTTGTAACACTTCCTAAGTCAGGAGATACTACTACTAAATCTTCTATTTGCTTTTCATTGAAGTAATCAGCTAATATTTTACCACCTTGTAAATGATCTAATGGTATATCAAAGTATCCTTGTATTTGTGCAGCATGTAAATCCATAGTTAATACTCTGTCTGCTCCTGCTGCTGTTATTAAGTTTGCAACTAATTTAGCTGTGATTGGATCTCTTGCCTTAGCTTTTCTATCTTGTCTTGCATATCCGTAGTAAGGAATAACTGCTGTTATTCTTCCTGCTGATGCTCTTCTTAATGCATCTATCATTATTAATAATTCCATTAAGTTATCATTTACTGGACTGTTAGTTGATTGAACTACGTAAACATCACATCCTCTTACTGTTTCATTCATGTTTACGCTTATCTCACCATCACTGAATGTTCCAACTTGACAATCTGATAAAGGTACACCTATGTAATCAGCTATCTTTTGAGCTAATTCTATAGATGAATTACCTGCAAGTATTTTGATTTCGCTTCCGCTAGTATTCATTTGTATCCTCCCAAAACTTTAAAAACAATTTATTTATTACAATTTAGGCATTTTGCCTTAAATAATAAGCTATTTAGTTGCTATTTGTTGTTATCTCTTTCTTCTTTTTTAGCTACCCAACCTTCTTTTATTACTTGTCTTTCTCTTGCTACTGCTAATGATCCTTGTGGAACATCATTAGTTATAGTTGATCCTGTAGCAATATATCCTTTTTCTTCTACAGTAACTGGTGCAACTAGGTTAGAATTTGATCCTATAAATGCTCCATCTTTAACTGTTGATTTAAATTTATTTTTACCATCGTAGTTTACAAATACTACTCCACATCCTATATTTACATTTTTTCCAACGTGTGCATCTCCTATATATGATAAGTGTGATGCTTTAGAATTATCTTCTATAGTAGCATTTTTAACTTCTACGAAATCTCCTATTTTTACGTTGTTTCCTATATTACTCTTTGGTCTTAAATATGCATATGGTCCTACTGTAGTATTTTCTCCAACAGTACTATCTACTATTGTTGAACTTTGTACTTCTGTATCATTTCCTATTTGAGAATTTGTTATACTACAATTCATTCCTATTATGCAGTTTGTTCCTATTATAGTATTTCCTCTAAGCATAGCTCCAGGATATACTATAGTATCATTTCCTATTTCTACATCTGCTTCTATATAAGTTGAGTTAACATCTATTATTGTTACTCCATTTACCATATGAGATTCATTTATTCTTCTTCTCATTATCTCTTCTGCTTTTGATAATTCAACTCTTGAGTTAACTCCCATTAATTCTTCTATTGTAGAACCATTGAAAGCTCCTACCTTTTGACCTTTATCTCTCATTATTTTGATTGTGTCTGTTAGGTAGTATTCACCTTGAGCATTGTTATTATCTAATAAGTCAAGACTTTCTCTTAATGATTTACCATTGAAGCAGTATATTCCTGAGTTTATTTCTTTTGCTTTCTTTTCTTCTTCATTAGCATCTTTTTGCTCTACTATTTTAAGTAAATCTTTGTTTTCATCTCTTATTATTCTTCCATATCCAGTTGGATTATCTACTTCAGTTGTAAGAACTGTTGCATGATATCCATGTTCTATATGATAATCGAATAATTTCTTTAATGTTTCTTCTTTTACTAAAGGTGTATCTCCGCAAAGTACAACTATAGTATCATTGTCATTTATATATTCTTTAGCCATCATTACAGCATGACCTGTTCCTAATTGCTCTGTTTGCATTGCTATCATAGTATCTTTAGGTAATTTTTCTTTTACTACATCAGATTCGTGACCTAAGATTGCAACTATGTCATTAACCCCTGATTTTTTTGAAACACTTATTACATGGTTTACCATTTCTTTACCACATACTTTATGTACAACTTTTGGGTATTTAGATTTCATTCGTGTTCCTTTACCAGCGGCAAGAATTATCGCTTTAAAATTCATATCTCCACTCCATTCATTATTTTTTCATATATATGTATAATATGTAAAGTTACATCCTTGTATTCAACGTTATCATTTCTACTAATTAATATATCACTTTTTTACAAAAAAGTATATATTTAAACAAAGTTTCCTGACTTTACTAATAAAAAAGAGCCGAAAGTTCGACTCTTAACAATTTATATTTATTTTTTATAATTTAATTTCAATTAAAATTAATTTAACTTAAAAATTATTCAGCAGCAACTTCTAATTGACCCATTGCTTCATGGTAAGCATTTAATACTGCATCTTCTAATACTTGTCTCATTTCAGCGTTTATAGGGTGAGCTATATCTCTGAAGTTTCCTTCTCCTACTTTTCTGCTTGGCATTGCTATGAATAATCCATTGTGCCCTTCTATAACTTTTATATCATGTACTACAAATAAGTTATCAAAAGTTAATGATACTATACATTTCATTTTACCTTCATCTGTTATTTTTCTTACTCTTACGTCAGTTATCTTCATCTCTAAATATCCCCCTTAGTTTTGATAAAATATAGTTAATTTTTATAATATATTTTTTTCTATTATTAGTATCTTGTTAATAATAATTCTACTTTATTTTAAAATATCCTTTTTATTTTTTTATTTTTTTATAAATTTTTTATTTTATTTATCATCTTCTTCATCTAGTATATCTTCTAGGTCATAATTTTCTTCATGATGATTTTCATTTTTATATTCATCTTTAAATGTTTTTAAGTTTGGTTGTACTGATATTTTATCACCTTGAACATCTAATTCTATTAATGATATATAATCTTTGACCATTTTTTCTTCTGGATTAGTTGTAGATATAAATACTCCCGTTCCAACAACTTCTGCTCCAAATTCATTCATAAGGTCTATCATACCTTTTATAGTTCCCCCACCTCTCATAAAGTCGTCAATTATTATGACTTTACTGTCTGGCTTTAAAGCTTTTCTAGGTAAACTCATACTTTCAACTTTAGATGTATTTCCACTTACATATGTCATACTAAGTGTCGGACCTTCTGATACTTTTATATCTTTTCTTATTATAACAAGTGGTAAATTCATAGCTTTTGCTGTCATAAGTGCCATAGGAATCCCTTTAGTTTCCATTGTAACAACATAATCAGCTTCTGCATAGTCTATATTTGAGGCCATTATTTTACCTACTTTTGATACTATTGTAGGATTATATATTAAATCTATTAAGTATAGAAATCCTCCAGATAAAATTCTTGAAGGATCACTTATTTTTTCACATAAATCTAATAAGAATTCTTCATTTTCGGCTTTAGATGTTTTCGGTATATATTTTACTCCGCCTGCTGCTCCAGATATTGTTATAACTTTACCTAATTCTAATTTTTCAAATACATTTTTTACGACCAATAAATCTTCACTTATTGTTGATTTAGCTGCATTAAATTGATTTGTGAAGTGACTTAATGTAAATATTTTATTTGGATTATCGGATAGTATTTTAACTATAGCTCCTATCCTTTCCGTTCTTTTAAATTTCATTATTTTTACCTCCTAAACTAAGTAATGCATAACTATTTCTATTATGATATAATAATAGTTATGTTTATTTAGTTTTTTAATATATGTTATATATGATAGTATATGTATATTTATTATAAGATAATATTGAACATTATAATATTATACCACAAATATAGTTCATATTGTAGAACTTTAATTAATAAAGAAAGGTGGTTTTGTTATGAAGATACATTTTATAGGAATTGGCGGTATTAGCATGAGTGCTCTAGCAGAAATTTGTATCAACAAAGGATATGAAGTTTCTGGTTCAGATATGAATGAATCATATCTGTTAGATAAGCTAAGAAATCAAGGTGCTAAAATTTTTATCGGTCATAATAAAAGTAATATATCTGATGATGTAGATATGGTTGTTTATACTGCAGCTATTCATCAAGATAATCCTGAAATGATAGCTACTAAAGAAAAAAATAAGCTTACTATGGATAGAGCTGCTTTCTTAGGTCAAATAATGAGAGAATATCAAAATTCAATAGCAGTATCTGGAACTCACGGTAAAACTTCAACAACATCTATGCTCTCTACTATATTCGAATATGCAGATTTAGATCCTACTATATTAGTAGGTGGTAACTTAAGTGTTATAGGTGGTAATGTAAAAATAGGTAATTCAGATCACTTTATAACAGAAGCATGTGAATATGTTGATAGTTTCCTTAACTTTAATCCAAAAATATCTATAGTTTTAAATATAGAAGAAGATCATCTTGATTATTTCTCTGGTATAGATGAAATAAAAGCTTCTTTCAACAAGTTCGGAAAACTTCTTCCTAAAGATGGATATTTTATAATAAATGGAGATGATGAAAATACAGCAGACATATTGCATGATGTAAAAGCTACTGTAGTTAAGTATGGTACTAATCCGTCTAATGATGCTGTAATTTCAAATATAGAATTTGATGAAAATGGATATGGAATTTTTAACTTAAGCTTTAACGGAAAAGATTTAGGTAAATTTGAGATTTCTGTCCCTGGAATACACAATATATATAATGCTAGTGCTGCAATACTTGCTTCATATGTTTCTAATATTGATTTAGAAGTTATAAGAAAAAATATAAAATCTTATAATGGAGTTGGTAGAAGATTTGAAGTTAAAGGTAATTACAATGGTGCATTAGTAGTTGATGATTATGCTCATCATCCAACAGAATTAAAGGCAACTTTATCTGCTGCTAAAAAATTAAAAAAATCAACTTTATGGTGTATATTCCAACCTCATACTTATACTAGAACAAAAGCTTTATTAAATGAATTTGCTGAATCATTCTCTTCTGCTGATAAGGTTATTATAACTGATATATATGCTGCTAGAGAAGACGATCCAGGAGATATACATTCTAAAGATTTAGTTGAAAAGTTATATCAAAATCATGTAGATGTAACTTATATAAGTTCTTTTGAAGATATAACAAAATATTTAAGAGAACACGTTAAAGATAATGACTTAGTTATAACAGCTGGAGCTGGTCCTATATTTAAGGTTGCTGAAGCTTTAGTTGAAAAAAATTAATACTATAAATAAAAAAAGGAGATAACTTTTATTTAAATAATAAGTTTCTCCTTTTTTATTTATTCTTCGTCATCTGAATCTGATGGTAATTTGAATATCTCTTCTCTTAAATATTCATATAATGCTATAGATACCTCGTAGTAAGCTTCCCCTTTATCTGATGATATCTTTACATAATCTTTACCCATTGTTTCTATTTTTAAAGTATAATTATCTCCCTCTATATCTATTGTAAAGTTATACTTACTTCTGTCTTTATTCTTTTCTGGCTGTATCTTTCCAACTATTCTTTTTGATGACATTTTATATACTAAATCATCATATTTCCATTTATGTATTGTTTTCTTTTCATCCCCATAAGATATAATTACATTTTTCCATGTTTTGTATTTTTTTACAAAATCAAATGAAGTATATATACTTCCATTTAAAACTTTTTCAAATTGTGTTTTCTCCGATATTGGTATTTTATAATATACTTCTTCATTTACAGTATATATTCTGAAAAGATTTAAATCTGTTGAAAATCTTACTCCATCATCTGAATACCCAGTATATATTGGTGTAAATTTTTCTGATTTTCTCACCTGTGAAAACTTAGTAAATTCATATTTTACTTCATCCCAATAAATTTCATCTACTTTTATATTTTCTACTTGTTCATTAGACATATAAATCTTTTTCTTACTACTTAATTGCTTCATAAGTGGTCTTTCATCTACTGATTCGTCTTCTTTAGTTTCTACTTTAGGATTATCTTTATTATCTAAATATGTACCTAAGTAAAAAGCAAGACCATATATTACAAAGAAAACAACGATAGACATAGCCACTAATACACTTTTCTTAACTTTTCTTTTTTTAGCCATTTTTATCCTCCTAATCTTATGTAGTCATAAAGTAATTATATTACTTTTTAAGTATTTTTTTAAGTAATAATTCTTATTATTTATATTTCCTTGGAAATTAATATGATTTTTAAATTATATATTATGATTATAGTCAAATACTATATATATCATATACTATTTTTACTTTTATACAAATAAAAAATAAGTACCTTAAAATTTATCTATTAAGGCACTTATTTTTTATTTGTATTATGCTTCTTTTATTATTTCTTTTACCATAACTGCAGAATTTATTAAATCTTCTATAGCTATATACTCTTCTAAAGTATGTGCATTTTTCATACCTATTCCTAAGTTAACTGCCTTTATTCCATTTTTGTTTAATATATTAGTGTCACTTCCTCCACCTGTAGAAGCAGTTTTTCCTTCTATATTCATATTAGAGAAAGCCTTTTTAACTAATTGAACTATTTCATCAGTTTCATCTATATTAAATGGTCCGTATGCTCTGTTAACATCTATTTCTATTTCTGCTCCAAACTCTTTAGCAGCATTTTTAAATGTTTCTATCATATGATTAGTTTGAGCATCTAGTTTTTCTTCACTTAAACTTCTTGCTTCTGCAACTATTTCTAATTCTGGCATAACTATATTTGTAGCTATACCTCCTTTAACTATACCTATGTTTGCAGTAGTTTCTTCATCTATTCTTAATAATTTCATATTTTCTATAGCTTTTGATGCTACCATTATAGCACTTATTCCATTCTCTGGTTGAAGTCCTGCATGAGCTGGTTTTCCTATTATCTTAACTTTTATTGCATCTTGAGCAGGTGCTTTTACTATTATTTCTCCTGGAGATCCACCGCTATCTAATACAAATGCATACTCTGCATCTATTTTAGAATAGTCTAGATTTTTAGCTCCTTGTAATCCTCCCTCTTCCCATATAGAGAATACTACTTGTATATCAGAATGCTCTATATTATTTTCTTTTACTGTTCTTAAAGCTTCTAATATTGCAGCTATTCCAGCTTTATCATCTGAACCTAATACTGTAGTTCCATCACTCTTTATTATTCCATTAGCTTCATCTATTATTGGTTTTACACCTATAGATGGGCTAACTGTGTCCATATGAGAGCTGAATAATATTTTTTTACCATTTCTATTACCTTTTAATGTTGCTATTACGTTACCAGTTTCTCCACCTGTTTTTTCACCGGCATTATCTATAATAACTTCACAACCAATTTCTTCAAGTTTCTTAACTAAAACTTGTGCTACTTTTCCTTCTCTAGAAGATGGACTATCTATTTGTACTAATTCTAAGAATTCTTCTATAAGCCTTTGTTTATTTACCATTTCGCTCCCCCTAAAATATATAGTATACATATATTTTAGATTTTTTAAACAAATATGTCAATTTTTTCACTAATCAATAATTTTTAATTTATTTTAATATCCTTCTTGTTCTAGAATCTATAAAGCATAACCAATATCCTAATTTATCATTTCTAGTATCACATGGTTGATATGTTGTGAATCCTGTGTAACCTTTATCTGGTTGTTCATCTTGATTACCTGGTATTGCATAAATATAATTTTTTCTCTTATTATATTCGTCATATTGTACTCCAAATAAGTAATGTCTGTATTTATATGAGTTCATAACTGTATCACTATACATAGTATAATTTAATGTATTCACATAACCTAAATTAGGCATAGTATACCCAGATAATGTAAATGGATTTATCTCTATTTTCCACCATCTAGTATTTTCTATCTCTTCTCCTGTAAAAGGTATTACTTCTTTAAATTGTCTTAATCCTTTTTTTATTTGTCTTGGCATTAATAAATTTCCAGCAGTTTTAGATGAATGAGCTTGAGCTCTATCTTTCTTTTCTGAATTCATATATCTTTTTTGATTCAATCTTTGTTTTTCTTTATATTTTAAATATTTATCTTGTTGTTGAGATACTGTTTTTTGTTCTTCTTGAACTTTTGTATATTCTTTTTTATCTTCTTCTATTTCTTCTGTTTCTTCTACTTCTTCATAATTATAAGCATCATTTTCAACTTCTTCTCCCGTAGATGTATATCCTCTGTTGTATTGAGGTTCATCATCTATTTCTATATATTCTATCTCTTCATACTCATATTCGCTATCATCTTCGTCATCTATTTCTATATATTCTATTTCTTCATATTCATATTCATCTTCTTCATTATCAATGTATATATCTTCATATCCTCTGTCTTCTAAATCGTCAATTTCTTCGTATTCATCTTGACCTGCAAATAATATTTCTTCGTAATTATCTATTTTATTTCCTTTAAAACCTACAAGCGGTATTTGTTTCTCATGTAACAATGCTATTCCTTTTATTTCTATGTCATTTCTTTCTAAATTAAAGACAAATTCTCCTTTTCCTTGTTCACTTAAAACAACATTTCCTAAATCTAATGTTTCATAGTCACTTTGTATAGCAACTACTTTGTATCCATCTTTAACGCATTTAAGGTTCTCTACATATAAGGCTATTACTGATTTTTCTTCATTTATTTCTACTTTAGCAAATGCTTTAGGTAAAACTCTTTCTTTATATCTAAAATTCATATCTTTAGATTCGAGAATTATATAATCTCTTTTAAATTTTCTTTTAGTAGCCATTTTTTATCCCCCCTTAACATAATCTCTCTAGATAGTATATGAATGATTACATAAAAAAAGTACCTTCAATTATTTTGAAGGCACTTTTGTATTTACTGCATTTGCAAGAGTTGCAAATTCTTCTATTGAAAGAGTTTCTCCTCTTCTTTTTTCATCTATATTAGCTATTTGTAATACTTCTTTTATCTCATCTTTACTTAAAAATCCTAATCCACCTAATGCATTAAGTAATGTTTTTCTTCTTTGACCAAATGCAGCTTTTACTGTTTTAAAGAATATTTCTTCATTATCAACAGGATATTTTCTTTCTTCTCTTACATGAAGTCCTATAACTGTTGAATCTACATTTGGTTGTGGTATAAACATATGTCTTGGAGCCTTTGCAACTATTTCTGTATCGCAGTAGTATTGTACTGCTACTGATAAAGCTCCATAATCTTTTGTTGATGGTACTGCATTCATTCTATCTGCTACTTCTTTTTGTACCATTACTACTATATCAGTAACTGGTATATCTTCTTCTAAGAATTTCATAACTATTGGAGTTGTTATATAGTATGGAAGGTTTGCAACTAATTTAACAGGTCCTCCATCTAATTTTTCTTTTACTAATTCTTCTACATCAACTTTTAATATATCTTGGTTTACTACTTCAATATTATCAAATTCTCCTAATGTTTCACGTAGAATAGGTATTAACGTTTTATCTATTTCTATAGCTACAACTTTATCTGCTACTTTTCCCATTTCACGAGTAAGTGTACCTATACCAGGACCTACTTCTATTATTTTATCTCCTTCAGAAAGTCTAGCTCCTGCTAATATTCTGTCTATTACATTATCATCTATTAAGAAGTTTTGTCCTAATGATTTAGAAAATTTAAAACCATGCTTTTCTACAACGTCTTTTGTGGCTCTATGTGATGAAAGTCTATCCATTATAATTCTCCTATTTATTTTATTTTCACGTTATTGTGAATTCTATAATCTATTTAAATTAAATTTATTCTAGTGTAAAATACAACTTATATTATATTTGAGTTAATGCTTGTTCAAATTCTTCTCTGCTAACTCCATAGTTATTTAATCTACTTAAGAATTGTTTTGCATTTCCGTATCCTATTCCAAGTATTTTTCCTAATTCATCACGTCTATGTGATGCATCTTCATTTCCTATAAGTCCATTTCTTATTAAGTCAACTTGCTTAAATTCGTCTCTTTTTACTGTACTTTCTGTTCTTACTCTTTCAAGAGCTGCTAGTATACTTTTAGGACTTGCATTTTCTATTCCTATATCGCCATCTTTTTTCGCTTCTTCTCTTGGTAAAAATGCGTGTTTACATCCTGGTACTTCTGCCGCTATTTTTTTTCTAATTTTTTCACCTGCGAAATCTGGATCAGTAAATATTATTACACCTCTTCTTTTTTGAGCTGCTTTTATTCTTTCCATTACTCCTTTAGGAAAACCAAATCCACCCGTAGTTATAAGTTCTGCATCTAATGCTCTTTTAACAGCTGTTACATCATCTCTTCCTTCTACTACTATTATTTCTTTTATCATATAAATTCACCTTTTCCGCTCATTTTTAACTTAACATCTTTATATTTTAAGCCTTATATGTATTTTTATCAAGTTTATATGTTTAACTTATTTTTATTGTTTATTTTTAACTATTTTATAGTATAATATAAGTATATATATTAAAAGAGATTATAGTCTATTTCGCGGTAGAGTGTAATTTCCAAATATAATTATTTGAAACGTTTAAATCTGATTTTTACTATTAATTTATTTATAGTTAAATCAAAACTAAAACCACTCCTGCCAGAGTGGTTTTTTAGTTTAAAAATAACATTAACTATAAGCTTTGTTATGTAATAAATTATACTAAATTCCATACTTTCCACCTCCTTTCAATAGAAAGTAGGCTGTTAGTTTGTATGGAAATTCCACTCTTAGACTATAATCTCTTGTTTTTTTATCTTATCATAATTTTTATCATTAAAAAAGAGTATATACAAAAATACAAACATATTTCGATATATACTCTTCATTTTATTATTTTATATTAAATAATCTTTTTGCATTTGCCTTAGTAGCTTCACAAACTTTTTCATAAGATATACCCTTTTCCTGAGCTATCTTATCTGCAACAAATGCTACTAATGATGGATCATTTCTTTTTCCTCTATGTGGTTCTGGAGCCATATATGGAGAGTCAGTTTCTATTAATAAGTACTCTAAAGGTATTTCTTTTGCTACTTCTCTAGTTTTCTTATTATTTTTGAAAGTAACTGTTCCTGGTATTGAAATATAGCATCCCATTTTTACATATTCTTTTGCTAATTCTACATTTCCACTATAACAATGAATTACACATCCTATCTCTGGGGATTTAGTGTCTCTTATTATATCAAAAACATCTTGATGTGCATCTCTATCATGTATTATTATTGGAAGTTTTAATTCATTAGCAAGTTCAATTTGTTTTTTAAACCACTCTTTTTGAAGTTCTCTAGGAGAATTATCGTAGTAATAATCTAATCCTATTTCTCCTATTGCAACTACCTTTTCATTTTCAGTAGCTAATTTTCTTAATATATCTATGGCCGTATCATCTAAGTCTTTTACATCATGTGGATGTACTCCAACTGCTGCATATATAAAATCATATTTATTCGCAAGTTCAACACTAGTTATAGATGTTTCTATATCAGCACCTGGATTTAATACTAAATCCACGTGCTCTTCTTGTAATTTTTTTATTAATGCTTCTCTATCTTCATCAAATCTTGCATCATTTAAATGTGCATGTGAGTCAAATAACATATAAGTTTCACTCCTTAACGAACTTCGCATCCTGAATTTGCACCAGTTGCAACTGGAACTATTAAATCATCTCCATCATTTCCAGCAGCTAATATCATACCTTGAGATTCAACCCCTCTTAACTTAACTGGTTTTAAGTTACATACAACTATAACATCTTTTCCAACCATATCTTCTGGCTTATACCATTTAGCTATTCCAGATACTATTTGTCTTGTCTCTGGTCCAACTTTAACTTGAGATACTAATAATCTATCAGCCTTTGGATGTTTTTCACAGCTTAATATCTTCCCAACTCTTAATTCAACTTTATCTAAATCATCTATAGTTATATTCTCTTTATGTTCTATTGGTTCTTCCTTTGGTTCATCTTTCTTTTCAGAGAATAATTCATTTAACTCTTCTACTTCTTTTTCTATATCTAGTCTTGGGAATAAAGCTTCACCTTTATGAACTTTAGTATTTTCTCCTATAAGTCCGAAAGTCTTAACACTTTCCCAAGTCTTTAAGTTTTCATCAGTTATTCCTAATTGGTCGTATATCTTAACAGCTGTAGCATTCATTATTGGATTTATTAATGTAGCAACTATTCTTATAGATTCACATAAGTTGTATAAAACTGTATCTAATTCACCTTTTTTAGCTTCATCTTTAGCTAAAGCCCAAGGCATAGTTTCATCTATATATTTGTTAGTTCTTCTTATTAACTTCCAAGCAGATTCTAAAGCTTCATTAAATTGAAGTTTATTCATTTCTATTTCAAAGTTTTCTACTGATAATTTAGCAGTTTCTTTTAAACTTTCATCAAATTCAGTAGCTACATTTGCCATTGGTATTATACCATCATTGTATTTTTCAACCATAGAAACAGTTCTACTTACTAAGTTTCCTAAGTCATTAGCAAGGTCTGAGTTAAGTCTTGTTACAAAGTTTCTATGAGTGTAGTTTCCATCTTGACCAAATGCAAATTCTCTTAATAAGAAGTATTTTAATGCATCTACTCCATATCTTTCTATCATTTGCTCTGGATAAACTATGTTTCCTTTTGATTTACTCATCTTGTCATTATCAAATAATATCCAACCATGTCCGTATACTTGTGTTGGCACTTCTTCACCTAATGCCATAAGTATTGCAGGCCATATTATAGTATGGAATCTCATTATTTCTTTACCTACTATATGAACATTAGCTGGCCAGAATTTCTTATAATCAGCATCATTTTCACTCATATATCCTAAAGCTGTTATATAGTTACATAATGCATCTACCCAAACATATATAACATGTTTTTCATCAAATGGTACTTTTATACCCCAATCGAAAGTAGTTCTAGTTACACATAAATCTTCTAATCCTTTATCTAAGAAGTTTGCAACCATTTCATTCTTTCTTGATACTGGGAAACAGAAGTTAGGATCAGCAAATAATTCTCTTAATCTATCTTCATATTTAGATAATTTAAAGAAGTAAGCTTCCTCTTTAGCTATATAAGTGTCTCTTCCACAGTCTGGACATTTATTACCTTCTAATAATTGAGATTCAGTCCAGAAACTTTCACATGGAGTACAGTATCTTCCTTCATATGAACCTTTATATATATCACCTTGTTCATATAACTTAGTAAATATTTTTTGTATTATAACTTTATGTCTATCTTGAGTAGTTCTTATGAAATCATCATATGATATATCCATAGTATTCCATAATTTTTTTATATCAGCTATCATTCCGTCTAGATATTCTATTTCTGTCATACCTTTTTCTCTAGCTGTCTTTTGTATTTTTTCTCCGTGCTCATCAGTTCCTGTTAAAAACTTTACATCGTATCCACAGAAACGCTTAAATCTTGCTATTGCATCTGCTGCAACAGTTGTATAAGTATGTCCTATATGTAAATTACCACTTGGGTAATATATAGGAGTTGTTACGTAAAAACTTGGCTTTGCCATTGTAGTTCCTCCTCATATGTATAAATTAATATTAAAAAACTCGCCTCCTATGAATATACATAGGGGCGAGATTATTCGCGGTACCACCCTAGTTTATCTAGTAATCATATTTAAAATTATTTTAAATGATTATTAGATATCTTAGTAGACTATAACGAGTCTAACCGTTTTATCCTAAAGATATTAATCGTTCGGATAAAAAGCTCCAAGACCATCTTCAATAATTCCTTTAACACTAGCTTTCACCTAATCTAGCTCTCTGTAGAAAAAGTCCTTATTTACTCTTCTTTTCTTAGCTTTATATGTTTTTATATTTTACTATGATGGTATTTTTTATTCATATTCTTATATATGATTTTTTAATACCTTAAAATTAATTATAAAAAATTTTAAATTTTATGTAAATAGTTTTTTATTTGTTAGCAATTAATTATATCACACACTAATTCTATTACACAAACATTATGTAACATATAAATACAGATGCTATAACACCTACAACATGGCTTATCATTGCACATGTTAGTGTATGTCTAGTATTTTTTATTTTTAAGCTACCGTAATAAATTGCCATAGTATAAAATATAGTTTCAGATGCACCTACTATTGTAGCTCCCATTCTTTCAATAAGAGTATCTACACCCACTCGTTGTGCAAGCTCTGTATACATTCCTAATGCACCACTACCAGATAATGGTTTCACTATAATTAATCCTATTAATTCCTTTGGTATACTCATTAAATTGGCTATAGGCTTAAATATAAACTCAAGAACTTCTATTCCTCCACCAGTTTTAAATATTCCTATAGCTAAAAATATTCCTATTATGTATGGTGTTATTGACCATGCAGATTTTAATCCATCAACAGCTCCTTTTACAAAACTATCATATATATCTATCTTTTTAGATTTTCCGTAAATTACTATGTAAAGTATTATAAGTGGTACTAATATATTAGAAAATAACTCCATTATCTCTTCCTCCCCTGTAGCATTTTACAAGATATCACAGCTATTATAGTAGACATTGTTGTTGCAAATAACGTTGTAAGTATAATATCACTAGGATTTTGAGCTCCCATATCTAGTCTAATTTTAAGCATTGTAAATGGTATTATCTGAATTGATGATATATTTATAACCAAAAACATAATCATATCATTTGTCGCTGTATCTTTTTTATTGTTTAAAGTCTGTAACTCTTCCATGGCTTTTAATCCAAATGCTGTTGCACCATTACCTGCTCCAACCATATTAAGTGCCATATTCATAACCATATAAGACATTGCCTTATGTCCTTTAGGTATTGATGGAAATAATCTTCTCATTATAGGATTTAACTTTTTTCCTATCAAATCTATTAAACCTGAATCTTTTGCTATATTCATTATTCCCATCCAAAGTGCCATTACCCCTGCTAAGCTTATAGCAAATTCAACCCCTCTTGAAGCTTCATTTAATATAACCTTATTTAATTCTCCTAAGTTATTAGTTAATATACTTCCTACAATTCCTATAGAAATCATGTAAAACCAAATTTTTCCCATTTAAATCCCCCCTTCTTAATAATTTTATGAAGCTTAGGTTATACTTTATACTTGAAACTTCTACTATATTATGTTTTAGTATAATTATGGGGTTTTTTATAATTTTTTAACATTAAGGAGAAATACAATGAGAAATTTAACACTTCTTACGGACTTATATCAGCTTACTATGTTAAATGGATATTTTGAAAAAAACATACATGAAGATATTGTTGTATTTGATATGTTCTTTAGAAAAAATGCATGTAATGGCGGATATACTATAGTTTGTGGTATAGAGCAATTTGTGGAGTATATAAATAATATTCATTTTTCTGATGATGATTTAGCTTACTTAAAAAGTTTAAATCTTTTCAGTGATAATTTTTTAACATTTTTAAAGGATTTTAAATTTACAGGGGATATATATGCAGTTGAGGAAGGAACAATTATGTTCCCTAACGAGCCTATAATAACAGTTAAGGCTCCTTTATATCAAGCTCAACTTATAGAAACCGCTTTACTTACAATAATAAATTTCCAATCACTTATTGCAACTAAAGCATCTAGAGTATGTTTTGCTGCTCAAGGTGATTCAGTATTTGAATTTGGCCTTCGTCGTGCACAAGGACCTGATGCTGGTACATATGGTGCTAGAGCCGCTATTATTGGAGGTTGTTCAGCAACTGCTAATGTTTTAGCTGGTAAATTATTTGATATACCTGTTGTAGGTACTCAAGCTCATAGTTGGGTTCAAAAGTTTGATACAGAAATAGAAGCTTTTAGAGCTTATGCAGATATTTATCCAGATAAATGCTTACTTTTAGTTGATACTTATGATGTATTAAATAGTGGTTTACCTAACGCTATAAGTGTATTTAAAGAATTAAGAGAAAAAGGACACATGCCATTAGGTATAAGATTAGATTCTGGAGATCTAAAATATCTATCTAACCAATGTAAAGAAGCTTTAGATAAAGAAGGATTTACAAATATTAGTATAACTGCATCTAATGACCTTGATGAATATACAATAGCTTCATTAAAAGCTGATGGTGCTTCTATAAATTCTTGGGGAGTTGGTACAAAACTAATAACTTCAGCTGATTCACCTTCTCTTGGAGGAGTTTATAAATTAGCTGCTTCATTTAAAGATGGGAATTTTGAGCCTAAAATAAAGCTATCAGAAGATCCTGAGAAAATAAGTAATCCTGGATATAAAAAAGTATTTAGAATATATAATGAAGAAAATAAAGCTGAAGCAGATTTAATTATGTTACATAATGAGAATATAGATGAAAGTAAACCTTTAACTATATTCCATCCTACATATACTTGGAAAACTAAATCTTTTAATAATTATACTATTAAAGAATTGCTTAAACCTTTATTTATTAATGGTGAATGCAAATATAAACACAAAAGTGTTATGGAAATTAGAGAGTATGTAAATAGTGAACTTAATTCATTATGGGAAGAATACAGAAGACTTTCAAATCCTCAAACTTATAAAGTAGATTTATCTCGTGATCTTTGGTACTTAAAAACAAAGATGATAGATTCAAAGAAATATATATAATTTAATTAAGGGGGCAACATTATGGATACTACAGATTATAAAATTATAGAAATTCTTCAAAAAGAAGGTAGAATATCTATGAAAGACTTAGGAAAGATAGTAGGATTAACTTCACCTGCTGTTTCTGAAAGAGTTAAAAGATTAGAGGAAGCAGGGGTTATAGAAGGGTATAAAGCTATTGTTAATCCTAGTGCTTTAGGAAGATCTATAAAAGCATTTATTCATGTTTCTTTACCTAGTAATAAATATAACGAGTTTATAGAATCAGCTCGTAAAGATTCTAGAATTGTAGAATGTCACCATATAACTGGAGACGATTGTTCTGTTTTAAAGGTTGTAGTTAAAGATATGTATGAATTAGAAAATGTAATAGACTCTATAAAAAAGGTTGGTTCAACTAAAACTAATGTTATATTATCAACTCCAATTCAATCTAAATCTATATTATAAATCTATAATATAGTAAATTAACTTATAAATAATAGTATCTAATTTATTATACTTTTACTTATATAACTATACAGAAATAATATATATACTAACTTTTTAAAGTTAAACTACTATAAAAATAAAAGGATATAAAAAACTTATTTAATATTAAGCTTTTTATATCCTTTTATTTTTATTAATATTTAATTTTTCAATATATAGTGCTTTAAATTATATATCTTATAAATCTAATACTTGTTTATAAACAACATCTTTTTTTAGTTTTCTGTCTTTACAAACTGTCTTGATAGCATCTTTTTTATCCATTCCTCTTTCCATTAAAGCTAGTACATATTCTCTTTCGTTAAGGTCATCATAAGAATTTTGCACTGTTTTTTCTCCTTTGAATCCTTCTACGATTAAAACAAATTCTCCTTTGACTTCTCTTTCATTGAATATATTTATAACCGTTTCTATATCTTCTCTTATTATTTCCTGATATTTTTTCGTTATCTCTCTATTTACTGCTATGCGTCTATTTCCTAATACTTTTAACATATCCTTTAAAGTATCTTTTAATCTGTGAGGTGATTCATAAAATATTATAGTTCGACTCTCTTCTTTTAACTCTTCTAATTGATTTCTTCTAACCTTTTTATCTCTATCTAAAAATCCTTCAAAAGCAAATTTTGCTGTTTCTAACCCAGAGCCAACTAATGCAGTTATAGATGCAGTAGCTCCTGGTAATACTTCTATTTCTATATTATTTTCAATAGCCTGTTTTATTATATCTTCACCTGGGTCTGATATTCCTGGCATACCAGCATCACTTATTAGTGCTATATTTTCACCTTCTAGTAATTTATTTATTAAATATCCTCCCTTTGAATCTTTATTATGCTCATGATAGCTAGTTAATGGTTTTGATATTTCAAAGTGATTTAAAAGCTTTATACTATGTCTAGTATCTTCAGCTGCTATTAAATCAACTTCATTTAATATTCTTATAGTTCTATAAGTCATATCTTCTAAGTTACCTATTGGTGTTGGACATATATATAATTTACCACTCATTTATTTTTCTCCTATATCTTCATTTGCATATATTGCTTTTAATTCTTCTGTATAATTACCGTCTTCTCCGTATACATATAGAGGATCTAATATTTTAAGCTCTGGCTTACCATCCTTCATAAATTCAACTAATACTAAGTTTGGTGCTTTACCTGCTCTTGGATGTATAAACTGAATTTGTTTTGGTTCCATATTGTACTTTCTACCTAAAGTTAATATATCAACTAATCTTATAGGTCTGTGAATCATGAAAAACTTACCTCTTGGCATTGTAAGTCTAGAAGCTGCTCTTATTACATCTTCTAAATTACATTTAACCTCATGTCTTGATATAGCTTTTTTATCATTAGGATTTTTTATTCCATCCATATGCATATATGGAGGATTTGAAGTTACCACATGATATCCATTTACTTCTAGTATTTTGTCTATTTCCTTTATATCAGCATTTACTATTTCTACTCTATCTTCTAAATTATTTAATTTAACTGAACGAGTTGCCATTTCATATACTTCTTCTTGTATTTCTACACCTATAATCTTACTAGCTTGACTTTTTCCAGATATAAGTATTGGAACTATTCCTGTTCCTGTTCCTAAATCTACAACTTTTGCTCCTTTTTTTACTTTAGCAAAATTAGCTAATAATACTGCATCTATTCCAAAACAAAATCCATTAGTGTCTTGTATTAGTTTTAATCCTTTTAATTGTAAATCATCTATTCTTTCTGTTTCTTTTAATTTTACTTCCATAATGCTCTCCTCTTATGACTTAAAATTTACTTTACTTATATCTTTTATTATAAAATTTCATTTAATTATAAATAATACAAAATATATTTTTATAATCAATTTATATTAAAAAAGGTAGGAAAAGTCCTACCCCCTTATTGTTTATAATTAATCTTCTAGCTTCTTTAATTCTCTTAATGTAGCTTCATCTAATCCTTCATCTTTTAGACTTACACATCCACAACATTTTTTAGGTTCATGTAAAACTTTAACTTCATCTTTATGACATACTTTTATAGTCTTATCATTAAATTCTATTCTTACTTGCTCTAATAAAGGATTTACCTCTATTATCTTTCCTTTTGACTCATCTACTTTTACTAATGCACCTACTACTGGCATAGCATCTATTGCTTCTGCATAAACATCATGCTCATATTTTAGACAACAGAAAAGTCTTCCGCATATTCCTGATATTTTAGTTGGATTAAGTGATAAACTTTGGTCTTTAGCCATTTTTATAGAAACAGGTTGAAAATCCCCAAGCCATGTTGAACAACAAAGTTTTCTTCCACATGGTCCTAATCCACCTATAGATTTTGCCTCATCTCTAACTCCTATTTGTCTTAACTCTATTCTTGTTTTAAATATAGATGCTAAATCTTTTACTAATTCTCTAAAATCTATTCTACCTTCTGCTGTAAAATAAAATATTAATTTATTTCTATCAAAAGTATATTCACAATCTATTAAAAACATATTTAAATCATGTTCTTTTATTTTTTGTTGGCATAATTCAAATGTTTCTTTCGCCTTTTCTTTATTTTCAATATAGACTTGTCTATCTTCATCTGTAGCTACTCTTATAATTGGCTTTAACGGTGAAACTAATTCACTTTCATCTATTTCTTTTGGACAAACTACTATTGTTCCATATTCTAATCCCCTAGCTGTTTCTACTACTACATCCATATTTTTTTCTAATTCTAATTCTACAGGGTCAAAGTAGTATATTTTACCAGCATTTTTGAACCTAACACCCACTATCTTTATCATTTTATCACCTCATATATATTTAAAGCCATAACTTGTATACTAATATTAAAGTTACAATTGCTTCTTATCTTTTTCTTTGTATCTTCTATTATATCAATAATTTTAGATACTTGAGAATACGTAATTTTTTTACTCATATTCTGTATAAATGTTATTTTATCAATATTTATTATCATACTCTTGTCCACTTTTTCTTTTAAAAGCATCATATCTCTAAAATAGTTTATAAGCATATCTAAGACATTAATAGAATCATTTTTATATTTTTCCATACTTGCTGATATTTCTAAAATATCTATCATATCTTTGTCTATCATTATTTCTATATAAGTTTGTATTTCATCTCTCATTATAGCAAAATCTGCTGATTCTGATAATTCTATGGCCTTTTCTATACTTCCCCTTGCAAAAGTAGATAATAATTGAGCTCTATTCTTATCTATTCCTTTAGTAATCAAGTAATTATTTAAGTCTACTATAGATATTGGTAAAAATTTTATTATCTCACATCTAGATTTTATAGTATCTAATAAAGATTCTTTGTTACTTGTTATTAATATTATTATAGCATATTCTGGAGGCTCTTCTAATGTCTTTAATAAGGCATTTTGAGCTTCTATCGTCATGCTCTCAGCCTGATTTATTATATATATTTTATATTGCTTATGAGGTTTTACTATTATATCAGTCTGTAATTTTCTTATTTGAGATATTTTAATGCTATTTCCATCTGGATGTATATTTATATAATCAGGAGTACTTTCTACATTTTCTGTATCTAGTAATATTTTTGCTAGTTCTTGACTAAGCTTCTTTTTACCTATACCATCTATTCCCTCAAACATATATGCATGGTTTATTTTATTTTTTTTTATAGAATTTGTAAGATACTTCTTAGCAAAATCCTGCCCTATAATATTATTAAAATACATATTTACCTCTCTATAGATTTTATCCTATCTATTACTAAGTTATAAATTTCTTCATGTATACTATCTATACTTCTTAATCTATCATCTTCTACGCAATTTATTTTATTCCAATTATACTTATCTGCTATATATAAAGAATTTTCATATGATTTCTCTAAATATTTTATATCACTTTCATGAATATCTTTTTTCTTTTCACCTGTAAACTTATTTTTCCTATTTTCCATAAGTTTTTTACTAAAGCTCACAGGTACATCTAGAAATACTACACAATCTGGTTGTGGTATTTTATACATATTAAATTCATAATCTGCAAGCCAATCTAAATATTTATCTCTTTCATTTGCATCCATTTTAGAAGCTTGATGTACCATATTAGATGTTGTATATCTATCTGCAAGAACTATTCCACCATTTTTGTAAAATTCTTCCCATTCAGTTTTAAATGAAGCATATCTGTCTACTGAAAAGAATGTAGATGCTATATATGGATCTACATCTGTTGCTTTCTTGCCAAATTCACCTCTTAAATACATTTTTACTAATGCTGATGATTCAGAATCATAGTTTGGATATTCTACTTTTTTTACATTATACCCATCTTTTAAAAGTCTCTCATATAATTTTTTAGTTTGTGTAGCCTTTCCACTTGCATCTGATCCACTCTCTATAATTATTAACTTACCACTCATTCTTATATACTGCTTATATTATTTTATAAAGCAGTTTTCACCTCCATATATTCTGTATTAACTTTAAATTGATGTTAGTTATTTTCTTTATCTAAATTTATGGATTTTTATATTTATTAAAATTTATTCCTTATGATCATTTTCTATAATTTGTATATACTCTAATTTAGAATCTTTAATTCCGCTTATATTCATTCCTTTTTTATTACAAACTAAAATATAATCAATAACTTCTTTAGTTATTATTTCCCCTGGAGATACCAAGCATATTCCAGGAGGATAAGGTATTATATATTCTCCACATATTTTATCTATACTATCATATATTTTAACACTTTTCTTCTCATTGTAAAATGCTTCTCTTGGACTTAATTCTTTTACTGGTATATTCATAGGATACTCTATATTATCTATGCTTTTATCATTTTTATAATTTAAACTAATGTCTTCTAGTGCATATTCTAATGCCTCAAAATCCGCTCTATCATTTCCTATTGTGCATATTAATAATACCCCATAATAATTAGATAGTTCTACTTGTATATTATAATTAATTCTAAGCATCTCATCTAATTCATATCCTGTAATTCCTAATTCTTTAGATGATATAAAAATTTTTGTTATGTCATCATCATTGTATATTTTTATATGTTCATTTTTATTTATGTTATTTTTAAATATATCAATATTATGTAAGAGTTCTTCCATTAAGAATTCTCCTTTTTTTTCATATATATCTACAGCTAATTCTAATGATGACATAAGCATATAAGATGGACTAGATGATTCTATCATTCTAAGTATTGAAGTTAATCTATCTTGATTTATTCTTTCTCCTTGAATATGTAACATTGATGACTGTGTAAAAGAAGGTAGTGTCTTATGAGTACTTTGTATAACTATGTCCGCTCCTTGTTCTAAAGCTGTCATAGGTAGCCTATTACTCAAACCTAAATGAGCACCATGAGCCTCATCAACTATAACTATCATTCCTTTACTATGAGCATAATCACATATTGTCTTTAAATCATATACTTTTCCATAATAAGTAGGATAAGTTAATAATATTGCTTTTGCATCTAAATTATCATTTATTGTCTTTATAGCATCTTCAATCTTTATCCCCATTAATATATTGGTTTTAGTATCAATTTGTGGATATATATATACTGGTTCTATATCTCCTAATATAAATGTATTAATAACTGATTGATGACAGTCTCTATTAACAATTATTTTATCTTTTGGATTACATACAGACATTATTGCTCCTTGTATACCACATGTACTTCCATTAATTAAGTAATATGTATTTTTACTTTTAAAAACTCTTGCTGCTCTTTCTTGAGATTTTTTTATTATTCCGTCTGGAGAATGTAAATTATCCGTACCTAATATTTCAGTTGTATCCATTTTATAAATATTTTCTAATATATTAGAATACCCTAATCTATCGTATATTTTTCCTAATTTATGACCTGGAACATGAAATGATACTATATTATTATTAACAATTTCACCTAATTGGTTTAAAATATATTTTTTCATATTTATCTCCTTATATTAAAAGCCGTTGATATAATTTACATCAACGGCATAGTCTTAATTAAATAAAAATTGTGTTTTTGGATTTATAATGTCTTAGATTTATGTCTGTAGAC
>DHKFR23503__coassemble_771_pt1 | contig 23227 bp, 15 predicted proteins | sample DHKFR23503__metabat2_high_PE_003 | metagenome-assembled genome bin DHKFR23503
ATATTAGATGGATTAGTTCCTAAAAATCATCTAGTAAGAAAAATAGAAAATGCAAAAGATTTTAGTTTTATTTATGATAAAGTAAAAGACTTATACTCTCCGTTTCTAAAAGTATAATATTTAGAGGTATTTTATTTAGTACTATATAATATTTATGAAATTACAAAAAGTTTCTTAAAGTATTAAAACATAATAAAATAATTGAAATTAGTCGGAAAAAGTGTTATCCTATCAAAAGTAAATTAAAATATAATGTAACTTAAAATAGCTTATTTTAAGCTCTTTTTAAATGACCAAGAGAGGTAATAATATGATAAAAGTTGACAACTTATCTTACTCATTTTCACAAAAAGACTTATATAATAATATTTCATTTACAATAGAAGAAGGTCAACACTGTGCCTTTATAGGAGCAAGTGGTAGTGGGAAAAGTACATTAATAGATATAATAATGGATAAAGAAAGATACCTTTTTGATGGTAAAATAGAAATAGATCCAAATTGTAAAATTGGATATGTAAGTCAGTTTTCACAATGTGATAAAAGTAAAGAAACAACAGTTTTTGAGTATATAGCACAGGAATTTATAAAACTAGAAGAAGAAATAGCAAAAATCTGTGCACAAATGGAAACTTCAGAAGAATTAGAAATTTTATTAGAAAAGTATCAAGAAATCTCAGATAAATTTGATGCAATAGATGGTCATGATTACGAAAGTAACATCAACAAAAAACTTAATCTTGCCAATTTAAGTAAACATAAAGATAAAATGATATCTGAACTTAGTGGTGGAGAATTTAAGCTTATTCAAGTTATTAAGGAAATGCTTAATAAACCAGACTTACTTATAATGGATGAACCAGATGTATTTTTAGATTTTGAAAATCTTAATGCTCTTAAAAACTTAATCAATTCTCATAAAAAAACTATATTACTTATTACACATAATAGATATTTACTTAATCACTGCTTTAATAAGATTATTCATCTTGAAAATACTGAACTTCAAGAGTTTGATGGAAGATTTATTGATTATAACTTATCACTTCTTCAAAGCAAAATTGAAACACAAGAAATATTTGTTGCTGAAGAAGAAGAAATTGCAAGAAATGAAGAGTTAATTAATATATTAAGAGAAAAAGCAACTTATAACTCAGAGGCATCTAGAGGAAGAGCTTTAAAAGCTAGAGTTAAAATACAAGAAAGATTACAAGAGCGTAGAATAAAGGCTCCATTTGTATATATAAAAGAGCCTTATATAAATTTAGCTACGGATAATGAAATTGAAGAAGAAATTATAGCTTTAAAAGTTAATAATTTCGGAATAACTTTTGATGAAGTACTTTTAGAAGATGTTAATTTTGAAATTAAATCTAATGATAAAGTAGCCATAATTGGTACAAATGGTGTTGGTAAAACTACCTTAATGAAAGAAATCTTTAAAAATAACAATGAGTGCATTGAAATAAATGATGATATTGAATTATCTTATTTATCTCAAATGCAAGGAAATGGATTAAATGAATCTAACACAATACTTGAAGAGTTTTATGAAGTTGGATTTAAAAATTATGGTGAAGTTAGAAGATATATTTCAAGATATGGTTTTAATGAAGAAGTTTTAAAACAAAAGATAAGTTCTTTATCTGGTGGTGAAAGAAATATTCTTCAATTAGCCAAGGTTTCATCGACTAAAGCAAATATGTTACTACTTGATGAACCTACAAGTCATTTAGATACTTATTCTCAAATGGCACTTGAGAAAGCTATACAAAATTATAATGGTGCTATTTTAATGATTTCTCATGATTATCACTTTATAGTTAATTGTATGGATTATGTTTTAATGATTGAAGATAAGACTATTAGAAAAGTTAGTATGAGAAAGTTTAGAAAGATGATTTATGCTAATTATTTCGATAAGGATTATTTAGAAATTGAACAAAAGAAAAAATTAGTTGAAACTAAGATAGAGAGAGCTTTAATGGATACTAATTTTGAACTTGCAAAAACTTTATCTAAAGAATTAGAAGAATTGATTAAATTATTTTAATGTAAAAAATATTTATATTACAATTAATTGATTAAATAAGAAAAAAGCTGTTATTTAGATTTAACTTATCTAAGTAACAGCTTTTTTAAGTAAATTTTTTATAATCTACATCCACTTCATTATAGTATATATGAAGTTTGTTCATATTTATTTTATAGATATATTCTTTAAATTTTTTTATTTATTAATAATTTAATCACAATTTAATCACTAAATTCATTAAATAATATTATAGAGTATGCTATTTATAATAGGAAAACTATTTCAAGGAGATGGAGAGATGTTAGAAATAATTAAAGGCAAATTAATAGTATCATGTCAAGCATTACCAGATGAACCACTGCATAGTTCATTTATAATGGGAAGAATGGCAAAAGCAGCAAAAGAAGGTGGAGCTGTAGCAATAAGAGCTCAAGGTGTAGAAGATATTATCGAAATAAAAAAAGTAACAGAATTACCCGTAATAGGAATAATCAAGAGAGAATATAGTGATTCTGAAATATATATAACTCCAACAAAGAAAGAAGTAGAAGAACTATCTAAAACTAAATGTGAAATGATAGCTTTAGACGCAACTAATCGAGTAAGACCAAATAATGAGAGTTTAGAAGAAATAATTAAATTTATACATGAATTAGGAATTTTAGTCATGGCTGATATTTCTACATATGAAGAAGCAGTCAATGCACAAAAATTAGGCTGTGACTGTATATCAACTACACTATGTGGATATACATCTTATTCTGAAAATTATGATGGACCTAATCTAGAACTTATAGAGAAATTAACCAAAGAACTAGATATACCAATAATAGCAGAAGGTAAAATAAATACACCACAAGATTTAAAAGCAGTATATGAAAAAGGAGCATTTTCTGCAGTAGTAGGTTCGGCTATAACAAGACCACAACTTATAACAAAGAAATTTACAGAGTCAATAATATAAAATTTAATATATAAAACTTAGTGGGAGGAATATAGTTATGTTTAAACAGCTGCAAAAAATAGGTAAAGCTTTCATGCTACCTATAGCAATATTACCAGCAGCAGGTTTGTTGTTAGGTATAGGGGGAGCATTATCTAATTCAAATACTATAGGAGCATATCCATTTTTAGATATACCTTGGTTACAATCTGTATTTAAAATAATGTCAGCATCAGGAAATGGAGTATTTAGTAATTTATCACTTATTCTATGTGTTGGTTTAGCTGTAGGGTTAGCTAAAAAGGATAAAGGGACAGCAGCTTTAGCAGCTTTAGTTGGTTATGTAATAATGAATGCTTCTATAAACTCCATGTTATCAATATTTAGACCTGATATCACTAGTATAGATACAGGTGTTGTAGGATCTATAGTAATAGCATCAGTAGCAGTATGGTTGCACAATAGATATCATAACATACAATTACCCGCAGTATTAGGATTCTTTGGAGGATCTAGATTTGTACCTATAGTTACTGCATTTGCATCAATATTTATAGGAGCTATATTCTTTATTATATGGCCAACATTCCAAGGTTGGCTAGTATTAGTAGGAGAAAAAATAGCGGTATTAGGACCTATAGGAACATTTTTATATGGATTCTTAATGAGATTATGTGGAGCAGTTGGTCTTCACCATATGATATATCCAATGTTTTGGTTAACAGAGCTTGGAGGAGTTGCAACTGTAGCAGGAGAACAAGTAGTTGGTGCTCAAAATATATTCTTTGCTCAATTAGCTGATCCAAATCATGTAGGATTATTTACAGAAGGAACTAGATTCTTTGCAGGAAGATTTGCAACTATGATGTTTGGATTACCAGCAGCTTGTTTAGCTATGTACCATTGTGTGCCTAAAGAAAAGAGACACATAGTAGGAGGATTGTTTTTAGGTGCAGCTCTTACTTCATTTATAACTGGTATAACAGAACCGATAGAATTTATGTTCTTATTTATATCACCATTATTATATGTATTCCATGCATTTTTAGATGGTGTATCGTTTTTAATAGCAGATATCTTAAATATATCTATAGGTAATACTTTCTCTGGAGGAGTTATAGACTTTATTTTATTTGGTATATTACAAGGAAATGATAAAACTAATTGGATATTAGTAATACCTGTAGGATTAGTTTGGTTTGCATTATATTATGTATCATTTAGATTCTTTATAACTAAGTTTAATATACCTACACCAGGTAGAGGAGAAGATGAAGTATCAAGTGCTAATGTAACTACTAAAGAATCTTTAAAAGAAGAAGCAATAGCAATATTAGAAGCTTTAGGTGGAGTTGAAAATATAGAAGAAGTTGATGCTTGTATAACAAGACTTAGAGTATCTGTAAAAGATATATCTAAAGTAGATAAAGCTAGAATAAAGAAATTAGGAGCGGTTGAGGTATTAGAAGTTGGAGGAGGAATCCAAGCTATATTTGGTGCAAAAGCTGTATTATATAAAAATATAATAAATGATATACTAGGAACGAATGAATAGAGTATTATTTATAACAAATAAAATGCTATATATATACTAAAAAAATTGAATATAGCGAAATTAAATTTACAAAATCAGAAAAATTGCTTATATTTTATATAAGGTGTCGTGTTTTACGACACCTTATTAAGTATCTAATCTAATAGAAACTTTACAAAATAAGTTAACGTGGGAAATAGATAAACTATGATTTTATATGATTATTGCTTATTATTTTCTAATTATTTATACTATATTATAGTATTAAATATACAATGTGTCTATTTAATAAAGCTAGAAAAATATATGTATTAAAACACGCATATAAGGGAGGTTTAAAATGGCATATATAGAAGTTATCGATACATATAAGAGATATAAAGTTGGAGAAAATACTGTCGTAGCAAATAATGGAATTAATTTCTCTATTGAAAAAGGTGAGTTTGTTGTAATTTTAGGACCAAGTGGTGCTGGTAAATCAACAGTACTAAACATTCTCGGTGGAATGGATACTTGTGATGAAGGTAAAATAATAATTGATAAAACGGATATATCAAAGTTTAGTAACAAGCAACTTACTAAATATAGAAGACATGATGTAGGTTTTGTATTCCAATTTTATAACTTAGTACAAAATCTAACTGCAAAGGAAAATGTAGAACTCGCTACACAGATTTCAAAAAATTCCTTAGATGTAGATAAGACATTAGAGTTAGTTGGTCTTGAAAATAGAAAAGACAATTTCCCTTCTCAATTATCAGGAGGAGAGCAACAAAGGGTATCTATAGCAAGAGCTATTGCAAAAAATCCAAAGTTATTACTTTGTGATGAACCAACGGGTGCACTTGATTACAAAACTGGTAAACAAGTTTTAAAAACATTACAAGATACTTGTAGAAATACAAAAACAACAGTTATAGTTATTACTCATAACTCTGCAATTGCTCAAATGGCAGATAGAGTTATTAAAATTAATGATGCAAAAGTTAGAAGTATTGAAGTAAATAAAAATCCACTTTCAATAGAAGATATTGAGTGGTAGAGGTGTAGTATTATGAGATATAGAGCATACAAAAAATCTATTACAAGAGAGATATTATCCTCAAAGGCGAGATTTGCTTCAATATTAGTTATTATTCTTTTAGGAGTTGCTTTTTACTCTGGAATAAAATCATCAGGTCCTGATATGAATAAAGCTGTAAATGAGCTTTATAAAAATCAAAATCTCATGGATAGTAAAATAGTATCAACATTAGGTTTAAGTGATAAAGATTTAGATTTACTTAAAAATAATGATAAAATATTAGATTTTTACCCTACACACACTATAGATGCAAATCTTGAAAATATAAATAGTGTAGTAAGATTTATGGAGTATGATAAAAACAATAATATAAATAAATTTATTGTCGTTGATGGTAGATTGCCACTAAATAGTGGAGAAATAGCATTAGATGAACAAGCACTAAAAAACAATAAAAACTTAAAAGTAGGAGATACCTATACAATTGAATCTTATAAAGATACAATGAAATATTTCAAGAAAAAAACATTTAAAATAGTTGGCTTTGTAAAAAGTCCAATGTATATGGAAAAAGAATCAAGAGGAACTACTACAGTAGGTAAAGGTAGTATTGATTATTTTGCAGTAGTAAATAAAGATGATATATCTATGGATGCTTACACAGAAATATATGTTAGATTTAAAAATGTTGAAGGTCTTGATGCTTATAGTGATGAGTATAAAGAAACAATGGAAATTAATAATAAATATCTTGAAAGTTTATATTCTGATAGAAAAATAGATAGAGTTAAAGAAATAAAATCCACTGCACAAGAAGAATTAGATAAGATTTATGCTGAAATAGAAGAAAATGAAAATAAGCTTTTATCTGCAAAAAAAGAAATAGAATCTGGAAAAGAAAAGTTAAAAAAAGGTAAAAATCAATATGAACAAGGTTTAAAGTCTTATGGAGAAGAAATTAAATCTGGAGAACTAAGTATTTCAAATGGAAAACAAGAGCTAGTAAAAGCACAAGAAGCGCTTGATAAGCAAAAGGAAAATTTAAATATTGGTAAAGAAAAGCTAAAAGAAGCAAAAACTTTATTAGATAACACTAAACAAGCACTTTTAGCTCAAGGTATAGACCCAGACCAAGATATAGGTGATATAGAGGATAGTACTGGAGATATATTACCTTTAATAAATCAATATCAACAAGGTAAAAAACAATATGAAGAACAACTAGAATCTCTTAATTATGGAGAAACACAACTTCAAGAAGGTCAAAAACAATTAGAAAATGCTAAATTAGAAATAGCTAAAGGTGAAAAAGAACTTGAAAATGAAAAAATAAAAGGAAAATTAGAATTAGATAAAGCTAAAAATCAACTAGAAGTTTCACAACAAAATTTAGATGCTGGGGAAGTAAAAATAAAAGAAAATACTAAGAAAATATTAGATGCTAAAGAAAAAATAAAGAAAGAACAAGATAAGATTGATAGTATAGAAGGTAAGTATTATTTCTTTAATAGAACTGATAATATAGGATACTCAGGATTAAAAGATTCTATTAATAGTTTAGACAGTATAGCTTCAGTATTTCCACTATTTTTCTTTTTAATAGCAGTATTAATTTGCTTAACAACTATGACTAGAATGGTAGAAGAAAATAGAGGGGAAATTGGAACTCTTAAAGCCTTAGGATACAATAATTTAGAAATATCTAGAAAATTTGTTATATATGCATCTTTAGCAAGTATTATAGGAAGTGCTATAGGAATACTTATAGGATGTAATATATTACCTCAAATAATAAATACTTCTTATAGGAGTTTATATAATTTACCAAGTTTAATTATATATTACTATCCATCTTATGTTATTCAGTCTATAGTAATTTCAATACTATGTACAGTAGGAGCAGCATTATATGTACTGAGAGTTGAATTAAAAAGTACACCATCAAATTTAATGAGAGCAAAAGCTCCTAAAATAGGTAAGAAAATATTATTAGAAAGAATTACTCCTTTATGGAAAAGATTAAACTTTAATCAAAAAGTTACTTTTAGAAATATTTTTAGATATAAGCAACGTATGATAATGACTGTATTTGGAATTGCAGGATGTATGGCAATGCTTGTTACTGGATATGGGCTTCAAGATTCTAATAATGGTATGCTACAAAAGCAATTTAACAAGTTATGGAAATATGAAGCTATGGTAATATTTAATGATAATTCTAGCGATAAAGAAAAAAAAGAGTACAATAAGACTTTAAAAAATCTAAAAGGCTATGAAGATAATTTAAGTATACATCAAGAAACAGTACTTTTTGGTAAAAAAGACATTAATAAACAAAGTGCTACTCTATATGTACCAAAAGATATAGATAAAATTAATAATTTTATAATATTAAATGATAGAAAATCTGAAAAAGAATATAAAATATCCGATAACGGTGTTATAATAACTGAAAAATTAGCTAGGCTTTTAGGTGTATCAGTTGGTGATATAATAACATTAAATAATGAAGAAAATAATCCTTATAAAGTAAAAGTTGATAATATATGTGAGAATTATTTTGCACATTATATTTATATGTCACCATCATATTATGAAAAGACTTTTGATAAGAATCCAAAGTACAATATGGAACTCCTAAACTTTAATTCTAAGAAAATGGATAAGGAAGAAATATCAGATAAGATTATGAATTGTGACAACGTTATAAATATAACATTAATGTCTGATATTAAAAAATCAACAGAAGAATCTAGTGCTAATTTAGATGTAATTATGTTAGTAATAATAATAGCATCTGGTTGTCTTGCTTTTGTAGTTTTATATAACTTAAACAATGTAAATGTATCTGAAAGAATTAGAGAATTATCCACTATAAAGGTACTAGGTTTTTATGATAATGAAGTTACAATGTATATATTAAGAGAAAATATAATACTTACTTTATTAGGTATATTAGTAGGATCTTTCTTAGGTAAATTATTACATTCATTTATACTTTACACATCAGAGACTGATAATATGATGATGTATCCAAATATATCTGTAAAAGGTTATTTATTATCAGCACTTATAACTATATTTTTTTCAATGATAGTTATGATTATGATGCATATTAAATTAAAAAAGGTTGATATGATTGATGCGTTAAAATCTAATGAATAACTAAAATAGATAGATGATAAATCTTATAAATTCTTTTAACAAAAACTCTATGTATAAGTAAAACTTATACATAGAGTTTTTGTGTTGTATACTAAGTAAGTATAAAAAAGTTATTAATAAATTCTATTAGACTCTGTATTTTCTGCATCTTGTTTAGTATTATGAACAGTACCTTTTGGATGCTCTGGTGGAGCGTAAATAGCATATAATTTAAGTGGTTTATTACCAATATTAATTATATTGTGCCATTTACCAGCAGGTATCATAATAGCAGAATCTCCATAAACTCTTCTTTGGAAATCTAAGTTATCTTCTCTATCTCCCATCATAACAAGTGCATCACCATCTTCTATACGTATAAATTGATCTCCATTTGTATGAACTTCTAAACCTATATCATTTCCAATATCAATTGACATTAATGTAACTTGTAGATTATCTCCTGTCCATAAAGCAGTACGGAAAGTATTATTTTGTTCAGTAGCTTCTTCAATATCAATCACAAATGGTTCAGGACCATAATCCTTTAACGGAGGAATAGGCATATTTGAGCTTGATTTATATAGTGGCATATTTGAAAAATACATAGGTGGATACATCATTTGTGGTGCACCAAAAAAAAGATATGGGTACATATTAAACATTTGAGGATTCATAGAGAATGGATGTTGCTTAGGATTTCTATGCATATTTTATATCTCCTTTTATAGACTTTAATAATATATATTAATATTTAAAATATAAAGTGCTTATCCATTTTAGATTTTTAAAAATAAACAAATATTTAAGTTTTATTATATTAGATATATAATAAAGAAATTTAATAATTAAAATAAATTATTGATAAATAATATATTTAATTGACATAAACATAAACTTAAATATATAATTTATGTTCAGGCATTTTTATATTAAAGTATCATATATTTTATATGGATAAATTTTAATCAAATAATTAATTTTGATCAACGGACTAAGTCGTTGGCGATATTAGCAAATAGAATTTTTTATTTAAAATTAAATAAATTAGAGGTGAATTATGACAAACGATATGACAAAAGGAAGTCCTTTAAAAATTTTCGTACTATTTTCTATACCACTACTTATAGGAAACATATTTCAACAATTATATAGTATGGTTGATACTATAATAGTTGGAAGATTTGTAGGAGTTGAAGCATTAGCAGCGGTAGGCTCTACAGGCTCAATGTTCTTTTTAGTAAATGGAATGATAATGGGATTAACAAGTGGTTTTTCCATATTAGTTTCTCAAAAATTTGGAGCAAAAGATGAAGATGGAGTAAAAAAAGCAGTAGCTAGTAATATAAAATTAACAGCGATTTTAACAATAATAATTACAGCAATAGCATTAATATTAAAAAATCCATTACTTTTAATGATGAATACTCCAGATAATATTTTAAACGATGCAAACACATATATAACAATAATATTTGCAGGTATATTTACTCAAACTGCTTATAATATGGCAGCTGGAATATTAAGAGCTTTAGGTGATAGTAAAACGCCATTATATTTTTTAATAATATCATCAATACTTAATATAGTATTAGATTTAGTATTTATTATTAATTTTAAAATGGGAGTTGCTGGAGCGGCTTATGCTACAAATATAGCTCAAGGAGTTTCTGCACTACTTTGTTTAGCATTTAGTTATAAGAAATTCGAAGTTTTAAGACTTAAAAAAGAAGATTTTAATGTAGAAAAAGATTATTATAAAACACATTTAAAAATTGCTATACCAATGGGACTTCAATTTTCAGTAACAGCAGTTGGTACAATTATAGTTCAAAGTGCCGTAAATGTATTTGGTTCAAATGTTATAGCATCTTATACAGCATCATCTAAAATACTTCAATTAGTTATGCAACCATTAATGTCATATGGTGTTGCAATAGCAACTTATGCAGGTCAAAATTTAGGTGCAAAAAGATATGACCGTATAGTAAGCGGAATGAAAGTAATGAATTATATTACTTTAGTAACTAGTTTAATAGCAGCGGCTATTTTAGTATTTTTTGCAAAATATTTTGTAATGATATTTATAGAAAACCCAACTGATGAGATAATTGGATATACTCAACAAGTATTAAATTATTCAGCTGTATTTATGATATTTTTAGGAGCTATATTTATATATAGAAATGTATTACAAGGTATGGGTGAATCTTTTGTTCCTATGATGGCAGGTGTTTATGAATTAGTAGCTAGAAGTTTAGTTGTTTTTATACTACCAAAGTATATTGGATTTGCAGGAATATGTTTATCAGATCCAATTGCATGGATAGCAGCATCTCTTCCTTTAATGTTTACTTATTACAAAAAAATTAAAAAGATAATTCCAGAAACTCAAGAAGGTATTGCTACTATGTAGCATTACCTTTTTTATTATAATTAAATTTATATTTTATGAATATAATTAATATATATTCATAAAATATAAATTTTATATAAAATATAGTAAAATATAATTTATTAACTTAATATAAATAATTAGGGAGGATTATACTTTATGATTCAATTAATGATTATATCTAGTTTAGTGTTATTAATTTCAATAACATCAAGTAAAGTATTATACAAATTTGGAGTTCCAATACTACTTATCTTTATTGCATTAGGTATGTTATTTGGATCTGATGGTATTGTAGGAATACAATTTTCAGATTACGAACTAACCCAAGAGCTAAGCTCAATTGCATTAGTAATCATAATGTTTTTCGGAGGATTTGGAACTAACTGGTCAATGGCAAAACCATCAGCAGTACAATCTATACTTATGTCGACTGTAGGAGTAATAATAACAGCAACTCTTACAGGATTATTTTCACATATTGTATTAAAAACTACATTACTAGAAGGTTTACTTATAGGTGCAGTAGTAGCATCTACAGATGCAGCATCAGTATTTGCAATACTTCGTTCACAAAAATTAAATTTAAAAGGATCACTTGCACCTTTATTAGAAGTTGAGTCAGGGAGTAATGATCCAATTGCATATATGGCTACATTGTCAATATTATTACTTATGGATAATAAAGGAATATCTACTTTATTTCCAATTGTAATAAAACAAATTGTATTTGGATTATTAGTTGGAACTTTGTTAGCAAGGTTTACTATATTGGTTATAAAAAAGTTAAAGTTTGAGATAAAAGGATTTTATCCAATATTTATATTAGCAATAGCAATACTATCATACTCTTTAAGTGAAATCTTAGGAGGAAATGGATATTTAAGTGTTTATATGTCCGGGATAATTATTGGAAATAGTAGTCAACTACCTTATAAAAAGAGTTTATTCCAATTCTTTGATTGTATTTCGTGGATTATGCAAATAGTTTTATTCTTTATGCTTGGTCTATTATCATTCCCTTCAAAGCTAATTAATATAATAGGTATATCAGTATCTATTTCCATATTTATGATTATTGTTGCTAGACCAGTAGCTACATTTATAACTTTACATCCATTTAAATACTCAATAAAAGAAAAATTATTTATTTCTTGGGTAGGACTTAGAGGAGCTGCATCTATAGTTTTTGCTATATATGCAACAACATATGGAGTTAATATGAAATATGATATTTTCCATATTGTATTTTTCGTAGCATTATTTTCTGTATCACTTCAAGGTAGTTTGCTTCCTAAAGTAGCACAAAAACTTGATTTAGTTGATAATAATACGTTAGTATTAAAAACATTTAATGATTATGCAGGAGACATAGACAGACAATTAATAGAAGTAAGTATTACATCTGATAGTAAATGGGTAAACAAAAGTATTGCAGATGCAGATATATCAGAAGATGTTTTAATCGTTATGATAAAACGAGGTGGTAAAACTATACTACCTAAAGGAACAACGATTATAGAAGATAAAGATGTATTAGTTGTTACTGGAGATAATTTAGACCATATTTCATTATAAAAATACAAATATTAAAAGTACTCTTGTTTTTATTAAATAAGAGTACTTTTTTTAAAAAATATTATAAATATTATACATTATTAATATAAATTATATTGAAGTAAAATTTAATTTTAATTCAATAATTTAAAGGTGGTGTTATATGTATCCAGTTTATAAAAGTTTAGGAGTTAAAGAAAATTGTAAAGATGTAAAAGTTCAATTTCCACCTCAACACCAAGAGTGCCAACCAGGTCTTGAGTATATAATGATGCCAAGACCAATATCAAATAATCCATATTCTATGGGAAGTGGAAAGTTACAAGGTAAGGTAGCTATTATTACTGGAGGAGATAGTGGTATAGGAAGAGCTATAGCATATGCATTTGCTAAAGAAGGAGCAGATATTGTTATATCATATTTAAATGAAGAAGAAGATGCATGTGAAACAAAAGCCTTTGTGGAACAAATAGGAAGAAGATGTTTACTAGTACCAGGAGATTTAAAAAATGAAGAAATGTCTAAGATAGTTGTTGAGAAGACTATAGAATGTTTTGGTAAAATAGATATATTAGTAAATAATCATGCTGTACAATTTGTTCAAAATAGTATATTAGATATTACATCTGAACAATTAGAATTAACATTCAAAACTAATGTCTATCCTTTCTTTTATATGACTAAGGCAGTACTTCCATACTTAAAAAAGGGATCATCTATAATTAATACAACTTCTATCACTGCATATCAAGGAGAGCCTCTACTTATTGACTATAGCGCTACTAAAGGTGCAATATTAACATTTACTAGATCACTTTCTCAGTCTTTAATAAAAGAAGGAATAAGAGTAAATGGAGTAGCACCAGGCCCTATTTGGACCCCTCTTATTCCATCATCTTTTTCTGCTAAACAAGTTGAGACTTTTGGAAGTGGAACTAGTTCAGTTCCTATGGATAGAGCAGGTCAACCATTTGAAGTTGCAACTAGTTATGTATTCTTAGCAAGTGATGATTCAAGCTATATGTCAGGTCAAGTTCTTCATCCTAATGGAGGAACTATAGTAGGTTCTTAAATTTTAAAATATAACTTATAATACAATTAAAGATATATAAACAAGTGATAATATAAAAAGTTCCTATAAAAATAGGAACTTTTTAGCATATTTAAAAAGACAAGCTCATATATTTAAGTAAGAAATTTAACGAGGGGGATAAATATATGAAGTATTACAACAAGTCAATTGAAGAAAGTTTAAAATACTTAAAAACAAATGCTGATATTGGCTTAAAAGATGAAGAAGTAAAAATAAGGCAGAAAAAATATGGACTAAATGAGTTTACTATAAAAGAAGAAAGGACATTTTGGGACGAGCTTGGAGAAAGCTTAACAGAACCTATGATACTAATATTATTAGGAGCTGCTGTTATGAGTTCTTTTATAGGAGAACTTCACGATGCTATAGGAATAATGTTAGCAATATTTATAGGTATATCTATAGGAATTATAACAGAAGGTAAATCAAAAAAAGCAGCTCACGCATTATCTAAATTAACACAAAATATTGAAGTAAAAGTTTTAAGAAATGGTAAAATAGTTAAAATATCAAAAAGTGATTTAGTTCCAGGAGATATTGTATATTTTGAAACTGGAGATATGATTCCAGCAGATGGAAGACTTATACAATCAAGTAATCTTAAACTAAGAGAAGACATGTTAACTGGAGAATCAGATGATGTTGTAAAAAATGCAAATTCTATAGTTGATATGGATATAATTTATACAAAAACTGAAATAGTAGAACAAGATGCAATACCTGCAAAACAAATAAATATGGTTTTTGGTGGAACGCTTGTTGCTTATGGAAGAGGTACTATGGTAGTTACATATACAGGAGATAGTACAGAAATGGGTAAAATAGCTCAAAATTTAGGTGATGATAATTCTCAAACACCTCTTCAAATTAAGCTAGGTAAATTAGGAGCTAAAATAGCTGCTGTTTCAGGTGTTGTAGCTGCACTTTTATGCTTATATATGATATTAGAGATGCAATTTCGTGGTCAAATACATATAGACACTTCTGGATTAATACCATTTTTACAGTCTTTAGAGCCAACTAAAGATATATATATGATATGTATAGCTTTAATAGTTGCAACAGTACCAGAAGGTCTTCCAACAATGGTAAATATAACATTAGCTATAACAATGCAAAAAATGGCTAAAATAAATGCTTTAGTAACAAAAAAAGAAGCTTGTGAAACAATAGGATCTATATCAGTAATCTGTTCTGATAAAACAGGTACACTTACACAAAATAAAATGATGGTTGAAGTAGCATATATAGATGGTGAATATATAAACGATAACAATTATAGAAGTCACAGTTATTTTGAAGAAAACTGTATTGTAAATTCAACAGCAGACTTAGAAAAAGAAGATAATGATATTAAATATATAGGAAGTGCTACTGAATGTGCATTATTACTATATCAAAAAAATAAAGACTATAATTTAATGAGAAAAGAAACAAATTTAATATCTCAAATACCTTTTAGTTCTGAAAAGAAAAAAATGACATCATTAATTTCTGATAACAATAAAGAAGTTTTATTATGTAAAGGAGCTCCAGAGGTTATACTTAAAAATTGTAACTATGTACAACAAGGCAACAAAGTGGTACCTAAAACTTTAGAATTAGAAAAAAAGATTTTAAGAGAAATAGAAAAATTACAACTAAAATCAATGAGAACTTTAGGTTTTGCATATAAAGAAACTAATAGCTCATACAGAGAAGTTGCAATGACATATGAAGCAGAATTAGCACTTGCTGATGAATTAAGAGCTTATGAAAATGATTCTAGATTAATATTTAGTGGATTTGTAGGAATAGTAGATCCATTAAGAGAAGGTGTAAAAGAGTCAATAGATATAGCTAATAGTGCAGGTGTAGACGTTAAAATGCTTACAGGAGACAATATAAATACTGCAAAATCAATAGGAGAAGAATTAGGCTTACTTGATAATGGTAAAATAGCAGTAGAAGCTTCATATATAGATACATTAGATGATGAAGATTTAAAGAAAGAAATAAATAATATTTCAATAGTTGCAAGAAGTAAACCAGATACTAAAATGAGAATAGTAAAGGCACTACAAGATAATGGTGAAGTAGTTGCGGTTACGGGAGATGGGATAAATGATGCTCCGGCACTAAATAAAGCTGATGTTGGTATTGCCATGGGTATTTCAGGAACAGAAGTATCTAAAAATGCAGCAGATATAATACTTACAGATGATAGTTTTAGTACAATAGTAGATGGAATAAAATGGGGAAGAGGTATATATGAGAACTTCCAAAGATTTATTCAATTTCAGCTAACAGTTAATATTGTAGCATTTGCTATAGCTATATTATCTCAAATAACAGGTCAAGAGATGCCATTTACAACAATTCAACTTTTATGGGTAAATATTATAATGGATGGGCCTCCAGCACTTGCACTTGGTCTTGAACCCGTTAGAGAATATGTATTAAATAGAAAACCTATAAAGCGTAATTCAGGAATTATAGCAAGATCAATGCTAGTAAATATTATAATAAATGCATCTATAATTATTATTTTAATATATTTACAATCAAGATATAATATTTTAAATGCTACAAAAATTGAGCAAGGTACAGTTGTTTTCTCAGTGTTTGCATTTAGTGTGTTATTTAATGCTTTAAATTGTAGAGAGTTTGGCGTAAGAAGTGCTATACCAAACTTATTTAAAAATAAGTTAGCTCTTGAAGTAATAGCAATAACAGGTATATTACAAGTTTTATTTACACAAATATTTAACAAGTTTTTTAACTCTGTACCATTAACTACATTTATGTGGATTAAAATAATATTATTATCATCAACAATATTAATTGTAAATGAAATTGTAAAATATCTACTTAGAATAGTAAAAAAGATAATATAAAAAAGTCGTTATAAACGACTTTTTTTGTATTACAAAATATTATTAATTAAATATATATTTTATAAAAAAATGGAAAATATAGATATTATAGAGATAAATACTAATGGAGGTAATATTATGGAAAATAATATGGCAATAGAATATCCAATGTTTTGTTATCAATGTGAACAAACTGTAGGAGGTAAAGGATGCACTAAAATGGGTGTATGTGGGAAAACTCCTGAAATAGCAGCACTTCAAGATTTACTTATATATCAAATAAAAGGAATAAGTTGTTACGCAAAAGAATTAGTTGAAAAAGGTGAAAATGTAGATAAAGATATAGTTACTTTTATAGAAAATAGTTTATTTACAACATTAACAAACGTAAATTTTGATGCAGATGTTCATATTGAAATGTTAAAAAAATCTCAACAAATAAAAGAATCGTTAAGAAGTAAGGTTGGAAATATAAAAAATAATACAGACCACGCTACATATAATTTAAGTGATACAAAATCAGAAATGCTTAAAGATGCTAAAAAAGCAGGTATAATGTACGATCAAAATTTAGACCCTGATATTCGTTCTTTAAGACAAACTATTGTATATGGATTAAAAGGTATTAGTGCTTATGGACATCAAGCAAGAGAACTAGGATATTATGATGATCAAGTAGATAATTTTTATGTAAGAGCTTTAGAAGCAACGACTGATGATAATTTAGGAGTAGAAGAATTAATAAGATGGACTATGAGAACAGGAGATATGAGTGTGGCAGTAATGAAAAAATTAGACGAAGCTAACACTACAACTTATAAAAATCCATCTCCTCAAAAAGTAAATGTTCATATTAAAAAAGGTCCATTTATAATCGTATCAGGACATGATTTAAAAGATTTAGAAATGTTACTTAAACAAACAGAAGGAAAAGGTATAAATATATATACACACGGAGAAATGATACCATCTCATGGTTATCCAGAACTAAAAAAATATTCTCATCTTGTAGGAAACTTTGGTGGAGCTTGGCAAGATCAACAAAAAGAGTTTGATAATATACCAGGATGTATACTTATGACGACTAACTGCTTAATGAGACCTAGAGAAACTTATAAAGATAGAATATTTACAACTAGTGTTGTAGGATGGGATGGAGTTAAACATATCAGCAAAAATGAAGATGGAACAAAGGATTTTAGTGAAATAATTGATAAAGCATTAGAACTTGGAGGATACATAGAAGATCAAGAACCACATGAAATATTAGTTGGTTTTGGACATAATGCTACATTAAGTCATGCAGACACTATAGTTAACGCTGTTAAAGAAGGAAAGATAAGACATTTCTTTTTAATAGGTGGATGTGATGGAGCTAGGCCAGGTAGAAATTATTATACAGAGTTTGCTAAAAAAGTTCCAAAAGATTGTGTAATACTTACATTAGCATGTGGAAAATACAGATTTAATAAATTAGAATTTGGAGAAGTTGCAGGACTTCCAAGATTATTAGATGTAGGTCAATGTAATGATGCATATTCAGCAGTTAGAATAGCAACAGCACTTGCAGATGCTTTTGACACTGATGTAAATGGATTACCTTTATCTTTAATAATATCTTGGTATGAACAAAAAGCGGTTGCTGACTTATTGGCATTATTATCATTAGGAATAAAGGGAATATACTTAGGCCCAACATTACCAGCATTCTTAAGTCCTAATGTTCTTCAATATTTAGTTGATACATTTGATTTAAGAGTTATAAGTACTCCAGATGATGACTTAAAATCTTGTTTACAGCAAGGGGTATAATTTAGTAATTAAATTATACACATAAAAAATATTGTATAAAAAGAGTATGTATTTAGATACATGCTCTTTTTTACATATAAGGAAATTATTAATTAAATTTTCTGATGATATTATGAACATAAGCAATATAAATAAATTTAAAAATTATAAATTAAAAAAAGATATAAATATCTATAACTAATCATATAAATATTATTGACAAGCAAAATAATAAGGGGTGATATATTTGGAATTATTAGTAACCATAGTATTTGGGATTTTAGTAGCTTACATATTATATTTTTTTATAAAAGAAAAACAATATTCAAAAGAATCAACGCTTGGAAATATAGCATCAACAATAGGTGTACTTGGAACTTTTGTAGGTATATCAATAGGATTATGGAAGTTTAATCCAAATGACATTACATCTAGTGTACCACTTTTATTAAGTGGTATGAAAATAGCTTTTGCAACATCTATAATAGGAATGACAGCATCGATATTTATGAAATACATTGCTTTAAAAAATGAAGATGAAGAAAATATAGATGATATAATTCAATTATTTAATACTATGATAAGCGAAAGTAGAAATGTAAATAACACACTTATAGAAAATCAAAAACAAACTGAAAATGTATTAAATAAAGTAAGTGAAATATGGTCTAAGCATCAAGAAAATTTAACATTAGAATTAAAAAATGAAATAATAAATTTAAATGATAATACAATATCAAAACAAGAAGAGCTTATAAGAGAATTTAAAAAGCTTGGAGAATGTTTTACATTTTTAAATAGTGGAGTAAATAATTTATTAATATGGCAAGAAAACTATAAAGAAACTATAGAAAATACAAAACAAGAATTAGAAATAGTAATTCAGACTATACATAATACAGACAAATCAATAGAAAGTATTTCTAAAAACTCATCACTTATAAAAGAAAATAATGAAAATTTAAGTGAAGTACTTAAGGAAATCAATAAAACTCAAAATATAATAATACAGTCAAATAAATCTATAATTGAAATATCAAATGAAGCAAAAGAATCTATACCACAGATAAATGAACATTTCACAAATATAGATAATCGTACAAAAGAAAGTACAGCTTACCTACAAACTGCAATTTCAGAAAATATAAATAATATAAATATATATCTACAAAAAATAACAGAAGATGTATTAGCAAGAACTACACAATCAATATATGAAAATAATAGACAATTTAAATATGAAATATCAGAACATATAACTCAATGTAAAATGATAGTATATAGCTTAAAAGATTTAATACCAGATATAAATGAACATTTATTAGCTACACAAAAAAGATTTAATAAAACACTACTACACTTTAATGAAGAAGTACAAAATTCACTTAAAGAAAATACATTTGAGATCAATAAACAAATACAAGTATTAAAAGAAGCTACAATTAATATAAATAATACATTAGATGATAACATATCAGAGTCTACAAAGAGACTAGAAAGTATAACTATAGCAACTTCAAATCAAATAAAAACTATGGCAGAAGAAATGGAAAAGTTATGTACTAGAAAAATAGAAAAACTAGACAATATATTAATAGAAGAATTTACAGATGCACTAAGTTGTTTGGCTGGTCAACTAGTGACTATATCAGAAGGATTTTCGCAAGATTATTATAAATTATTAGAGGAAATAAAAGATGCATTTTCAAAAACATACATATTAGGAAATACAATAGATAACGAAAGTATCTCAAAAGGAGATAAATAAAATATGAGCAAATTAGATAAATTTAAAAGAAAAGATAAAAATAGCGATAATGTATGGTCATCAATATCTGATTTAATGTCAGGGCTTATGATAGTTTTTTTATTTATATCAGTTATCTTTATGAGTAAAGTAATAGATGAAAATACAAATATAAAAAAACAGCAACAAACTGTAGAAAACATAGTTACAACATATGAAGAAAGCAAAGAAAATATCTATGAAGATTTATACAATGAATTTGAAGGTGATATGGATAAATGGCATATGGAAATAGATAAAGATGGAACAATAAGATTTAAAGAACCAGAAGTATTCTTTAATAAAGGAGAATCAGAACTTAAAATTCAATTTAAAGATATATTAGATTCATTTTTCCCAAGATACATAAATGTAATTTATGAAAATTACAAAGATAAAGTCACAGAAATTAGAATAGAAGGTCATACATCTAGTGAATGGGAAGAAAGAGAAGATACTAAAACTGCATACTTTAAAAATATGGAACTATCTCAAGATAGGACTAGAAATGTATTAGAGTATGTTATGAATATGCCTAGTCTTAGTAAATATGAAGAGTGGTTAATAGATAATATTACAGCTAATGGTATGAGTTATAGTCATAGAATATATAATAATGGTGTGGAAGATAAAGATGCATCTAGAAGAGTTGAATTTAGGGTTATAACTAATTCTGAAAAAACTATTAATGATATTATAGATAATTATAAAGAATAAAAAATAGGAGTGTGTAGATAATTTTGGTATAGAATACACAAAATTATCTACACACTCCTATATTAAATGACTTATCCTTTTGATTTTAATAAATTTAATTGTTTATTAGTATTATTCTTATCTTTATAATTTCCTACAACTAGTATATAGTATATTTCTGAACCTTTTTTACTGTAGATATAAATGAATTTATATTACTATTTTTTAACTTATTAACTTCTTTTTGTGCTAAATTTTTATCTGAATAATTAATAGATACAACTTTATAAATAATATTTTTTAATTTATTTCCCTCTTTAGATTTATAAGACACATAAAAATAGGTACAAATACCTATACAAATTGCCTTTGCACATTTTCTTCTAAAAGAATCACTTTTTAAAAGTTCTGCTTTGTTTTTATTATCACCTTAATTATATAATATTTTTAAAAATGGAAAATGTGATTAAAACTTATTTAAGTTTAATAGTAAGTTGTAAGCAAAAAATTGATATGATAAAATGTGATTAACGATATATAAGTAAGGAGAAAAATACAAGATGTCTATAAATATATTAGATGAAATTTCAGATGGAAAATTATATGATATTGAAGATATAGTAAAAGCAGATACATGTGGTTGTAATGGATGCAGTGATTGTTGTTGTGATGTTGGAGAATTAGTAGTCCTTACACCGTTTGATATATATGAAATAGTCAATTACTTAGGAATTGAATTTGATAAATTATTAGGAGATAAAATCCAATTACGCAAAAATAATAAAATTTTATTACCATACCTAAAAATGCAAGATGATAATAAAAAATGTAAATTTTTAAATACAGAAAATAGATGTATAATTCATGCTAAACGTCCAAATATATGTCGATTATTCCCACTTGGAAGAGTATACAAAGAGGATGATTTTAAATATTTTTTACAAGTTGGAAATTGTCGTAAAGATGATTTAAAAGATGTTAAAGTAAAAGAATGGATAGGAATAAAAGATTATGAAGAAAATAAATTATTTATATTGCAGTGGCATAATTTTATTAAAGCCCTAAGTTTTCGTTTAAAATTTGTAAGAGATGAAAAAGAAATTGAAAAAATTAATCAAACTTTATTAGATAGTTTCTATCGTATTAAAATAAATGAAGATGAAAATTTCTATACTGAATTTTTCAAAATCTTAAAACAAATAAAAAATGAATTTGGTATTATTTAATACAATAAAAAATTATAATAAAGATAAAAATATTGAAATATATGACATAATACTGATTTTTAGAATAAATTATATATAGATTATAAATAATTTTTACTTTAAACTTATATTAAATAAAAAATAACATAAAATAATATATTCTAGTAGAATAATTATTAAGAAGAAATAACAGGAGATAGATTTATGAAATTAAATAGAAATGATGAATGTTGGTGTGGTAGTGAAAAAAAATATAAAAAATGCCACATGGAATTTGATGAAAAATTACAATTCTTAAAAGAAAAAGGATTTGAAGTTCCATCTCATAATATTATAAAAACTAAAGAACAAATAGAAAAGATAAAAGAAAGCGCTAAAATAAACAATGCAGTACTAGATTTAGTAGCAGAAAATATAAAAGCTGGAATGACCACAGAAGATATAAATAAATTGGTACATGATTATACAATATCTCAAGGTGCAGTTCCAGCACCACTTGGTTATCATGATTTTCCTAAAAGTGTATGTACATCTATAAATGATGAAATATGTCATGGAATCCCAAGTGATAATAGAGTATTAAAAGAAGGAGATATAATAAATGTAGATGTGTCAACAATATATAATGGATATTATTCTGATGCATCAAGAATGTTTATGATAGGAAATGTTAGTGAAGAAGCTAAAAGATTAGTGGAAGTAACTAAAGAATGTTTACAAAAAGGTATAGAAGCTGTTAAACCTTGGGGATATTTAGGTGATATAGGTGAAGCAATAGAAAAACATGCTAAAGCTAATGGTTATTCTGTAGTTGAAGAATTTGGAGGACACGGAATAGGATTAGATTTCCATGAAGATCCTTTTGTTTATCACTACAAAGGAGAAAAGGGAATGATATTAGTTCCAGGTATGATATTTACTATAGAGCCTATGATAAATCAAGGCATTTCAGATTTATATATAGATGCAGATAATGGGTGGACATCATATACTGATGATGGAAAATTATCAGCTCAATGGGAACATATGATATTAGTTACAGAAGATGGCGTAGAAATATTATCTTATTAAGTTAATAAATTGATAATATATAATAAAAAAGAACTGAAAATAGTTTGAACTGATACCTAAAAAGTAGACAGTTTAATAAAAGACCCTCTAAACAATCG
>DHKFR23503__coassemble_781_pt1 | contig 22019 bp, 25 predicted proteins | sample DHKFR23503__metabat2_high_PE_003 | metagenome-assembled genome bin DHKFR23503
GATTGGAACTGTTAGAACACTATTAAACAATATACTAATGTTGAAAGAATAAAATAAAAAGGTGATTAATGTCACCTTTTTATTTTATTACTAAAAATATAAACTTATAAGACTAATTTATATTTAAAATATTAGTATTTATTTTAGATTTTCATTTATAGCCTTAGATAATTGATCTGGGCAAGATGTAACTTTTCCACCACATGGTATATTAGCTAATTTATTAGCGACATCATGTGCATTTTGACCAATTACTAAATTTTTAAGTCCTAAAAGATTACCAGGACATCCTCCTATAAAATCAATACTAGTTATGATATTATTATCATCAACTTCAAAACAGATTTCTTTACAACAAACACCGCTAGGTTTAAATGAGATTTTCATAAAATAAACTCCTAATTATAATAGTATAGTTAACATAATAATACACAAAAGAAAAGCATAATACAAGCACTAGATGTAATATATTTCTATAGTATATATATTATAGGAGAGGGGGATGATTGTTTGAAGGTATATATTTCTAATTATCTATCGAGAAGTATTAGTATAATTGATTATTCAACATTAGAACTTGAGATGAATGTACAGTTAGATGAAAATATATATCCGCACAATTTCTGTATAGATAAAATACAACAATTAGCATATATACCAAGTTCATTAGATGGTGAATTATATGTACTTGATTTATCTACAGGAAAAATTATAGATGATATATCTATTGGTGGAAAGTTAAGTAATATAGCATTATGTAATGAAGAATTATTTATATCAAATGAAGATTCAAATAGTATATATGTACTAGACTTAAAAACATTAAACCCTATAGGGATAATTGGTGTAGATAATATGCCACATGGATTTGATATAGATTATATTAATAATAAATTATATGTAGCTTGTATAGACTCAATTATTTGTATAGATACAATAAGTAAAATGATATGTAAAAAAATTGATATAGATTTTAAAGCAATGCATGTAAAGTTAGATAGAAATAAAAATGAAATATATACATCAACATTAGATGGAAAAGTTTTGATAATAGATGAAGAAAATTTAAAAATTAAAAAAATAATAGATAAATTTTTAGTACCTGTTGAAATTTGTTTTAATTATAAATCTAAACAAATATATGTAGCGGACATGGGACATAAAAAGGTAATAGTATTAGATTATGATACGGGTGAAATTTTAGATTATATAAATATAGATGGAAATCCGCAAGGTCTTCAAATATCAAATGATTATAAACTTTTATTTATATCGGATACTAAAAATAATTTAATAAAAATATATAATACATTAGATAATATATTACTAAAAGATATAAAAGTTGGAAAAGAGCCTACAACAATAATTTGTATGTAGGCTTAGTGATTTTCTTTTATTAATAAGTCTATAATTTCTGCATACATATAAGATGCGTTATTTTTCCAATTATCACAGATTTGTTGAGCTTGTTTCTCAGAAGAAACATTTAAATTTAGATCTATTAAGTTGGATTGATTTTCTATAACTCTTAAATTAACAATAAATTCATTATTATTTTGTTGAATGAAACTTGATTTTACTTCAGTATCAGATAATAAACTTTGTCTATTAAGAGTAACATACTCATCTATTTTATTAGTAAGATCTTCTGGGATTCTAGATAAAAAGTATTCTAAAATCTCAAGTCCTTTTTGAGTAAGAGAGTAATATTCTCGATCAGATTCTTTATATGTAGTTAAAAATTTAGATTCCATAAGCTGAGATAAAAACTGTTGAAGTGAAAAATAATTCATCATTTCAGTTTCTAGAACAACTTGCGTTATTTGAGAATTAGTTAAATCCATATTAATTTTATTTAAAATATATAAAATTAAAAGCTTATGAGAAGCTAATTCTTCAGATGAGTTTTCAAACATAATATCATCCTCCGTAAACTATTTCTATATAATATATTAAACTAAAATATATAAAAATAAAAGTAGAATTTATAGATAATTAAAAGTATATTTAATGTATTAGTTATTTTAGTTAATAAATTTATTTTAATATTTATATTTAATAATTTATATATAAATATTAAAGTTAATTTAATTATTATTATTTTAGCAATAAAAAGGCTACCAATTGGTAGCCTTTTTACTTTGATGTCAAAATCTACTATATTACTTCCCAGCCATTTGTTGTTCAGCTAATTCAACTAATTTCTTAGTCATATAACCACCAACATATCCATTTTGTCTAGCTGTTAAGTTTCCTTTATCAATAGTATCGTAGTTTGCTAATCCTATTTCGTTAGCTATTTCTAACTTCATTTGATTTAATGCTGCTTTCGCCTCTGGAACTACAGTTTTATTGTTGTTTGACATAGTAAATTTCCTCCTTAGATGATAGTTAACAACATCTTGTGTTGTTATTTATAATGTTCCCGAAATCTTAAGAAAATATACAAAAGTTTTAAAAATTTTTAATATTTTTTATCCATTTTTATTTTTTTATCTTTACGTATACCTTCTTGTATTCCGTGAGCCTCTCTAAAATAGTGTCTGTTTTCAAATTTTATTGTTCTTCTTCCAGTTTCCACTTGATGACCTTTAAGATTACCAAATTCACTTCTTATATTTGACATGAAATACACCACCTTTATTCGAGATTAGTTTTAATTTGCCCAAAAAATTAATTTATTTTTATAGTAATTTTTTGAAATTTAAAAAATAAATTTTAGTATATGAATTTTTAAAGGAGGTGTAATATGAAATTAAAATTAGGAAAATCTAAATCTTTATTTTCAAGTCTATTTTTTTTAATGTTAACAATGACATTATTATTTAGTATGGTTTATGGAATAAGATGTGTCTGTTATAAGCAGGGTGATGCAAATATGCCTATATATAAGGTGGATACAGATGATAAAAAAATAAGTTTAAGCTTTGATGTTGCTTGGGGTTCAAATAATATAGAAGATATCTTAGAGATATTAGATAAACATAATGTAAAAGCAACTTTCTTTTTAGTAGGTAGTTGGATAGATGATAATGAAGAATTAGTAAAAAAGATACATAGTAAAGGTCATGAGTTAGGGAACCATTCAAATACTCATTCAAACACTACAGTTTTATCTGATAAAGATATATTAGAAGAGATTCAATTAACTACAGATAAGATATCAAACTTAGTTGGTGAGGAAGCAAGTTTATATAGACCACCATTTGGTGAAGTTGATGATAAAACTATGGAGATATGTAAATCATTAGGTTATCAAGTTGTGAAATGGGATATAGACTCATTAGATTGGAAGGAAATTGGTTCACATCATATAATAGATAGAGTGGTTAGAAACTCAGAACCAGGGTCTATAGTATTATTTCATGCAAATGTTAATGGTATAAAATATTACTTAGATGATATATTAACTAAGCTAGAAGAAGATAATTATGAAATGGTACCAGTATCAGAGTTAATATATGAAAAAAATTATACTGTAGATAGTAATGGTGTCCAAAAAATAAAAAAGTAATTAGTAATAAAAAATGGTGTACATAAATATATTTATTATATAGATTTAAATATTCTGATAAAATATATCAATTAACAATTTTGGGGGGATAAAAATGATAGTTGTAAAAGAAGATACTAATATAGTTAATTTAAAAGGAAAAATAGAAAATGATTTACAATTTAGCCATGAAATATTCGGAGAAAAATTTTATACTACAAAAATAAAAATAAATAGGCTTAGTGAATCATATGATATTTTACCTATAACTATATCAGAAAGATTGTTAGAAGAGATAGATTTAAATGATAATAAATTAGTTAACCTTACAGGACAATTAAGATCTTATAATAAGAATATCGATAATAAGAATAGATTAGTATTAACTATATTTGTAAGAGATATAAAGGAAGAAGAAGAGGATAATAAAGATCCAAACTGCATATTCTTAGATGGATATGTATGCAAAGAGCCAATATATAGAAAAACTCCATTAGGAAGAGAGATAACTGATTTATTAGTAGCTATAAATAGACCATATAATAAATCTGATTACATACCATCAATAGTATGGGGAAGAAATGCAAAATTTGCTAAGAGTCTAAAAGTTGGTGACAGAATACAAATGTGGGGAAGAGTTCAAAGTAGAGAGTATGAAAAGAAACATGAGGATGGAGAATCAATTAAGAAAGTTGCATATGAAGTTTCTATTTCAAAGATAAAAAAAATGTTAGAAAATAATAATATTTAACATTTTTACTATGTAATTTACCTATTGAATAGTTACCTCTAATTTATTATAATCTATTTTATAAAATGATAAAATAAGAGGGGGAGCACTGTGAAAAGCGTACTATATCATAATTATGAACCTAATGCGGACTTAACAGATACTTCTGATGATATAACTTGTTTTTTAGATAAAATAAAATATACTATAGGTAATAACATACTGCTTGTTGGAGATATAGGAAACTTAGGTAACAGATTAAGAATGCTCGGAGTTTCTGTTACAATATTAGAAAATACTTGCTATGAAGATATATGTTATTCTTTAATACGAAATATAAATTGTAATGTTGTAAAAGGTAGTTTAGAATTTTTACCATTTGAAGATAAATACTTTGATAAAGTAATTATATTAGATCATTTTAATCATACTGCTAACTGCGATAGGGTAATAAGTGAAATAAATAGAGTATTAAAATTAGATGGAGAAGTCATACTAGAAGATTTAAATTTAAAAAATATAAAAGTTAAATTAAAAAATCTAAAGCATAGACTTTGTGGTGAAAATATAAACTATCGTTATCCTAATGAAATTATTGATTTATTTTCTAAAGTTAATATTAAAGGAATAATAAAAGAAATAGAGAACGAAAGATATATTTATATAGGTAAAAGAAATAGATAGTAATAGAGTATATAAAAGACTAGGTTTTACCTAGTCTTTTATATTTAAATATAATATAGGTAGGAGATATGCACTTATGATAATAAATTATGATTTAATAATAGTGGTTATGCTTTTTATAATACTTATGTCTATTCAATTTACATTAAATAAGATATATGTATTATTAAAAGAAATAAAAGATATACTTAACATAAAAAAAATTAAGGGTAAATAATTATGACAACACTAAAACATATAAAAGATGAAATACAAAAAATAGCAGAAGCTATAGAATCTGTTTTAGAAATAGATGTAACTATAGTTGATGAAAATTTGGTAAGAGTAGCTGGAACTGGGATATATTTAGATAAAATTGGAAAAAAGGTTAAGGGATATTCAGCTTTTAAAAAGTCGATAATAGAACAATCAACTATATTAATAGCTGATCCTAGTTGTAATGAAATATGTAAAGAATGTTATTATAGACTAGATTGTAGAGAATTCTCAGAAATGTGCTGCCCAATAGTATGTGATGGAAAATCTTATGGGGTAATAGGTCTTATAGCTTTTGATGAAAAACAGGCAGATAGAATAAATAAAGAACATGAAAACCTTATTAATTTTTTAGGAAAGATGGCAGATTTAATATCTAATAAATTAAAAGCTCAGATTAAAGCTTATGAATTAGAACTAGAAAAGAAAAAGTTAGAAACATTACTAGATAGTATGGATAAAGCAATAGTATCTATTGATATAAAAGGAAATATAGATAGATATAATTCGAAGTTTAAAGATATATTTAAATTAAGTAATTCTATATGTAGTGAAAATATATTTAACATATTAGATTTTATGAATACAACACCAATTAATAAATTTGATAAAGAGAAATCACATAGTTTTTATTATAAAAAAGGAAGACATTCATTAAGAGGGATATATAACATAAATAAAATAGTATTAAATAATGAGCTGAAAGGGTATGTTATAGACTTTATAGATAAAAAAGATGCTATAAAAAATTACAATAAGATTAATAAAGAATATAAGATAATGTTTGATAATATAATTGGAGAAAGTCAAATTATAAAAAATACAAAAAGTGAAGCATTGATGGCATCACAATCAACATCTACAGTATTGATAATGGGAGAGAGTGGAACTGGAAAAGAGTTATTTGCAAGAGCTATACATAATCATAGTCAAAGAAATGAAAATCCATTTATAGCAGTAAATTGTGCTGCTATACCAGATAATTTACTAGAGAGTGAACTATTTGGATATGAAGAAGGTGCATTTACTGGAGCTAAAAAAGGTGGAAATTTAGGAAAGTTTGAATTAGCACATAAAGGAACTATATTTTTAGATGAAATAGGAGATATGAGTCTTCATTTACAAGCAAAATTACTTAGAGTATTGCAAGAAAAGGAACTTAATAAGATTGGATCCAATTCAAATAAATTAATTGATGTAAGGGTGATAGCTGCTACAAATAAAAATCTAGAACAGATGATAAGTAATGGTCTATTTAGAGAAGATTTATATTATAGATTAAATGTTATACCGATAAACTTACCAAGTTTAAGAGAAAGAAAAGAAGATATACCTTTATTAATAGATTTTATGATTAAAGAGTATGCTAGAAAACTTAATAAAGATGTAGAGTATATTGATGAAGGTGTACTAGATACTTTAATAAAATATAAATGGCCAGGTAATATTAGAGAATTACAAAATATAATAGAGTATAGTGTAAACATGTCACATTCAAATAGAATTACTATAGATATATTACCAAGTAAGATAAAGCAAAAGTCAAATGATTACATATTAATAGAAGATAAAAATATAGAAACTTTAGAAGAATTAGAAAAAAGAGAGATAATAAAAGCTTTAAATAAATACAAGAATTATAAAAAGGACAAGGATTTAGTAGCAGAAGCTTTAGGGATATCGAGAGCTACTTTATATAGAAAATTAGATAAATATAATATAATCTCAAAATGATACATTATCTCATTTTGAGATTTTTTTTTATTATTTTGAGACTATACCATATAATTTTATTAATTTATAAAATTTATTTTTTATGGGAAAAAAATTATGTGATAAAAATAAATTTTCAGTTAAGTAGTATAAATATTTTTTATGATATATTTTGAGAAAGTTGAGAAGTTAGTATATTTGAATTTATTTTATATCTGTATTTAGATAAAACAACATAATTATTTTATAATAAAAATTTATAAAAATTATCATAAAAAGAAAAGTTGGCATGATTATTGCTTATATATAAAAGTGTGAAAAATATTTTGGAGGGATAAATTTATGAGAAATATAAAAGAACAATTAGTTAATATATTAAATGCAGAAGTAAAACCAGCATTAGGATGTACAGAGCCAGTTGCTGTAGCATTAGCTTGTGCAAAAGCTAAAGAGTTATTAGGGGAAGAAATATTAAAGCATTCTGTATTAGTTAGTCCAAATGTATACAAAAATGGAATGTGTGTAGGAATACCAGGAACAGAAAGATTAGGTCTTAAGATATCAGTAGCTTTAGGATTTATAGGTGGTCACTCTGAAAATGGATTAAGAGTATTAGAAACTTTAACACCAGAAGAAGTTAAACTTGCAGAAGAATATATGGATAATACTCCTATAGATATATCACCTGCTGATACTAAGGAAAAGGTATATATAGAAGTTTATTTACAAGGAGCTACGAGAACATCAAAGGCTATAATAAGAACTAAACATGATAATTTTGTTTACTTAGAAGCTAACGGAGAAGTATTATTAAATGAAGAACAACCAGCAGAAGTAGCAAATACATTTGAAGATGAAGAAAATATATTAGATACAATAACTGTAAAAGAGTTAGTTGAAAATATAGAAGCATTAGATTTTAAGGATATAGAATTCCTATTAGAAGGAATAGCTATGAATGAAAAAATAGCTAATTATGGATTAAATAATAAAGTTGGTATAGGTGTTGGATATGGAATAAAGAAATCTATGGAAGATGGATTACTTGGAGATGATTTATTAAATAACGCTATGATGATAACAGCAGCAGCATCAGATGCTAGAATGGCAGGAATAAAAATGCCAGTTATGAGTTCAAATGGTAGTGGTAACCATGGTATAACAGCAATACTTCCAGTAGTTGCTTATAATAAAAAATTCCCACAAACTGATGAAAAATTAGCTAAAGCTTTAGCAATATCGCATTTAATAACTGCTTATGTTAAAAATTATACAGGTAGATTATCTGCAGTATGTGGATGTGGTGTTGCTGCATCAACAGGAGCTACAGCAGCTATAACTTGGTTAATGAGTTCAGATATAAAGAAAGTTGAAGGAGCTATGGAGCATATAGTAGCTAGTTTAAGTGGTATGATATGCGATGGAGCTAAATCTGGTTGTGCAGTAAAATTAGCATCAGCAGCATCAGCAGCAGTACAAAGTGCTATAATTGCAAATCAAAATTGTTTCGTACCATCTAAAAATGGAATAGTAGGTTCAAGTGTAGAAGAAAGTATACAAAATTTAGGTAGAGTAAGTGATAAAGGAATGACAGTCACAGATGAGGTTATAATAAATGTAATGGATGATATGAACAAGGTTAAGTAATTATCTTGCAAAACTATTTAATCTCCTATAAAATGAATAATATCATCATATTAGTGGAGGGTTAAACTATGAATATAGAAACTAAAAAGTGGGAAGTTTTATGTTCTGAAGAGCAAATTGCATCAAAGCTTAAAGAATTAGGAGCTCAAATATCTAAGGATTACGAGGGAAAAAATCTTTTAGTGGTATCGTTATTAAAGGGAAGCTTCATATTCTGTGCAGACTTAGTAAGAAATATAACTGTACCAGTTAAAATTGAATTTATGACGACTTCAAGCTACGGACATGGAGAAGAAAGTAGTGGACATGTAAAAGTAGTATCAGATGTTAACTGTGATTTAGAAGGATACGATGTATTAATAGTTGATGATATAACAGATACAGCACTTACTATGCATCATGTTATGAATCATTTAAAAGCTAAGAATCCTAACAGTGTAAAATCTTGTGTATTACTTGATAAGCCAAGTAGAAGAAAGGTAGAATTAGTACCTGATTACTGTGGATTTGAAATAGAGGATAAATTCGTTGTAGGATATGGATTAAACTACGGAGACTATTATAGAAATATACCTTATGTATTTAATGTTACAAATGAAGATAGATAATGAAAAAGTTGCTTGGAATGAGCAACTTTTTTATTATAAATATACGTAAAGTATCTAAGATATGTCTATAACTTATAAATTATAAAAAAGTTTATAAAATTTAAAGGTTAGAATTTAGTAGAAATATATTTTACAAAATAAAAAACAATATATGATTAGTAATATTAACCATAAAACTATGCACATTATAACATTAGAATTGTTACTATGTGTATAAAGTAAATAAAAAAAATATAATAGGAGGATAAAAATGGGTATAAAAATGCTACACCATGTGTGTATTCAAACTGATAAATATAATGAATCATTAGATTTTTATACAAGGATATTGGGATTTAAGGTGATTAAAGAAAGTAAGGATTTTCATACTAGAGGTTATAATACTTGGATAAAATATGAAGAATTTATGATAGAGTTACAAACTGCTAAAGTTAATGATACTTTACATAAATGGAGCTCATTAAATTCAGGACCTGTACATTTAGGTTTTTTAGTTGATGATGTACAATCAGAATATAATAGAATTAAAGATTTAGGATATACAGATTTCAAATTAAAAAATGGACACATTATATATGAGGTTGAAGGGGAAAAATTATTTAAAATAAAAGCACCAGAAGGTACAGAAATAGAAATAAGAGATACTGATATATAGGAAATTTATAGAGTGTCAAAAAAGGTAAATGCTTAATATTATGATAGTAGTATGATATTTTCAAATTTAAGGGGGATACAAAGTGAGAAATTTTGATGAAAATTACTCTTTAGTTAGAGCCTTGCATGCAGTAGTAGATGGAGATGTTGTAGATATATACTTAAATGGTAGTCCATTTTTTAATAATGTGCAATTTACTAATTTTACACCATATGTATATGTTCCAGAAGGAAAGTATAAAATAGAAGTTTTTCTAAGAGATCAAAAGGAAAATCCAATAATTACAGATAATATAGAAATTAATGCAGGCGAATTAAATACCATAGCAGTTATAGGGGAATCTGGTAAGACAATAGAAATATTACCAATCAAAGAAGAAATGGAGATACCAACAGGTAATAAATCTAAAGTAAGATTTATACATTTAGTTCCAAATGGAAGATCGGTAAATATACTATTAGATAAAGAAATGGTTTTAGAGGATGCTGAGTATAAAGAAGTAACTCCATATACAGATATAGATCCTAAAACATATCAAGTAGACGTATTATTAAATGAAAATGGTCAATTAATTAGGCAAATAAGAGTAACTATAAATCCTGGAAGGGTATATAGTTTCTATGCATTAGGAAATAAACCTAACTTCCAAATATTCCAATCTTTAGATGGGGCAACTTTTATGAAGTAAATAAAATATAAAAGAGTATCTTATAAGTACAAAAATAAGATACTCTTTTACATTTTATTTACTTTATCAGTTTTGTTTCTTATTTTGTATACTCATTATTAACACATACATCTTATTGTAAAAGTTCTTTTATATAAACTTATTAATCAAGGTTAAAATATATAATATTGAAAACAATATACTTAATAGAATAATAGATTTTGTAAAATGATACCCCTTTAAATATTTGAATAAATTTTAAATAGATGATAAAAATAAAAAATATAAGAGGTGATTATTTATGGAAAAAGATATTTTAAATAAACCAGGTAAAAAAAGTCAAACTAAATCTAAAAAAAGTAAGATATTGACAGATAATGATATAATGAAATATGAGATTGCATCTGAGCTTGGATTAATAGACAAAGTTACAGAGTTAGGATGGGCAGGATTAACTGCTAAAGAAGCTGGAAAAATTGGTGGAATGTTAACATCAAGAAAAAAGCAAAAGAAAAAGGCGGAGGAAGCGAAAAAGGACGATGGAACAGTATAAAGACTTCGCATTCGTATACGATGAACTGATGAATGAAGTTGATTACAACGGATGGGTTAAATATATAGAAGATATAATAAAAAATGAAAATGCTCAAGTTCAAAATATATTAGAACTTGCTTGTGGTACAGGAAATTTAACTATACCACTAACTAAAAAAAATTATGATATAGCAGGTATAGATATATCAGAAGAAATGCTTAGTGTAGCGAGAGAAAAAGCAGAAAAAGAAGGAGTAGAATTAATACTGCTTCAACAAGATATAGCAGAGTTAGATTTTGATGTACCGAATCTAGACTGTATATTATGTGCATGTGATGGATTTAACTACTTAACTTATGATGATGAGTTAGAAAGTGTATTTGAAAAAGCCTATGAATTATTAAAAGATGATGGAATATTTATATTTGATATTAGTTCATATTATAAATTGTCTACTATATTAGGAAATAACATGTATGGAGAAAATAGAGAAGATGTTGCGTATATGTGGCAAAATTATTTTGATGCAGAAGAAAATATAGTAGAAATGGAACTAGCATTCTTTATAAAAGAAGAAGATGGAAAATTTACAAGATTTGAAGAAGTTCATCAACAAAGAGCTTACAAAGAAAGAGAAGTTCTTAAAATGCTTGAGAAATCAGGATTCACTAATGTAAAAACTTATGGAGATTTCACATTTGAACCTCCAAAAGAAAATAGTGAAAGAATATTCTTTATATGTAAAAAATAAAGTCATTAGCGGAGGAATACAACTTATGAAAGATTATGTAATAAGAGCAACAGGTGCAAATGGTCAAATAAGAGCTTTTGTGGGAATAACAACGAACATGGTAGAAGAAGCTAGAAGACTTCATGAAACTTCAAAAGTTGCAACTGCAGCTTTAGGAAGAACATTAACTGCAACTTCTATGATGGGGTTAATGATGAAAAATAAAGGCGACAAATTATCAGTTATAATAAAAGGTGGGGGACCTATAGGAACGATACTTACTACATCAGACGTTAACGGAACAGTTAAAGGATATGTATCAAATCCTAAAGTTGAAGTACCTGATTATGAAAATGGAAAGTTAAACGTAGCAGCTGCAGTAGGTACAAATGGAGTTGTTAAAGTTATAAAAGACTTAGGTCTAAGAGAGCCATATAATGGAGCTTATCCATTAGTAAGTGGAGAAATAGCAGAAGATTTTACACACTACTTTGCAGTATCAGAACAAACTCCTTCAGTAGTAGCATTAGGAGTTTTAACAACTGAAACACATGTAGAATGTGCTGGAGGTCTTATAGTTCAGTTAATGCCAGATGCAACTGAAGAATCGATAAGTCAATTAGAGAAAAATATTCAAAATTTAAAATCAATAACAACTATGTTATCAGAAGGTAAAACACCAGAAGATATGTTAAATATAGTTTTAGAAGGATTACAACCTAGAATACTAGATAAAATAGATGTTAAATTTGAATGTGAATGCTGCAAAGAAAAAGTACAAGAAGCTCTAGTAGCCATAGGAAAAACTGCTTTAACTCAAATAATAGAAGAAGATAAACAAGCAGAAGTAGGTTGTCAATTCTGCAACTCTAAATATATGTATAATGAAGAAGAATTATTAAATATACTAAAAGATATGTAATATTTAATTTATTAAAATTGTATAAATTTAAAAACCTTGTACGAAGATATATTTTAGATGGTAAAATATATTTAGTAGAAGGTTTTTTTATTTATATAAAAGGAATATTTTAGGTGAATATATGAATTTTAATAACAGTTTAGAGTTGACTCAATCTCAAAATATAATAATAACTACACAGTTAAAACAATCTTTAAAAATATTAAACATGAGCAAATTGGAATTAGAAGAAGAAATAAAAAGAGAATTACAGGAAAATCCGTTACTAGAAGAAGAAATACATAGTGAAATAGATTGGAAAGAGTATATAAAAAATATTGAACACTCACATCTAATTGATAAAAATGAATTATACTATAATGCTAGTAATGATATAAATTTTGATAATCTTATAAAAGAGACAGATAACTTATATGAAAATTTGCATTTACAAGTTAGTCTATATGAAATTAATAAAATAGAAAAAGAAACTTGTGATTACATAATAGATAGTTTAGATGAAGATGGATATTTAAGAATAGATGAAAAAGATATAATAGATACACTTAATATAAATGAAAATACATTTAAGAATTGTTTAGAAATTATACAACAATTAGAGCCTAGTGGTGTAGGAGCTAGAAATTTATCTGAATGCTTAATAATACAAATTAGAAATCTTGGGATAAAAAATGAATTATTAGAGATTATAGTATCTAAAGATTTACATTTAATAGGGAAAAATAAATATAAAGAAGTATGCAAGAAATATAATATATCTATGCAAAAATGCTTAAATACTGTAAATATTATAAAAACATTAAATCCAAAACCAGGAAAAATATTTTCTGATGAAAATAGTATATATATTCAGCCAGATGTTATTGTAGAAAAAAGTGCAGATGAATTTATAGTTTATATGAATGAAAGTAACAATTTGAAAGTTAGAATAAGTAATTTTTATAAAGAAATTTTGAAAAGTTCAAAGTGTGATGAAAATACTAAAAATTTTATAAAGGAAAAGTTAAATTCAGCAACAGGACTGATTAATAGTATAGAAAATAGAAAATCTACAATATTAAAGATAGCTCAAGAAATTGTAAAAAATCAAAGTGAATTTTTTTATAAGGGAGAGAAATATATTAAACCTATGAGAATGAAAGATATTGCACAAAGTTTAGGCTTTCATGAATCTACCATTAGTAGAGGGGTTAATGGAAAATATATTCTAACTCCATCTGGTATATATAAATTTAAATATTTCTTTAATAGTGAAATAGAAACTAAATATAATAATACATTATCTAGTATTAGTGTAAAAAAGATAATACAAGAAGTAATACATTCTGAAAATAAGAAAAAACCATTAAGTGATAAACAAATAGTAAATTTATTAAATGATAGAGGAATTAATATTGCTAGGAGGACGATTTCTAAATATAGAGAAGAGCTAGGTATATTATCATCGAGCAAAAGAAAGCAATATTAAATGGAAATATAAGTTATAAAAAAATATAAAAATATTAGAAAAACTATTGAAAAATAAAACTATTTAATATAAAATTAAATTATCTTGTGGGACTGAAATAAATATTAGGGACAAAAAGTGTCCTGATATAATAAGGAGTAATAAATGAAAGACTTATTAAAAATACAACAAAAACTTATTCCGCAAGTGATTGAGCTTATGGAAAGAAGGTACTCTATACTTAGACAAATATCTTTAAGTGAACCGGTAGGAAGGAGAACTCTATCAAATATATTAGGTATAAGTGAAAGGGTTGTAAGATCAGAAACTGAATTTCTTAAAGAGCAAGGGCTTATAGATGTAGCGGTATCTGGAATGACCATAACGTATGAAGGTATTAAACTTTTAGATAAACTTAAAGATGTCATAAATGACATTATGGGATTATCTACATTACAAGAAAAAGTAAGAAATAAGTTAGGTATAAAGAAGGTTTTATTAGTATCTGGTAACTTTGATAGTAATAATAGTTTAATAAAAGATGTAGCTAGATGTGGAGCTGAATATTTTTTAGGTATCTTAAAAGATGGAGATATAGTATCTATTACAGGTGGAAGTACAATGCTAGAATTTGCAAATAGCATAAAAACTGATAAGAGATATAATAATGTAACCATCGTTCCTGCAAGAGGTAGTATGGGAAAAGATGTAGAAATACAGTCAAATAACATTGTGGCTATAACTAGTAAAAAATTACATTCAAATTATAAATTATTAAATATACCAGATGAACTAGGTGAAGAAGCGATGAAAACGCTTAGCCAAGTACCAGAAATAAAAAAGACCTTAGATTACATACAAAAAACAGATGTATTAGTATTTGCAATAGGTAAAGCAGATGAAATGGCAAAAAGAAGAAAATTGCCAGAAGATAAAGTCAATGAAATTATATCAAAAGGCGCAATTGGAGAAGCTTTTGGTCATTACTTCAATGAAAAAGGAGAAATAGTTTATAAATTAAATACTGCTGGTATTGATTTAGAAACATTCAAAAACGTTGAAGAAAGTATCGCTATATTTGCAGGTAAAGGAAAAGTAAATGCTTTAATTGCATTATCTAATATAAATAAAAATATAGTCCTTATAACTGATGAAGAAAGTGCTAAGGCTATATTAAAACAATAAGTGCCAATCACTAGCATTGCTAGTAAAATATATTATACATATTAGGGAGGAATTAAAATGGTTAAAGTTGCTATAAATGGTTTTGGGAGAATAGGAAGATTAGCTTTAAGAAAATTAATGGAACAAACAGATAAGTTTGAAGTTGTTGCTATAAACGACTTAACAGATGCTAAAACATTAGCTCACTTATTCAAGTATGACTCTGCTCAAGGTAGATTCAATGGTGAAATAGAAGTTAAAGAAGGTGCTTTCGTAGTTAATGGACAAGAAATAAAAGTTACTGCTGAAAGAAACCCAGCTGACTTACCATGGGCTGAATTAGGAGTAGATATAGTATTAGAATGTACAGGATTCTTCACTTCTCAAGAGAAGGCTGGACTTCACTTACAAGCTGGAGCTAAGAAAGTTGTTATATCTGCACCAGCTACAGGAGATTTAAAAACTGTAGTATACAATGTAAACCATGATGTATTAGATGGTACTGAAACAGTTATATCAGGAGCTTCTTGTACAACTAACTGTTTAGCACCAATGGCTAAAACATTAAACGATGTATTTGGATTACAAAAAGGATTCATGACAACTATACATGCATACACTAATGACCAAAATACATTAGATGGTCCTCACGGAAAAGGTGACTTAAGAAGAGCTAGAGCTGCTGCTTCTAACATAGTTCCTAACACTACAGGAGCTGCAAAAGCTATAGGTTTAGTTATACCTGAATTAAAAGGTAAATTAGACGGAGGAGCTCAAAGAGTTCCAGTTATAACTGGTTCTTTAACTGAATTAGTTTGTACATTAGACAAGAAAGTTACAGTAGAAGAAATAAACGCTGCTATGAAAGCTGCTTCAAATGAATCTTTCGGATACACTGAAGAGCCATTAGTTTCTTCTGATATAATAGGAATAAACTACGGATCATTATTCGATGCAACTCAAACAAGAGTTATGGAAGTAAATGGAGAACAATTAGTTAAAGTTGTTTCTTGGTACGATAACGAAATGTCTTATACAGCTCAATTAATAAGAACATTAGGATACTTCGCTAACTTAGCTAAGTAATTTCATATAAGTCCGAGTTTGTAGCGTTTTGCTACAAATTACGGACTTTTTTAGAAGTAAACAAATTAGGATGAATATATTATTATAAATTAATTACTAAAGGGTTTCTTTTTGAGAGGAGAGATAACGATGTCAATGCTTAATAAAAAAACAATCGAAGATATAAACGTAAACGGAAAAAAAGTTTTAGTAAGATGTGATTTCAACGTTCCATTAAAAGACGGTGTTATAACAGATGAAAATAGACTAAATGGAGCACTTCCAACTATAAAATATTTAATAGAAAATGGAGCGAAAGTTATATTATGCTCTCATTTAGGAAAACCAAAAGGGGAAGCTAAACCAGAATTATCTTTAGCACCGGTTGCAAAAAGATTATCTGAAATGTTAAACAAAGAAGTAGTATTTGCTGCTGATGATAATGTTGTTGGGGAAAATGCAAAAGCAGCTATAGAAAAAATGGAAAATGGTGATGTAGTTTTACTACAAAACACAAGATATAGAAAAGAAGAAACTAAAAATGAAGAAAACTTCTCTAAGGAATTAGCTTCACTTGCTGATGTATATGTAAATGATGCATTTGGAACAGCTCATAGAGCACACTGTTCAACAGTTGGAGCAGGACAATTCTTAGAAGAAAGAGCTTGTGGATACTTAATACAAAAAGAATTAAAGTTTTTAGGGGAAGCAGTTGAAAATCCTGTTAGACCTTTTACGGCAATATTAGGGGGAGCAAAAGTTTCGGACAAAATAGCTGTTATAGAACAATTATTAGAAAAAGTAGATAACCTTATAATAGGTGGAGGAATGGCATATACATTCTTAAAAGCTCAAGGTTATGAAATAGGAACTTCTTTAGTTGAAGAAGAAAAAGTAGAATACGCAAAAGAAATGATGGAAAAAGCAAAAGCTAAAGGTGTTAAATTATTATTACCAATAGACAATGCTGTTGCTGATAAGTTTGCGGATGTTGCACCTGTTATAACAGAAGATGCTAATATACCAGAAGGATTTATGGGATTAGATATAGGACCTAAGACTATAGAAGAATATGTAAATACTGTAAATGCTTCTAAAACAATAGTATGGAATGGACCAATGGGAGTATTTGAATTTGAAAACTTCGCAAATGGAACATTAGCTGTTGCTAAAGCTATGGCTGCATTAACTGATGCTACTACTGTAATAGGTGGTGGAGATAGTGCTGCTGCTGTAAACCAATTAGGATTTGGAGATAAGATGACTCACGTATCAACTGGTGGTGGAGCTTCTTTAGAATTCTTAGAAGGTAAAGAGTTACCAGGTATAGTAGCTTTAGATAACAAATAAATTTGTAAATTACTATAAAGTACTTTAAAGTACAATATGTTTATATAAATTTGACCACAGTTTAGTTTTACAAAAGTAAAGCTACCTTAAAATAAAATAATTAAATCAAGAGAAATTTGATTATCAAATTTCTCTAAGATTTAATTTACATTGGGGGAAAAAATAATGAGAAAACCGATAATAGCAGGTAACTGGAAGATGCACAAAACTATAGCAGAAGCTTTAGATTTTGTAAATGCAGTTAAAGATAGAGTAAATAATGATAATGTAGAAGCTGTTATATGTGCACCATTTACATTATTAAAAGATTTAAAAGAAGCTACAAAAGGAACTAACATAAAAATAGGGGCTCAAAATATGCACTTTGAAGAAAAGGGAGCTTTTACAGGTGAAATATCACCACTTATGTTAAAAGAATTAGATATGGACTATGTAGTGATAGGACATTCTGAAAGAAGACAATACTTCAATGAAACTGATGAAACTGTAAATAAAAAAGTTTTAAAAGCATTAGAAGTTGGAATAGATCCAATATTATGTGTTGGTGAAACTTTAGAAGAAAGAGAAGCAGGAAACACTAAAGATGTTTGTAAAGTTCAAGTTGAAAAAGCTTTAGAAAATGTATCTAAAGAAGATTTAGCTAAAGTTGTTATAGCTTATGAACCAGTATGGGCTATAGGAACTGGAAAAACTGCTACATCTGAAGATGCTAACGATGTTATAGCTTACATAAGAGAAGTTGTAGCTAATCTTTATGGAGAGTTAGCAAATGAAGTTAGAATTCAATACGGAGGAAGTGTTAAACCTTCTAACGTAGCTGAAATAATGAATCAAAGTGATATAGACGGAGCTTTAGTTGGTGGAGCTAGTTTAGAAGCTAATGATTATGTGGATCTTGTTAATTTCTAAGGAGAGATATATATGAAAAAACCAATCACTTTAATAATAATGGATGGATTTGGAGAAAGTAAAAACACTAATGGTAATGCTATAGCTGCCTCAAAAACTCCTAATCTAGATAAAATAATGAATGAGTATCCTCATACATTAATACAAGCTAGTGGACTTGATGTAGGTCTTCCAGATGGACAGATGGGTAACTCAGAAGTTGGTCATACTAACATCGGTGCAGGGAGAATAGTATATCAGGATTTAACTAGAGTTAGTAAAGCTATAGTTGATGGAGATTTCTTCACAAATGAAGTTTTACTAAAAGCTATGGAAAATGCAAAAGAACATTCTCTTCACTTAATGGGATTATTATCTAATGGTGGAGTACACTCTCATATAGATCATTTAAAAGCTTTAATAAAAATGGCTAAAGAAAATGGTGTAGCAAATGTATTTGTACATGCATTTACAGATGGAAGAGATGTAGACCCAAGAAGTGCTCTAGAATTTGTTGAAGATATAGAAAACTACATGAAAGAAGTTGGAGTAGGAAAAATAGCTTCAGTTTCTGGTAGATACTATGCTATGGACAGAGATAAGAGATGGGAAAGAGTTCAACTTGCATATGAAGCTATGGTTAGTGGAAAAGGAAATACAGCAACTTCTGCTAAAGAAGCAATAGAGGCATCTTATGCTGATGATAAGAATGATGAATTCATTGTTCCTACAGTTATAGTTGAAGATGGTAAGCCATTAGGACTTATAAAAGAAGATGATTCTATAGTATTTGGTAACTTTAGACCTGATAGAGCTAGAGAAATAACTAGAGCTATAGTAGATACTGATTTTGCTGGATTTGAAAGACCAAATATGAAGACTTTCTTCGTATGTTTAACTACATACGATATAACTATAAAAAATGTTAATGTAGCATTTAAACCACAAAGTTTAGAAAATACATTAGGTGAATACTTAGCATCAAAAGGAAAAAGTCAATTAAGAGCTGCTGAAACTGAAAAGTATGCTCACGTTACTTTCTTCTTTAATGGTGGAGTAGAAGAAGCTAATGAAGGTGAAGATAGATTGTTAATTCCATCTCCAAAGGTTGCAACTTATGATTTACAACCAGAGATGAGTGCTTATGAATTAACAGATAAACTATTAGCTAAGATAGATGAAGATAGATATGATTTAATAGTAGTAAATTATGCTAACCCAGATATGGTAGGTCATACAGGTGTTATGGAAGCTGCTATTAAAGCTATAGAAGCTGTTGATACTTGCGTAGGAAAAGTAGTAGATAAAGTACTTTCTAAAGGTGGAAAAGCAATAATAACTGCTGACCATGGTAACGCAGAGTATATGTGGGATGCAGATACAGAGTCAACTGTAACAGCTCACTCAACTAATCCAGTACCATTTGTGGTAGTAGGGGAAGAATTAAAAAATGTAGAATTAAAAGAAGATGGTAGGTTATCAGATATTGCACCTACAATCTTAGATATGATGAATTTAGAGCAACCAGAACAAATGACTGGTCACTCTTTAATAAAATAAATTTCATAAAATAATAAATTACAGAAAGATTCAAAATTTACCCATCAAATAAATTTTAATATGATGTAATTTGAATATATAATTTGGAGAGGAGATAAGCATATGTCAGTTATAGAGTTAGTATATGCAAGAGAAGTATTAGACTCAAGAGGTAACCCAACAGTAGAGGTTGAAGTAGTATTAGAAAGTGGATCAGTAGGAAGAGCTATAGTTCCATCAGGAGCTTCTACAGGAGCTTTCGAAGCTGTTGAATTAAGAGATGGAGATAAAGGAAGATACTTAGGAAAAGGTGTAGAAAAAGCTGTTGCTAATGTAAATGAAATAATAGCTCCAGAATTAGAAGGAATGGATGCTTTTGATCAACCTGCAATAGATACTTTAATGATAGAATTAGATGGAACTCACAATAAAGGTAAATTAGGGGCTAATGCTATATTAGGTGTTTCTATGGCTGTTGCTAGAGCTGCTGCTGAAGAATTAGGATTACCATTATTCCAATACATAGGTGGAGTTAACGCTAAGCAATTACCAGTACCAATGATGAACATATTAAACGGTGGAGAACATGCTGATAACAGTGTTGACGTTCAAGAATTCATGATATTACCAGTAGGAGCTAAATCATTCAAAGAAGGATTAAGAATGGGTGCAGAAGTATTCCACTCATTAAAGAAAGTTCTTTCTGAAAGAGGATTAGCTTGTGGTGTAGGTGACGAAGGTGGATTCGCTCCAAACTTAGGATCAAACAGAGAAGCTTTAGAATTAATAGTTGAAGCTATAGAAAAAGCTGGATACAAGCCAGGAGATGACGTAAGATTAGGTCTTGACGTTGCTGCTACAGAAATGTACGACAAAGAAACTAAACTTTACGATTTAAAACACGAAGGTAAAAAATTAACTGCTGAACAAATGGTTGATTTATACGAAGAGTGGGTTAACAACTTCCCAATAGTAACAATAGAAGACGGTCTAGATGAAGAAGACTGGGATGGATGGAAGATATTAACTGATAGATTAGGAAAGAAAGTACAATTAGTTGGAGACGATTTATTCGTTACTAACACTGAAAGATTAGAAAGAGGAATAGAAGCTGGTGTAGCTAACTCTATATTAATAAAAGTTAACCAAATAGGTACAATAACTGAAACTTTAGATGCTATAGAAATGGCTAAGAGAGCTGGATACACTGCAGTTATATCTCACAGATCTGGAGAAACAGAAGATACAACTATAGCTGACTTAGCAGTAGCTGTAAACGCTGGACAAATAAAGACTGGTGCTCCATCAAGAACTGATAGAGTTGCTAAGTACAACCAATTATTAAGAATAGAAGAAATGGTTGGAGAACAAGCTAGATACTGTGGAATGAATTCTTTCTACAACTTAAAGAAATAATCTAATTTAGATGAATTAGATATTATATAAAGAGAGCTTTGAAAATATTCAAAGCTCTTCTTAATATTTAAAAGTAACTATTATAAAATTTATAGAGTAAAAAGTTTTTAGAATGTAAAAAGTATTTTAATAGAATTTTACCATTTTCATACATATTACAAGCTGAACTAATGGTTAATTTTAGGCTACATACCTTGAATTGGCTACATTAGTGTGATATATTAAAGTGTAAAGTAAATTTACAAACTAAAGATGTAGGAGGTGGACATATGAATATAAGTACAATATTAATGGGAGTACAATGTGTACTAGCAGTAGTTCTTATATTAAGTATAATGCCACAAGATACGAAAAGTGCTGTTCCTTCACAATTTGGTGGAGAAGGAAATCAAAGCTACTTTAAACCAAAAGGAAAAGAAGCATTCCTTGGAAGAGTAACAAAAATAGCTGCTGTATTATTCTTTATAAATGCAATAGCTATGCTTTTAGTTAAATAATTGGCCATTATTTA
>DHKFR23503__coassemble_784_pt1 | contig 21807 bp, 14 predicted proteins | sample DHKFR23503__metabat2_high_PE_003 | metagenome-assembled genome bin DHKFR23503
AACTGATAACTCAACATCACAAAGTAGTTATAAAGCAACAGTAAATGCAACTTCATTAAACGTAAGAAGTGGAGCTAGTACAAGTTACTCAGTAATAACAAAACTGCCAAAAGGAACAGTAGTAGATGTAATAGAAAGTGCATCAAATGGATGGAAGAAAATAAAAACATCAAATGGAACAACAGGATGGGTAAGTGGACAATACTTAACAACTGGTGTAGTAAACCAACCATCAACTCCATCTACTAATAAAGTACAAGCAGTAGTAGATTTAGCACATAAGCAAATAGGTAAGCCTTATGTATGGGGAGCTGAAGGACCTAACAGCTTTGACTGTTCAGGACTTACATACTATGTATATAAAAATGCAGCTGGTATAACATTACCTAGAAATTCTAGATCTCAATATGGTGCAGGAAAAGCTGTAAGCAAATCAAACTTACAACCAGGAGATTTAATATTCTCAAGTACTGATGGAACTGGTAATATAACACATGTTGCTATATATGTAGGAAATGGACAAATGATACATGCACCAAGAAGTGGTAAAAATGTAGAAAAGGTTAGTATGAATACTAGCTATTGGAATAAAGCATATGTAGGTGCAAGAAGAATTTTATAGTATAAATTAAATACTTTATTATATATACCTCAAAATAATATATTATTTTGAGGTATTTTTGTATAAAAATACTTAATTCTCTTTATTTATTATAAGAATATGTTTATTATATTAATATAAAGAAAATATTTAAAGATTATTATCTTTAATTAAGGAGATTAATATGGTACTTAAAAAATATGAATTTTTAAAAGAGTATAATATAGATGAAGAATTTTTAATAAATAATAATATAGATTGGAATGAATTAGAAAAAATTTATAATGATTACAGTATGTATAGAAAAAGTTATGAAACTCAAGCTAATTTAATTGCCAATATACTTAGAGAGCATAAAAAAGTACATTCTGTTAAAACTCGTGTTAAAGATGAAAATCATCTAATAGAGAAAATTATAAGAAAAACAGAAGATAGAAGGAAAAAATATGGTAATGACTTTAATTTTACAGTAAAAAATTATAAAGATGAAATAACAGATTTAGTAGGAATAAGAGTAATACATATATTTAAAGAAGATTGGGAAGAAATTCATAACTTTATAACTAAAATGTGGAATGTAAATGAGATAGTTGCAAACATTAGAAAAGGAGATAATACTAAGACATTTGAAGAATTAGGAATTGAAGTTTGTTCAAGGCTATCAGGATATCGTTCAGTTCATTATTTAGTAGAATCATATCCAACTACAGAAAAAGTTATTACAGAAGTACAGGTTAGAACTATATTTGAAGAAGGATATGGTGAAATAGATCATCAACTTAGATATTCATTAAACGAAATACCTGAAATACTTGAACAAAATCTAATGTTACTTAATCGAATAGCAGGAAGTTCTGATGAAATGGCATCTTTAATAAATTTATTAAGTAAAAACTTTAAAGATATAAAAAGTGAATATAATAAAAAAATAGAAAAACAAAATAAAAAAATATTAGAGCTTAAAGAAAATATATTAAAAAATGCAACAATAACTAAAGATGACAAAAAACTATTATTAGATAATATAGAAAATATAATGAAATAGTTAAAAAATGTACCCCCATATATATAAGATTTATTAAATCATGCTTATATATGGGGGTATTATATTTTTAGAAAGAAAAATAAATCTAAGTTAATAACTAAAAAATAAAGATAACAAATATAATACTTATATAATAAATACTTATTATTAGGGAAAATATGGTATATTATATTTAGAAGAGTATTCATTTAGTAACAGAAATAATGAGTATGCACTAATGTTAATAGATAATCTAAGTTTTATTATAGATAACATAAACATTAAATTAATCAACTATAATAACTATAATGAAACGTATAATTTTAAACCTATAAAAATCCAAAGGAAAATATTAATATCTTTTAAACTTATTATAAGTAAAGAAGGCTTAAATAAATTGTACACAAAATATGGATTTAAAATAGATAATGACAATTATTTATTAAAAAATAGGGAATAAATATATATAAGTAGTAAAAATAGATAAATAAATAGATAAATAAATAAATATAAAATAGCTAAGGAGGCTAAAATGAATTATAAAATAGGCACAAACTATAATGGATTTGTACTTTTAAGACAAGAACATATAAAAGAAGTAAATTCTATAGCAAAAATATTTGAACATGAAAAAACAGGTGCAAGGCTTTTACATATGGAAAATGATGATACAAATAAAGTATTTTCAATAGGATTTAAAACACCTCCACAAGATAGTACAGGTGTTATGCATATATTAGAACATAGTGTTTTATGTGGATCTAGAAAATTTCCAACTAAAGAGCCATTTGTTGAACTTGTAAAAGGTTCTTTAAATACATTCTTAAATGCAATGACATTTAGTGATAAAACAATATATCCTATAGCAAGTCAAAATGAAAAAGATTTCTTTAATTTAATGGATGTATATTTAGATGCAGTATTTTATCCAAATATATATAAAACTAAAGAAATACTTATGCAAGAAGGATGGCATTATGATCTTGAGAAAAAAGAAGATGAATTAACGTATAAGGGTGTTGTATATAATGAAATGAAGGGAGCTTTTTCATCTCCTGAGGGAATATTAATGAGAAAAATACAAGAAACATTATTTCCAGATAACACTTATTCAAATGAATCAGGAGGAGATCCAAAATATATTCCTGATTTAACGTATGAACAATTTATAGATACACATAAAAAATACTATCATCCATCTAATAGTTATATATTTTTATACGGAGATATGAATTTAGAAAAATGTTTAAAATTCATAAATGAAGAATACTTAACTGATTTTGATAGAAAAGAAATAGATGCAGAAATTAATCTACAAGAAAAATATAGTAGTATAAAAGATGTTGAATATACTTATTCAATATCTGAAGAAGATGATGACAAAGAAAAAACTTTCTTAGCTTTAAATTATGTAACAGGAAGATCTACTGACGAAGAAGTATATATGGATTTAAATATGTTAGAATATATACTTCTTGAGGCAGAAGGTGCACCGCTTAAAAAAGCGTTACTTGATGCAGAAATAGGAAAAGATGTATTTGGTAGCTTTGATGGAGGTATACTTCAACCTGTATTTAGTATAATAGCTAAAAATAGTGAACCTAGTAAAAAAGAAGAATTTAAAAAAGTAGTTTATAATACACTTAATGATATTGTTAAAAATGGAATAGATAAAAAGCTTATAGAAGGATGTATAAATGCATTTGAATTTAGATTAAGAGAGGCAGATACTGGTGGATATCCGAAAGGATTAGTATACTATATGAATGCTATGGATAGTTGGTTATATGGTGGAGATCCACTTATGCATATAAAATATGAACATGCAATAGAAAATGTTAAAAAATCTCTTAATACTAATCACTTTGAAAATCTTATTAAAAAATATATGCTAGATAACACTCATGCATCTTTACTTACATTAAAACCAGAAAAAGGATTAGCACAAAGAGAAGAAGATGAGCTAAAAGTAAAATTAGAAAATTATAAAAATAGTTTAAGTGAAGAAGAATTAAATAAAATAGTAGAAGAAACTAACAATTTAATACTTCGTCAAAGTACACCAGATTCTCCAGAGCTTTTAGAAACCATACCACTACTTAGTTTAAATGATATAGGAAAAGAAGTTGAAGATTTACCTATAAATAAAATAAAACATAATGATATAGAAATACTTCATTGTAATACATTTACAAGTAATATTGCGTACTTAAACTTTATGTTTTATGGAAAATGTATAGCTGAAGAAGATATACCATACTTTAGTTTATTAGGTAATTTACTTGCAAAAGTTGATACTAAGAATTATGACTACAAAGAATTATCTAATGAAATACTTATAAATACTGGTGATATGTACTTTAGAAATCAAGTATATGGAAATGATAAAGATGAAAATAAATATTATCCATTCTTAGAGATACATACTAAAGTTATGGATGATAAGATATATAAATCTATGGAAATAATGGCTGACATAGTTAAAAATTCACTATTTGAAGATAACAAAAGAATAAGAGAAATCATAAGAGAACTTATTTCAAGAATAGAAATGATGCTTATGCAAGCAGGACATCAAGTTGCAGTTGGAAGAGTTGCATCATATTTTTCACCAGCAGCATCATATATGGAAAAAATATCAGGGTATGATTATTATAGATTCTTAAAAGATATAGAAAATGATTTTGATAATAAAATAGAAAATTTAAAATCTAAACTATATAAATTAAAAAGTACTATATTTAATAAAAATAATTTAATAGTATTTGTAACAGGTGAAGATAAAGAGCTAAATTTATTAAAAGAAAATATGAATAAAGTTGTAGATATATTATCTACTGAGTCTTTAAATAATAACGAGTATAAATTTAATGAAGAACAAAAAAATGAAGGATTAATGACTCCAGCTAATGTAGACTATGTATGTAAAGGATACAACTTTAAAAAACTTGGATATAATTATAACGGAAGTTTATTAGTACTAAAAACTATACTTGGATACGATTATTTATGGAATAGGGTAAGAGTTAAAGGTGGAGCATATGGATGCATGTCAACTATTGCGAGAACTGGTAATATGGCATTTGTATCTTACAGAGATCCTAACTTAACAGAAACCCTTAAAGCTTTCAATGAAGCACCAGATTTTATAAAATCATTTGATGTTTCAGATAGAGAAATGACAAAGTATATTATAGGTACTATAAGTAATTTAGATATGCCATTAACTCCTGCATCTAAAGGAGAAAAAGCTCTTGGTATGTATATGAGAGGTATAACTAAAGAAGATAGACAAAGAGAAAGAGATGAAGTTTTAGCTACAAATGTTGAAACTATAAAAGAATACAATAAGCTTATAGAAGATATAATGAAAAAAGATTTTATATGTGTTGTTGGTGATGAAAAGAAAATTAAAGCTAATAAAGACGTATTTAAAAATTTAATAAATGTATTTAATTAAAAGTATATTTTAATAAGAAAGTAGGAATGTATCAATTTATTGATATATACCTACTTTTTAAATTTATTGATATTTAAAGATTGAAATTAAATAAATATATATTTTTTTATAAAATATAAAGTATAGATATTGATATTATTGAAAATATAAAAGTATATAGATTAAAATAAATATAAATAAAATTAATGATTATCATAATAGTTATTAATTTTACTTATACAATAATTCATTATATAATAAGTAGATGAGTTAGTTAAAATTTTACAATTTATTATACATAATGCCATTACATAAGGAGGATATAATATGAAAGACATTATAGTAATAGGTGCTGGAGTAGTTGGTTGTGCTATAGCAAGAGAATTATCTAAATATAATTTAGATGTATTAGTAGTAGATAAAAATGAAGATGTAGCAGAAGGAATATCAAAAGCCAATAGTGGTATAATTCACGGTGGATATAATGAAAAAAAAGGAACATTAAAAGCTAAGCTAAACTTAGAAGGAAATAAAATGATGGATGAACTATCAAAAGAATTACAATTTCCTTTTAAAAGAAATGGTGCATTAGTATTAGCATTTAATGAAGAGGAATTAGATAAAATAAAAAATTTGAAAGCTAATGGTGATGAGCTAGGAGTTGAAGGATTAGAAATCTTAAATAAAAAAGAGGTTATAGAATTAGAAAATAATATAAATTCTGATGTAGTTGGTGCACTACATGTAAAAACATCTGGTATAGTTAGCCCATATGAAATGACTTTAGCATTTGCAGAAAATGCAGTTGAAAATGGTGTAGAGTTTAAATTAGGGCAAGCTGTTAAAAATATAAAAAGAGAAGATAATATTTATAAATTAACCTTAGATAACGATAAAAATTTAGAAGCTAAAATGATTATAAATGCAAGTGGATTAGGCGGAGCATATTTAAATAATCTAATAAATGAAGTTAAATATGAAATAAGCCCAGTAAAAGGTGAATACTGTTTATTTGATAAAGTTGCAGGTGGAATGTGTAAAAAAACATTATTCCAAGTTCCATCTAAATTAGGTAAAGGTGTTTTAGTTACTCCAACAGTTGATGGAAACTTATTACTTGGACCAAATGCAAAAGCTGATGGTGGAGTATCTACTTCAAGAAGCGGTATAGATGAAATAATGGAAAAAAGTAAAAAAACTATAAAAGAATTACCATTTGCAAGAGTATTAAATACTTTTAGTGGATTAAGACCAAAAGTAGAAGGTGAAGACTTTATAATAGAAGAAGCGAAAGGTAATCCTAACTTTATAAATGTAATAGGAATAGATTCTCCAGGACTAACAGCAGCACCAGCTATAGCAACTTATATTATAGATTTAATAAGTGATAAAATAAAGTTAACAAAAAAAGAGAACTTTAAATCTACTAGAGAGAAAATGATAAGAATGGCTGATTTAAGTATAGAAGAAAAAAATAAATTAATAAAGGAAAATCCATCATACGGAAAGATGGTTTGTAAGTGTGAATTTGTTACAGAAGGTGAAATTATAGATTCTATAAAAAGACCTTTAGGTGCAACAACATTAGATGGTGTAAAAAGGAGAACTCGTGCAATGATGGGTGGATGTCAAGGAACAGGATGTATGATACCTATAAGCATGATTTTAAGCAAAACTTTAAACATAGATATAAGCCAAGTTAATAAAAATTCTAAATCTTCTACAGTTGTTGGATTTAAGGAGGACTAAATTATGAAAGAGTATAACTTAATAATAGTTGGTGGTGGAGCAGCAGGTATATTATGTGCTATAGAGGCCAATAAACAAGGAATAGATAATATATTATTAATAGAAAAAGATCCAGTATTAGGAGGAGCTTTAAATTTAGGAAATTATAATATAAGTAAAGAAAATACGATAACGGGACAAGAATATAAAAAAGTATTAATGGATAGATTTAATGACTGTAAAGTTGATACAAAATTAAATACTATGGTATTAAAAATAGAGGAAAACAATGAAGTACTTTGCACGAGTTCAGAGTGTGGAATAGAAAAGATAAAAGGTAAAAATATAATATTAGCTAATGGTCAAAAAGAAGGTTCAAGAAAAGCTATAAATATGGTTGGAGATAGATGTTCTGGAATAATAACTGTTGGCATGGCTAAGAAAATATTTAGCATGGATAATATGATACCAGGTAAAAGCATCCTTATAGACGGAGATGCTACATTATATATGATACAAGAACAACTTAAAGATAATAATATAAAAATTGTTGGTATAATATCTGAAAATGATGATGTAAATACTTATGGACTTACAGATACTATATATAAAGGTTATAAAATAACATCTATACATGGAGCAGGTAGAATAACTAGTGTTACTATAGAGAAAAATGAAAAAGAGGAAGTTGTTGAATGTGACACTTTAATGTTTGCAAGACCAATGCTTTCTGATGGATTAGTAGCCATGAGAAGTAATATATCATTAAATCCAGAAACTACAGGACCTAAAGTTGATAATAACTTTATGACTTCAAGAGAAAATATATATGCTTGTGGTAATGGAATATATATTCATAACTTTATAGAAGATATAGAAGAGGAATGTAGTAAATTAATAAAAGGATTAAATAATTAAATAAAAGGTTTGTATAAAAATAAAAACTATGTTTAATAGAAAGTTAGAACTTTATTAAACATAGTTTTTTATTTATAAGATATATGGGTGGTGCTATGAGCGAAGCGAATTTTATAATATAAAAAATGATGCAGCTATAATTAAATAAACTGCAAGTAATTGAACACCTTCAAGCCAATTAGACTCTCCATCATGAGAAACTCTATTAGCTATAAGTACAGATGCAATAAGGGCAATTAATTCAAATTGATTAAAAACTATACTCATAGGAGTAAAGAATAAACTTAAGAATATAAGTACAGGAGCAACAAATAAAATTATTTGTAAACTAGATCCTATAGCTATTTCAAGTGCAACATCCATTTTATTTTTTCTAGCCATAACAATGGCAGTACTATGTTCTGCTGCATTTCCGATTATAGGAATTAGTATTATTCCAACAAAAAATTCACTCCAGCCTAAGCTTTTTGTTATTGGTTCTATACCATTTACTAAAAATTCACTTTCTATAGCTATTAATATAGTAGAAATTACTAGTACTAATACAGATTTTTGTAAAGACCACTTAGAAGTTCCTTCATGTTCTTCATTATTATTGTATATATGCTTATGAGTACTAAATGAAAAAAATAAACTAAGTGCATATATTATAATCATCACTGATGCTACAAAAATGCTTAACCCTTCATATCTAGTATTAAGAAGTTTAGGATCTACTGTATGAGTAAATAAAGCTGGAATACATAATCCTAATACTGCAAATAGTAGCATATTTGAAGATACTTCAGATACTTTTTGATTAAATTTCTGAGATTTATACTTAAGTCCTCCAGCTAGCATACTTGCTCCTAAAACAAGTAATATATTGCCAATAACTGCTCCTGCAATAGATGATTTTACAACTTCAAATAAACCTTCTTTAAGAGCAAAAAATGATATTATAAGTTCAGTTGCATTTCCAAATGTACCATTTAAAAAACCTCCAATTTTAGGCCCGGAATAAAAAGAAATTTCTTCAGTACCTTGTCCCATAAGTCCAGCTAATGGAATTATTGATAAACATGCTAATATAAACATAACTGTATCAGAAGCATTTAAAAATTTAGCTACAAAGCTTATAGGCACGAATACAAGCATGTATTTTAATATCTTCATTATTGAATAAACCTCCTTATCAAGTTTTATACTTATATTTCCCTTAAAATAAAGAAATTATATTAACTAAATAATATTTTGATGAATTCTTAATGCAATTAAATATAGTAAAAAAATAGATAAAAATATTTCTTATAAAGATTAAATAAAGCAAATTTTTTTATAATATAAAAATTTTAACTGTAAATAATAGATATTATTAGACATTTTAAAATAAGGAGGATGATCATGCGAATATTATTATTTAGAACTATTTACTTTTTTTTATTTTTTGGTTTAGCTAATATAAGTGGAATGTTAATTCCATTTTTACAATATAAAGGATTTGATCCTATAGAAACAGGAAGTTTAATTAGTTTATTTACATTAAGTGGTTTAGTAGGACTTTTTTCTATTGGATATTTTTGTGATAAACTTAAAACTATAAAAAAAGTATTATTTCCAGCCATTATAATAACAACTATTACTGGATTTCTAGCAATTATAACTAATAAAGGAATATTATTTTATATAGTATTTTTTTTGATGGGATTATTTAGCACTATGTTAGGACCACTTTGTGATAGTTGGGTTATGGAAAATATTGATGATGTAAAAGTAAAATTTGGAGAATTTAGAGCTTTTGGTTCTATAGGATGGGCATTTGGAGTGTTAATTGTAGGTTTTATTGTTTCAAATTTAGGTTATAAATATGTAACTTTTATATATGTAGGTACACTTTTAATTGGTATATTATGTGCATTTAAATTAAAAGATGTAGTTAAAAGTTGTAATAATAATATGAGCTTTAAACCGTTATTGATAAATAAAGAGTATATATTTACAGTAGTTACACTTTTAATAATATGTATAGGGTTTAGAGGATATCTACAATTGGTTCCTTATGTAATAACTAAAGTTGGTGGAAATACATCAAATTTAGGTATATATAATTTTATATGCTCAGTAAGTGAAATAGTTATGCTAATACTTTGCAGAAAGATAATGCATAAACTAAGTCCAGATAAATTACTTATATTATCTCCAATAGCTATATTTATACAGATGTCAGTACTTTATTTTATACCGGGTATTTATACTATATATTTAAGTGGATTATTTCAAGTACTTACATACCCAATTATTCTTATGGTAGGAAGAACTATGATAGATAGGGTATGCCCTGAAAATTTAAAAACAACTTCTCAACTTATGGGATTTGCTATGTTTAATAGTTTAGGGCTTATTATTGGTTCTTTTATAGTTGGTATATTAATAGAATTTTTTAAAATTAATGGAGCTATTTTATTTATGATGTGTGTATCTATTATAGGAGTTTTAAGTGCGATAATTTATGATAGAAAAATAAAAGATAAAACTGTATAGTTAAAAAAAGTAGCTTTAAAATAATAAATATTATTTTAAAACTACTTTTTTTACGATTAAGAAAATTATATTATTTCAATACTTATAGATAAGTTAAAAAATATAGTTATATCAATTAATTTGATTTGAAAAAATATTTTGAGTAACAGACTAAGTCATTGAGAATATGAGCGAATCAAATTTTTTATTATAAACATAAATAGTAATTTATTTGGACAAACTTATTAATAATAAGTTTCAGGAGGATATATTATGTTATTTGAGAATCGGAAAATAAAAATAAAATATATAGAGGAGTATATTGACGATTATTCTAATAGAAGTTTCTTATTTACTATAGATATAAAAGATTTTGATACACCAATATTAAATCTAGTCTATGATGTTAAAGAAGGTATTATATCTAAAACTTATCTAGATAAACAATTTGAAAATATACCTAAAAGTCATATTGTATATAAAATGTTTAGCTTAATAGAATATGAAATAATTGAAATTATAAGATTTATGATAAATCATATATAGATTGTATTTATTTTAATAATAATTAAAAGTTAAATAGATATAAAATTTTTAAGAGTAACAATATAAATTATTCCCCCATATAAATATATAAAATAATATATTTATATGGGGGAATAATTTAAATGGATTGCTTTAAAATAGAGGAAAATAAAGGATTAATTAGGTATTTAAATGTATTACCTTCACAAAAATCAGTAGATATATATGTTAATAATAAATTATTATATTCAGATGTTAAATATAAAAGTTTTACACCATATATATATATGGAAAATAGGTCGTATAAAATTGATATATATGAAGCTGGAACAAAAAATATCTTAATAAGAACAACCTTTATAATACCAGATGAAAGTTTATTTACATTAGCTATTTCTGGAAATATTGGTCAAGAAGCTTTAATAATTGTGGATGAAGATATAGAGCAAAAAAGTTCAAATAGTCAAGCGGTAGTTAGATTTGTTAACTTATCACCAGATTTACCAATAGCAGACATATTTAATAATGATAAACCTATAGTAGATAATATAGATTATAAAGACCAAACAATTTATGAATATTTAAATCCAGGGGTATATACTATATCAGTAAAAGGCAATTTAAATGGAGATGATTTAGTAACAACAAATATTCAATTTAAAACTGATAGAATATATTCAATCTATATAATAGGAGATATTCCTAATGTAGAACTTCTTCAATCTGTAGATGGTAATACTTATGTATGTCCAAAATAAATATATAACATAAATGGAGCTTATATAGCTTCATTTTTTATTAAAAAAATATATATTCTTTAAAATTTACATATAACTCATTAATTATTTAAATAAATCATAATTTAGAGAGATATATAAGAGATGATATTTTTAACTATGTTACTATATTTGAAAATCATAAATAAAGTACTATACATCTTTAACAAGTAAAATAAAGTAATAATAGAATATAATTCAAAACTTAGATATCCAAATTTATTTTTATAATTAAAAAGACCTTTTAAATAAAAAGATAAAAATATTTATTTAAAAGGTCTTGATAGAAAGTATAGAACTTGTTAATTAATGAAGTATTATTAAATACTAAAATGATGATTGATTCATAACTAAAGTGTAAATTATTCTACTTTAGGATATTTATTGATTTTATATAGTTATTATTTTTACAATAATTTTTCTTTTTCTAAAAATCTTTTACCATACATTAAAATTACACCAGTAATAGGTACTGATAATAATATACCAATAAATCCAGTATAATTACTTGCTATAGTAACAGCCAGGATTGTGAATATAGGTGGGACACCAACCTGCTTTCCAACAAAATATGGTTCAAGAATAGTACTCTCTAACTGTTGAACAACAATCATAACAATTAACACAATAATAGCTTTATCAAAAGAGAAGAATAAGTTAATTATGACAGCAACTATAGTTCCTATAATAGGTCCAAAAAAAGGAATCATATTAGTAATACCTGCAATTGTACCTAAAAATAATGCATATTTTGCATTTACTAAATAAAGAATAGAAGTACAAATAATTCCATAAATAGTCGAATCAATAGCTTTTGCTACTATATATACTCCTATGTTTTTATCTAAAATATTAATAAATTCTTTAACTATTAAATAATATTTATCTAATACTTTCTTAGATAATATATTGATTACTTCTAAATACTTTTCTTTTGATAATAATAAATAGATCGAAATTACTATACCTAAAAAAATATTAAATATATATGATACTATAGAACTCATTATATTTATTAAAAAATCACTAAGCATAGTAGCTGTAGTTGTAGATAATGGTAATAATATATTTGTAAAAAAGTCATTAATTTGAACTTTAGCTTCTTGATTATTTATGTTTAATTTTAATTTAGAAAATATGTTATTTATTAATGTCTCAGCTTGACCAATTCCTAGTGGAATAGATGTTGATATATCATTTATATTTGATTTAATAATTGGAATTATAAATAACCATATAAAAACAATAATAAGTGCTAAAATTCCATAAATTAATGAAATAGATATTCCTCTTTTGAGTTTAAATTTACTCTCTAAGTATTTCATAGGTTGATTAAGTATATAAGCTATCATAAAACCTATAAAAAATGGAGCTAAAAGATTATTAACTGTGGATATATTGGTACTTACAAAATTATATATAGAAGAAGAATTTTCTAGTATCAATACTCCTAAAAAAATTAGTATTATAGGTATTACATATTTTACTGATTTAAGTAATTCCCTTTTTATTTCATCCATACTGTACTCCTTAAAGTTTTAGCAGAAGGCTTAAATTAAGCCTTCTACAGATTTATTAATTATCTTTACTTGTATATCTTCAATACGTCTATTGTCTACATTTGATACCACAAAATGAAAATTTTCTAATTCTATTTCTGTACCTACTTCAGGTAGCATACCTAATTTATCAAGAATATAACCATTTAAAGTATCATATTCACCTTCTTCTATATTTGTATTAAATTTATTATTAAACTCTGATACATTTAAATATCCTTTTACTATGAAGTTATTATTATCTAATTTTTTTATAGTTAATTCTTCTGAATCATATTCGTCTTCAATGTCTCCAACTATTTCTTCTATTAAATCTTCCATTGAAACTAATCCTGATATACCGCCATATTCATCAAATAATATAGCTAAATGAACTTTACTAGTTTTTAATCTATTAAATAATTCATTAGTTTTAATTGTTTCTAAAACAAAATTAGGTTCTTGTAAGATACTTTTTATATTTATATTATTAAAACCGACTTTTCTAGCTTCTATTAATAAGTCTTTAACATATAAAACTCCAACTATATTATCGATATTATCCTTATAAACAGGTATTCTAGAAAAGTGTGATTCTAAAATTTCATCAATAATATCTTCTATATTATCATCTATATCTATAGTGAACATATTGTTTCTAGGTGTCATTATCTCTTTAATGCTTTTATTGTTAAACTCAAACACACCATAGAGCATATCTTTTTCATAGATATCTATACATCCATCTTCTTGAGATTGTGATATTAATGATCTAATTTCTTCCTTAGATACTTTTTGTTCAATGTTATCATCATTATTTCTAGTTATTTTTAAAACTAAAGTAGTAGAAAAAGATAATAACTTGATAAATGGTTTTGTAAATTTAGATATAATATAGATTGGTTTTACTGCTAATAAAGATATTTTTTCAGCTTTTTTTAATGCTATTCTCTTTGGTACAAGCTCTCCAAATACTAGTGTAAAGTATGATAGTATTAAAGTTACCACTATCATAGAAAACTCTTTATAGTAAGGTATATTTAGTGGGGCAAGTATATTTGCAATATACTCTGAAATTCCAGTAGCAGCTGATGCACTTGAGAAAAATCCAGCTAAAGTTATTCCGATTTGAATGGTTGATAAGAAATTACTTGGTTCTTCAATAAGTTTCTCAAGTAATTTAGCATTACAATTTCCTTCTTCGCTTAATTTTCTTACTTTTGATTTATTAACAGAAACGATAGCCATTTCTGCAGATGCAAAAAATGCATTAATAGATGTAAGTAAAAATATTAGTAATAATTGAGCCATTATGGCCCCAGGGTCTGAATCTAAAGTATTCATTTATTCCTCCTTAAAATAATAAATAAAATTTGTTTTTCTAGTATCAAAAATGACAACTAGATAATAAAAAAAGACCTTCAGTCATATAAACATTAATTTGTGAGTATATGCCTGAAGGTCTTGCTAACAAGTTTAATCTTGCTAATCAACCGGGACAAAATCCGAAATGACGATTGATTATCACAATAGTGAAAGCTACTCCCCTTCGAGATATTTATATTATAGAATACATTATAGTATATGATATGCATTTTAGCAAATGAAATTAAGTTAAAAATTTTATATTGATATTTATTTGATATTAGAGTGTATAGTTTGATTTTATAAAATAATGTCGAAAAATGCAAAAATATGTCTAAGAATTTAAAAATATGATATAATCTATATACACTTAATTAAAAATGGGAGTGGTATTAATGTATGCATTAATTATGACATTTATTTTATTATTAAGTTATATTATATCAAAACAAAAAATAGAATACAGAAAGCTTTTAATAATTATAAATAGTTTTGTATGTATTATATATATAATATGGAGAATTTTTACTATACCAATTAAGAGTGGTATTATAAGTTTTATATTAGGGGTTACCTTATTTGGAGCAGAATTATTAGGATTGATTGCATTTTTTAATTTTAAATATTTATTTACAAAAAAATACAAATTAGAACTTAAAACATTAAAAGATTTTGATGGAGTAAATATTCCATATGTTGATGTGCTAATATGCACATATAATGAACCATTAAATTTATTAGAAAAGACAATAGCAGCATGTACAAATTTAGAATATCCAAATGGAAAATTTAAAATTCATATATGTGATGATGGAAGAAGAAATGATTTAAAAAATTTATGTAAAAGATATAATGTAAATTATATTACTAGAAATGATAATGAAGGGGCGAAGGCTGGTAATATAAATAATGCATTAAAATATTTAAAAGGAGATTTATTTGCAGTACTTGATGCAGATATGATACCTAAAAAGGAATTTTTACTTAAGACTGTAGGGTATTTCTCTAATGAAAATATGGCATTTGTTCAAACTCCTCAAGTTTATTACAATCAAGATATGTACCAATATAATTTATCTAAGAATATGCCAAATGAACAGGATTTCTTTATGAGAGATGTTCAAGAAGCAAGATCTGTAAGAAATGCAGTATTACATGTTGGAACTAATGCATTATTTAGAAGAAAATTTGTTAATGAAATTGGTGGATATCCAACTTGTTCTATAACTGAGGATATGGCAGTAGGAATGCTTTTACAATCTAAAGGATATGATTCAATATTAGTAAATGAAGAATTAGTACTAGGTCTTAGTGCTACTACATTTAATGAACTAGTAAAGCAAAGAGATAGGTGGTGTAGAGGAAATATACAAGTTCTTAAGCATTTTAATCCTATATTTACAAAGGGACTAACATTAGGACAAAAAATTGCATACTTTGATGGAGGTGTTTATTGGTTTTCAAATTTACAAAAACTTATATATATCGCTTGCCCAATTATATATTTATTTACAGCAAAGATTATAATAAATGCACCAATATCTAAACTATTAAATATATATATTCCATTTATCTTAGGTCAAATTTTAATATTTAAAACACTTTCACCAGGAAATAGAGAGTTAAGATGGTCTCATTTTTATGAAATTGCAATGGCTCCACATTTAACTCTATCTATATTAAAAGAAATGTTATTTATTAAAACTAAATTTAATGTTACATCTAAAGAGGTATGTAATGATAAGAATCAATTTCAAATTGGAGTTGCAATGCCACATATACTTATAATAGCAATTACTGTTATTGCTTGGATAGTATCAACGTTCTTAGTTATAAATCATAATATGCACTTACAAGCTTATTTATTAAATATGGGGTGGAGTATATACAACTTTATAGGTTCAGTAATTTCTATAAAGGTAGCTTATCAAAAGCCTATATTTAGAACTAGTGAAAGAATAACTGTTAATGAAAATATTAATGTAAAGTGTAATTATAAAGGAAATAGATTTAATGCTAAAGTATTAGATATTTCTGAACAAGGTATCGGTTTAAAGGTAGATAGTAGATTAAATTTAAAACTAGGAGATGAAATTATTATAAATTTTAAAAATACTTTCTTTACTTGTAGTATATCTAGGGTGAATAATGATTTGCTTGGCCTTAGATATAATAATTTAAGTGTTGAACAGATGAAATTAGTTATGAGTATATTTACTGATAATATGAAAGCATATTATAAACTTAATAAAACACAAGAATATGTAGAATATAAAAAAGAAAAAATGCTTAAAGTTTCTTAATTTTTAAAAGAGCTTATTTTAAATAAGCTCTTTTATTATATATAATTATTAAAAGCATAATATTAAAAAATAAAATATATGTTGATAAAAATTATAAACAGTAAAAAAATACATTATATTGTTGAAAAAAATTCGTAATATATTACTATAAATTTAGTTAAAATTTTACCAAAATGATATATATAAAGGGGTAGACTATGAAATCTAAATTATCAAGATATATATTACTAGTATATATTATAATAAATATTTTAATGCCTGTCTCAATATCAGCAGATACATCAAAAGTAGAAAGTTTTGAAAAACTATCTATTAATGAAGGGCTTTCAAATGAGTATATAACATCAATATTTCAAGATAGTAAAGGATATATGTGGATAGGTACAATAGATGGATTAAATAGATATGATGGAGAAAGAATAAAAATATATAATTGTAATATTTATGATGATAATTCATTAAGTTCAACATATATAAATGCTATAGAAGAAGATTCTGAGGGTAATATATGGATAGGAACTGAATCAGGCTTAGATATTTTAGATAGAGAGACAGATACTATTATAAGAATGAAAGATTTAGAAAATGATGAGTTTAAGTTAGGAAAGTTAAAAATAACTTCTTTATTAAATTCTAATTATGAAAAAGATATTATGTGGGTTGGAACTGAGAATGGCTTAATGAAAATAAATACAAGAAATTCAAAAATAAAAGCATTATACCATAAAGAAAATGATGAAAATTCATTAACTAACTCATATATTACTGATATAGAAGAAGATGAAAGTGGACTTATATGGATTGGGGTAAACAATGGTGTAAACATAATTAATAAAGATCTTACTATAATTAATAATGAAAATGAGTTTTTCGAAGAAAAACCATTTATTTATGATATTGAATATGATAGTCAAGGTAGAATGTGGATTTCTACAAAAGAAGGAATAATAGTCTGTGATATATCAGATGATAAAAATATTACTATATGGTTTGCTGATGAAAAAGAGTTAAAAGAATATAGTGTGAAAGATGAAAAATTATATAATAAGCAAAACTTTAAAATCAACCAACAAGTTAAAATTGATAATAATAATAATTTTATTATGAAAGATAGCAAAAATAATGTATGGATATCTAGTAGTAATGGTGTAGCAAGATATTGTCTAGAAGATAAAAAAGTAACTTATTTTAATAAAAATATTAACTTTGAAAATTCTCTTAGTAGTAATGTTATAAATTGCTTTTATGAAGATTTTAATGGAACAATATGGATAGGAACTGATAAAGGTATAAACATATTAAATAGTAACAATCAATTTGCTTACCAAAATAAATATATAGATGATAGATATAAATTGCATAATAAAGATATAGTATCAATAGCACAAAATACCGGATATATTTGGATAGCTACTAAATATGATGGAATATATATATATAATGAAAATAATGGTGATTTAGTAGAACATGTATATGATAAATTGAATTTAAATAATCAATATATAAAGGGCTTATTTGAAATAAGTGAAAATTATATATTGATTGTTACTAATAAAAAAGAAATATATATAGATATTAATAACTTTTCATGGAAAGAATATGTAAATGAAAATACATATAATTCAGAAGTAAACTACATATATAGTGATGAAAATTTTATTTGGATAGCAACTACAAATAATTTTTATATTCATGATATAAATACTGGAGAAAGAAAAAATATTAGTAAAAATTTAGTAAATCATGAAATTAATCCTGGAGGAGTAAGATATATATTGCCAGATCATAGAGATGAAAAAGTTCTATGGATTGGAGGCGTTGGTATAGGATTAGTCAAATACCATAAGGAAGATGGCGTAATAGAAAAATATACGCATGATTCCTCTAATGAGAATTCATTAATTAATAATGATATAAACTGTATGGTTTTTGATAAATTTGAAAACTTATGGATTGGTACAAATATAGGATTAAGTAAGTTTGATACTAAAATAGGTAAATTTACTTATTATACTACTGCAAATGGACTTACTAATAACTATATAAACTCTATTTTAATTGATAATAACGATAATCTTTGGATAAGCACTAATAAAGGATTAGATAAATTTGATATAGATAAAGAAAAGATAGTAAACTTTACTAAAGCAGATGGTATAAGTGGGTATCAATTTAATTTAAATTCAAGTTTAAAAACAAAAAATGGTATGATTATTTTTGGAAATACAAATGGTATTACATATTTTAATCCAGATGAGATAAATGATCCGAAGAAAAGTGACAATGAAGTTGTAATAGGTGATATTTTTATAGGAAAAAACAAAATAATTTATAATAGTAATGATATAGTTTTAGAATATAACGATAAAGATTTATTTATAGAATATTTTTTGCCTGTTTATGAAAATCTAAATCACATAACTTATGAATATATGATTGAAGGGATTGATTCAGATTGGATATATGTAGACCGTAAGGCTTGTTTAGAAATTAAATCACTAAATCCAGGTAAGTATACTTTAAAAATAAGAGCTAGAGATTCACATGGAAATTTAACTAAAGAGACAAGTGTAAATATAAGAGTAAAAAATCCTATTTGGAAAACACCTTTAGCTTATTTAATATATATAATTATATTTTTAATGGTAGTTTATTATATATTTAATTATGTTAAAATACTACAAAATTTAGTAAATTATAAAACTATGAGTCTAAAGAAACAATTAGAAGAAAATAAAAAACTAAGTGAAGAATTGATAAATCAGGAAAAATTTAAAAATAATTACTTTATAAACTTGTCGCATGAGCTTAGAACGCCTATAAATGTTATATTTTCAACCTTACAATTGGTAAATAATCTTATTAGAAATAGAAATATAACATATGAAAAAGCTGAAAATTATATAGAGATTATAAATAGAAATTGTGATAATTTATTAAAAATAATAAATGATATAATAGATAGTTCAAAAATAGAAACAGGACATTATAAAATTAATAAAAATAATAATGATATAGTATATATAGTTGAAGAGTCAGCCCTTAGTATGAGTAAATTTATAGAAGAAAAAGGCTTATCGCTTATAATTGATCCTGAAATAGAAGAAAAAATTATATCTTGTGATGAAACAGAAATAGAAAGATGTATAATTAATTTATTAGGAAATGCAGTTAAGTTTACTCCTAAAGGAGGAGAAATTAGAGTATATATAAAAGAATTTCAAAATAATATTGAAATAACTATAGAAGACAATGGGATAGGGATATCAAAAGAAGATCAGGAATTTATATTTAAAAGATTTTCACAAGTAGAAGGAAATTGTTCAACAAAGGTAAGTAGTAGTGGAATTGGTCTTACGCTTGTTAAATATATAGTAGCTCTTCATGATGGTTATGTTAAATTAGAAAGTGAACTTGGAAAAGGGAGTAAATTTACTATAGTACTTCCTGACATATTAGAAGACACTCTATGTGAAAATAAAAATATATAATAGATAGAGTAATTTAGATTCTTAAAAGTTAAATAAAAAACCGTATCATAAATAATAAAATGAACTCTTTGACAAGGACGCTAGAAAAAGGGCTCTTAAGAAGTTACTAAAAGCTGATTCATGTATTACACAGGAGTCAGCTTTTTTAAACTCCACTGATAATGTTTATTATTTTAACAATCCATGTAATCATGTAACAATATTTTAATTTCTTTTATTGTTCGATAACTTTTATAATGGATTTCATTATTTATTTGTACGAATAATGATTCTTACTGAGTATTATATCAACAAATGCTTCTATGAGACATAGATTAACCAAAGTTATATTTGTTAAGCAATCTTTTATTGTAGATTAAATTCATTAGTATAAGTTACATTTTTTACATATTTATTTTTAGATAACTCTAATATTTTTAGTTCTATAAATATTTTTACTCATCTTATAATCACTATTTAGTTAACTCGCTGTACTAGTTAAATTTAATTGTTGAAAATACTAGAGCTTAATAAGATATATGTTTATAGTTAGAAGACTTTATATAGTAATTTCAATATGTTTAGTAAAATAGATAGCACAAAAGATTAGTTAATATTGTACAAAAAAAGAGCCTATATACATGTTTTTTATAGTATAAACTATATTAGATTCATTTTAGTTTGAGATAAAATTTTTTATTTTATATTGTATATTTAAAAACAATATTTACATAGAAATTAATGATAAACATTGTATTTGACTAAGTATAGCTTGTGAAAGAGATTCAATTTTATTTTTATCTATATCCATATCCTTAAGAACTAAAAAGTTTAAAAATGCATTCATAATTATCTTTTCATATATGTAAAAATAAGAAAATTTATCATTTAAAAACTCTTTATATTTTATAGAATTACTTATCAAAACTAATTCCTCAACTGTAGTATTAATAACCGCTTGAACAGGCAAGGATTCATTATTTTCTTTATTATTTACTATATTATTATACTTATCCATTGCAAAGTTATTAAGGTTGATAATAGTATCAAATATTTGCTTAGCATTCGAGTCTTTAGCGAGATCTCTTGCTTGTTTTGAAATCAAATTAGCTCTATTTTTTATATCACCTATATTATTTCTATAATTTAATATAAGCTGTTGCAATTTATTATTATCTCTGATGTCTATTTCCTTAACTAGGTTAGGAAGAGAACTATATTTTAGTGAAACTTTATTTAAATCATTAAATAATTTTATGTTTTTTAACTTATTCATAAGATTACCCTCCAAGATTAATTATCATACTTTATATTTAATTATATATAAAAAAAATTAATTATCTATAATTTAAAATTATTAAATATACTAAGGATTATCTAAATATAAAATATGTGAATAGAAACTAAAATAAGTGAACTTTAACTATTTAATTACATCATATAACATTTAAGATGAAAAATAAATTAGAGAATAATTAAATATTTATTAGGGGGATACATATGAATATTTTTAAATTAGAACCGTTTTATAGTGAAAAGGTATGGGGATATGAAGAATGGAACTTGTCTACACATAGAAATGGAAACTCTATAGTTTCAGGAAGTGAAGTAAAATTAATAG
>DHKFR23503__coassemble_786_pt1 | contig 21669 bp, 15 predicted proteins | sample DHKFR23503__metabat2_high_PE_003 | metagenome-assembled genome bin DHKFR23503
ATGTTCAGTAATATACAAATTAGTAGCTGTTGCTAGATTAGCAGCTGCTACATAATCTGCATTTTTTCTTGATGTTTCCTGTATATTTCCAAATCGCATAAATCCTATCCCTGATAATGTTCCTAATATAGTAACAACTAAAACCATTTCTACTAACGTAAATCCTGCTCTTTTTTTCTTTTGTAAATTTTTAATTTTCATAATTATTCTCCTTAAAATATTTATTTTTTATATTATTGGATTGAATTTATTGCATCAAACATAGGTATAACCATAGCAATTATAAAAAATCCTATAACTAATCCTACAATTACTGTTACTATAGGCTCTGCTAGTTTCATAGTTTTTTCAATTTTTATATTCAATTCTTCACTGTAAAAATCATCAGTTACTCTTAAAGTATTATCTAAATTACCACTTTCTTCTCCTATTCTTAACATTGATATAAATGAATTTTGAAAAACTCCTGATTTACTTATAGAGTAGCTTATATTATTGCCTCTTCTTATGTAATCCCTTGATATTGAAAGTTTTTCATATACTATAGCATTATCTACGACTTTAGATGATATATCTATAGCATCTACAATATGAACACCACTTTTAACTAATATACTTAATGCTCTACAAAATCTAGTTGTAATTAACAATATTATCATTTGATTTATAAATGGAATTTTTAATTTTAATTTATCTTTAATATATTTTGCTCTTGGGTTATATTTGATTATATAATAAATCGATAATATTGAAATTAAAGATAAAAAAGCTATATAAACATACTTTTCTCTAATAAAAATTGATGCATTTATTAATATCTTTGTTATCAATGGTGGATTTATTCCATTAGATTGAAATATCATTTCAAAATTTGGAATAATAAATACTAATATAAAGAGACCTGACACCAAAGACATTATTATTAATAATATTGGATATATTGATATGTTAATAATTTTAGACTTAAGTTTTTCTTCATTATCATAATATTTAGCTAAATCATTCATTATTTCATCTAAGTTTCCACTTAACTCTCCTGCTCGTAGCATATTTATAAAAAAATTTGAAAATAAATTTGTTTTTTCAAATGATTCAGTTATGTTATTTCCATTTTGAATATTTATGGAGACTTTTTCTATTGCATTTTTTAATTTTTTGCTAGATTGTTCATGAATTATATTTAATATTTTTATGATTTCACATCCTGATTTGAGTAATATGCTCATTTGCTTGCATAATACTTTTAATTCTTTAGATTTTATTTTTTGATTAGATATTTTTGAATTTGTTTTAACTTTAGCATTATGTTGATTTGTATATTTAGTTTCTTGCATATCATATACCCTCTAATAAGCCACATTCTTCTTGAGTAGTTATACCATTTTCTATTAAGTATGTAGCACTATCTTTAAAAGATATCATTTCACTTTTCTTTATAGTATTTGATGTATTACGACTATCCGTCCAATTATTTATTTCTTGTTTTAGACTTTCATTTATCTCTAAAATTTCATACATAGCAGTCCTTCCATAATATCCTTTATCTTCACATTTATTACAAACTTGTATTGTATTTATTAATTTATCTAAATTATTTTTTTCAACAATATCCTTACTACAATTATTACATCTCTTCCTTACTAGTTTTTGAGATATTATTCCTATTAAAGTTGAACTTATTAGATATGTTGGTATATCCATTTCTATGAGTCTATTAATTGATGATATAGTATCATTAGTGTGCATTGTACTTATTACTAAATGTCCTGTGGAAGCAGCTCTTATTGCTGTATTTGCAGTTTCTGTATCTCTTATTTCACCAACCATTATAATATCAGGATCTTGTCTAAGTATAGACTTAAGACCAACATCAAAAGTTAGACCTATTTTATCATTTACTTGTATTTGATTTATTCCTTTTATTTTATATTCTACTGGATCTTCTATAGTCATTATATTTTTATTACTATTTAGTAATTCTTTTAATATTGAATAAACTGTTGTCGTCTTACCACTTCCTGTTGATCCAGTTATTAGTAATATTCCTGATTTCTTATTTATTATATTTTCTATTTTTTCTATAGCTTGCTCTGAAAAACCAAGTTCAGACTTATCTTTTATAAGAGCTTGTCTATTTAATATTCTAAGTACGATCTTTTCCCCATATATTGTTGGTATAGTTGATGTTCTAATATCTACTTTAACATCTTCTATTTCTATATCCATTCTACCATCCTGAGGTAATCTTTTCTCTGTAATATTGATACCTGAATCCAATTTTATAACAGTAATTAAAAATGAATAAGATTCTATAGCTATAGTCAACATTTTACTTAATTCACCATCTACTCTAAATCTTATTATTACCTCATCTTCAAATGGTTCTATATGTATATCACTTGCATCTTTACAAATAGCTTTACTTAAAATATCTTTAAATTGAATTCTTGCATAATCTTCATATGAATTAGAAGTAATAGTACTATGTATTTCATTTTTTACCAAATCAAAGTTTTTTTCTATATTTTTTATACTTAATAGTTTATTCTTCTTTAATAACTTTTCATTCTTTAAAATAGGTAATGTATTTTTCTCCAATATAATATTATCCTCTCCTCTATATTTTTTATTTATTGTATTCAAATTTCATACAATCATATCGTTTTAAATATTGGTTTAAATATTAATTTATAACTAATCTCTATAATATTTTGATATTTATGTCTTTATTCTAAGATTATCTTTATTTCTAATATATAGTCTTTAATTAAAATTTCAATTAATACTTAATACTATAAGTATTATAGACATATAATTCCTTTTCATACTTTATATATTGAATTCTATTTTTCTTATTTAATATTTTATTTTTAGGTGTTAAATATAAAACTAAAAAAATATTTTTATAGTTATTATTTTATAAAATTATAAAAAGCTATGTAAAAACTTATTTCACATAGCTATTTATAATTTTATTATATTCTTTAATTTATATTCTAATTATTAACTATTTTTCATATTTTAATATTCTTTTTACTAATTCTGCTCTTAGTTTTTCTATTTCATCAAAATTCATATTTGGTACATAACATGCTTCGATTATATCATGCTTAGCTTTAGCTCTTTTTAAGTTTGATATTGCATAATTTATTAATTCATTAAAAATCTTTTTATCAAAATCTATTTCTTCTTTGTATTTAGATAACTTATCTTCATCTATAAATTGATTAAGATCTATTTTTTCTTTATCTTCAAATATACTACTTACTGTTATAGCAATGTCTAAATCTTTTATTATTATAGTTTCTAATTTTTCTTTAATTAATGGATAATGATATACTTCTACACTCATACCTTTTTGTACTGCCTTCTCATATACCTTTGTTAAGAATGTAGTTTTTCCAGTACCTATCTCTCCGTCTAAATAGTATATTTTTTTAACTTGACTTAATATGCTATCTGTATAATCTATATGACCAATTGGTGTTATCGCTGTTCCAAATAGATGTCTTTCTTTTTTATATTGACTTGAATTAGAAGTTTCTTTAAATAAATTTTCTATAAATTCATCTAATAATAAATTAAATTCTCCAATATTCATAGCATTACTATATTTTTCTTCTATATCAAAATATATTGGCTCTGCAGCTTTTAAAAATTTATATGCTCTTCTAAAAGATGAACTAATATCTTTTCCAACTTCTATTATTTCATCTTTATTTTTTTCTAAATCATCCACATTCCAAAATTCACCTAGATTAACTATTTCATCAATAGCCCCTGGATCTTTTGGATCTACAACATGAGGTGATGTTCCATCTAATAAAACTACTCCTAATTTTTGTATCAATATAGCATCTAATGAGCTTGGATCTGATGGACAATAATGTAATTCAACATCATATCCTTTACCTATAAATTCTTGTGCAATTTTTCTCATTAATGAAGATTTTCCTACACCTGGACCACCTTTTAAGCAAAATATTCTATTTATATCATGTTGAATTATATTGTCAAAAAAATTAAATGAACCATTAGCTGTATTAGCTCCAGGAAATATTTTTCTTATTTTACCTTCCATATATAAACCTCCTAAATTTCTATCTACTCTAAAATATTAAATATAATATAAATTTGTTACTCATATTATATATTTATTAATTATTTTAAATTGATAAATATTCTCATGATAATGTATTTTTATATTTGAATATGTATTTAAAAATGAAATTTCTAAGGACGTAAAATATTATGATAAAACAATAGTATCAATATTTAAAATAAAAAATAAAAAGAGTACCTTTAATATGAAAATATTATAAGGTACTCTTTTTATTTTAATTTGTATTCTTTTTCTTCATGTATTCATAAACAGGTAATCCTATTAATGTTATTATTAATCCTACTATAGAATTACTCGGCTGTGTTATTAAAGTACTTAAAACTACAAATATACCTCCTAAAATAGCAATTATAGGAATTATAGGATATAGTGGAACTTTATACGGTCTTTCCATTTGCGGTTTTATTTTTCTTAATCTCATTACTCCTATAAATAGCATTGTATAGAATATCCATATAACAAATATAGCTAAGTCAGTTAATAAATTAAATTGACCAGATAATGAGTATAAAATTGATAATCCTACAATCAACCATGTTCCATTTAATGGAACTCCATTATTATTTAATTTACTAAATGTTTTAGAAAAAGGTATTCTATTTTTACTTGCCATGGTATATGGTATTCTTCCTCCTGTTAATATAAATCCATTTAATGTTCCAAATACAGAAATTAATATTCCTAAACTTATTAATTTTGCTCCCGATATACCAAATAACTTATTCGCAACTAATGTAGCCGGTGCACTTACTACTGCCATTTCAGATGCTGTTACTACTCTTAAGTATGCCACATTTATTATAAGATAAACTATCATAACTATAGATATACCACCGACAATTGCCATAGGTAAGTGTTTAGATGGTTTTTTCATCTCTCCAGCTAATAATCCAACATATATCCATCCATCATATGCAAATAAAGTTGCTATAAGAACTTGAGATAATGCTGTTACAATATTGATTCCTTCTCCTACTAAAGGAGTTACCATAGATGATGATGAATCTCCTTTTATAAATCCAAATATGATTATAACTATTAAAGGTAATAATTTACATAAAGTAGATATAGTTTGAATTGCTCCTCCAAACTTTGCTCCTAAAGAATTTAATACTGCAATAAAAACTATTACTCCTATAGCAATAGCTATAACATATAAGTTATTGTTTATATTTAGTAAATTAGCACATTCTTGTGCAAATATAATACCTAATGCTGCAACTATTGCTGGTACAAATAATATTACTTGCATCCAACCTGTTAAAAATCCTATTCTTTCTCCATATATTTCTTCTAAATATACCATAATACCACCTGGTTTTATTATACTAGCTGATATCTCTGCTGCAGTTAATCCTGCCGTAATTGTTATAAGCCCCCCTATTAACCATGCTAATAGACCTAATCCTGGTCCTCCATTTGTTGCATCATATATAGCTTGTGGTTTAAAAAATACACCTGAACCTATTAATATACCAACTACAGTAGATACTGCTGCACTAAGTCCTATACTTTTTCTTAATTGTTGATTAGAGTTTTGACTCATCTAATACACCTCCTTTAATTTACGATAAATTATTCTTATTTGTTTTACATATTTTACTATTATATTAATAAAATTTCAATATTATGTATTAAATTTTTTTAATTTTTAAACTTTTTAATAAATTTTAATTTATAATATTCATTACTTTAATTTAAAATTCTTATTTATAATAATTTTATTAATAATTTATATATGTTTTACAAAAGTTATTACATTTTTTAGAGTATTCTCTCTATAAAGATATGTATTCGATGATTTATATATATTAGGATTCTTATTTAAAATATATATATAATATAATCATATACTATACATAAAATTAACTCTATTTAATCAACGTGACAATGAAACAATTCATGTCACCAACAACTTCATCAGTTGCTAAAAATATTATTTAATCTCAAAGTCAATACATTAATATAACTTTATTTGCAAACTTATTCATAAGCATTAGAGTAATATAATTTGCTTAATTATAAAAAAGAGTAGTAAAATACTACTCTTTTAATTTAATCAACTGTTATATCATAGCCATGTTCTCTATATTGACTTATTATTTCATTCCATACTTCTTCTACTCCAGTTTTCTTTAAAGAAGATATAGGTATTATTTTTTCATCTTTTTCTAATTGTAACTTCTTTCTTATAATACTAAAATGCTTTTGATATTGACCTCTAGATATTTTGTCTGCTTTAGTTGCTATTACAACACAGTTATATCCAAAATGCTTTATCCATTCATACATCATAACATCGTCATTAGTAGGTTCATGTCTTATATCTACAAGCAAGAATATAGCACATAATTCTGGTCTATCTTGTAAATATCTTTCCATTATAACTCCCCATTTGTCTTTTTCTGACTTGGCTATTTTTGCATATCCATAACCAGGAAGGTCTACAAAGAAAAATTCTTTATTTATAAGATAAAAGTTTATAGTTCTAGTCTTACCAGGAGTTTGACTTGTTCTTGCAAAGTTTCTTCTATTTAATAATGTATTTACTGTAGAAGATTTTCCAACATTAGATCTTCCAACTAATGCTATCTCAGGTATTCCATCAGATGGATATTGAGATCTATTTATTGCACTCATTGTTATTTCTGAGCTTCTTATTTTCATTATTTTTCACCATTCCTTAATAATGCATGTTCTAACACTTCATCCATATGTTCAACAAGCACAAATTCCATTTGTTCTTTTACATTTTGAGGTATTTCTTCTAAATCTGCTTCACATTCTTTAGGAAGTAATACTTTTGTTATTCCAGCTCTATGGGCAGCTAATAATTTTTCTTTTATACCACCTACTGCTAATACCCTTCCTCTTAAAGTTATTTCTCCAGTCATTGCAACATTATTTCTTACTGGTATATTAGTTAATGCTGAAAGTACTGCTAGAGCCATAGTTATACCTGCTGATGGTCCATCTTTTGGTACTGCACCTTCTGGAAGATGTATATGTATATCATTTTTAGTATAAAAATCAGGATCTATATTAAATTTATCTGCTATAGATCTTATATATGATATACCAGTTTGAGCAGATTCCTTCATAACATCGCCTAACTTACCTGTTAAAACAACTTGTCCTTTTCCTTTTAAAACATTAACCTCTGTAGTTAACGTTTCTCCACCTACAGCTGTCCACGCAAGGCCTGTTACAATACCAACTTCTGGTTTAGTACCTGCTAATTGGTGTCTATATCTATTTTTACCTAAATATTCATCTAAATCAGCTTTAGTTACAACTACATCTTCTAAAGAAGGATTTTCAACATATTTTTTAGCTACTTTTCTGCATATTTTTGCTATAGTTCTTTCTAAATTTCTTACTCCAGCTTCTCTTGTATATGAATTTATTATATCTATTATAACTTCATCATCCATTTTTATAAAATCTTCTGTTAATGCATGTTCTTTTATTTGCTTTGGAAGTAAGTATTTTTTAGCTATATTTAATTTTTCTTGTTCTATATATCCAGATACTTCTATTATTTCCATTCTATCTAATAATGGTCTTGGTATCGTACTTAAACTATTTGCAGTTGTTACAAATAATATTTTTGATAAATCAAAAGGTATTTCTAAGTAATGATCTACAAAGTCCTTATTTTGTTCTGGATCTAACACTTCTAGCATTGCTGCTGCTGGATCTCCTTTATAATCAGAAGACATCTTATCTATTTCATCTAATAAAAATACTGGATTTTTTGTTTGTGCTTCTTTTAATCCATTTACTATTCTACCTGGTATAGATCCAACATAAGTTCTTCTATGACCTCTTATCTCAGCTTCATCTCTAACTCCACCTAAAGAAATTCTTACAAATTTTCTCCCTAAGGAATCTGCTATTGATTTTGCTATTGATGTTTTACCTACACCTGGAGGACCAACTAAACATATTATAGGTCCTTTTAAAGACTTAGATAATTTTCTTATAGCTAAATATTCTAGTATTCTTTCTTTAACTTTTTCTAAACCGTAGTGTTCATTATCTAATATTTCCTTAGCTTTTTCTAAATCAAGCTTGTCTCTAGTTTCTTTGTTCCATGGTAATGAAAATACTGTGTCTAAGTATGCTCTACTTACAGAAACATCAGGAGACATAGGAGATACTTTAGAAAATTTATTTATTTCTTTTTCTATTTTTTCTTTTGTTTCTTTAGGAGCTTTTATTTTATTAAGCTTTTCTCTATATTCATCAGCTTCAGAATTTATATCATCTTCTTCTCCTAATTCTTTTTGTATAGCTTTTAATTGTTCTCTTAAATAATAGTCCTTTTGTACCTTATTCATTTGTTTTTTAACTCTTAAAGTTATTTTCTTTTCTATCTTTAATATTTCTATCTCTTCTAATAAGATTGTATATATTAACTCTAATCTTTTCTTAACATCAAATTCTTCTAGTATTGATTGCTTTTGATCTGGCTTTAAGTATATATTTGCAGCTATAGTATCTATAAAGCGATCCACATTATCTATATCTGCTAAAGATATTAATATTTCTGGAGAAACTCTATTTCCTATATTTATGTATTCTTCAAAAGAATCAAAAACATTTCTTACAAATGCTTCAACCTCAACATCTTCATCTGCATTTTCCGAATCATATGCAACTTCTTCTATAACAGCTTTAAAGTAACCTTCTTCTTCATTCATTGCTACTTCTTTTATTTTACCTCTTGAGATACCTTCTACTAATACACGAACTGTATCTCCTGGTAATTTAATCATTTGTTTAATTTTACAAATTGTTCCTACATGATAAAAATCATCTGTAGTAGGTTCATCTGTTTCAGCTTCTTTTTGAGATGTTAAAAATACTAAATCATCATTTAATGCTCCTGCATCTAACGCTTTTAATGAAATTTCTCTACCTACGTCAAAGTTTAATATCATATATGGAAATATCGCTAATCCTCTAAGGGGAATTAACGGTAATTCATGTTCTATTTTAGTATAATTCTGTTCCACCAATATCACTCCTTATTAAAGTGCTAGATTTTATTGCTTTATATATTATATAGTTACAATTCTTAATTTTCAATATTAATAATAATCCATAATATATATTGCCCTTATTTTATAATGTATAAACTCTCTATTATTTATTATACACTAAATTTTAATTTAAACAAATTAATAAGCCCTCAAAGGGCTTATTAATTAATATTATATATCTATTTTATCATTTATTATAAATCATACCATAGTTATATTTATTTTATAAAATACTAATTTAATTTTTATGATTATAAGGTAATAAAAACAGCCTAGTTTATAGGCTGTTTTAAATAATTATTATGCAGTTTCTTCTTCATCATCAGATACTAAAATAGGTTGTTCTTTTCCTTCTACCGCTTCCTTTGTCACTATAACTTTTTTAACATCTTCTCTAGAAGGAACTTCATACATACACTCCATCATAGTATTTTCAACTATACTTCTAAGACCTCTTGCACCAGTATTTCTTTCTATTGCTTTTTTAGCTATAGCTCTAAGAGCATCATCTCTAAACTCTAATTCAACATCATCAAGTTCTAATAGTTTTTGATATTGTTTTACTAAAGCATTTTTAGGCTCTTTAAGAATTTTAACTAGTGCATCTTCATCTAGTAAATCTAGCGTTGCTATAACTGGTATTCTTCCTATAAACTCTGGTATTATACCAAATTTTAATAAATCTTCTGGAAGAACTTGTGCATATATTTTACCTAAATCTATTTCTTTTTTACTTTCTATTTTAGCTCCAAAACCAAGTGTTTTCTCTCCACCACGTTTTTGAATTATTCTTTCTATTCCATCAAAAGCTCCACCTAATATAAATAATATATTAGTAGTATCTATTTTTAAGAATTCTTGATGCGGATGTTTTCTACCACCTTGTGGTGGAACATTAGCAACAGTTCCTTCTAATATTTTTAATAGAGCTTGTTGAACACCTTCTCCACTAACATCTCTAGTTATTGATGGATTTTCTGATTTTCTAGCAATTTTATCTATTTCATCTATGTATATTATTCCTCTTTCAGCTTTTTCTATATCAAAATCAGCAGCTTGAATAAGTTTTAAAAGAATATTTTCAACATCCTCTCCCACATATCCAGCTTCTGTTAATGATGTAGCATCTGCCATAGCAAAAGGTACATTTAATGTTTTTGCTAGGGTTTGAGCTAATAAAGTTTTTCCTGAACCAGTTGGACCTAATAATAATATATTACTCTTTTGTATCTCTATATCCTTAGTGCTAGCTTTTTTATTATAAATTCTTTTGTAATGATTATATACAGCTACTGACAATGCTTTTTTAGCTTTATTTTGGCCTATAACATAATCATTTAATACTTCCATCATTTCCTTTGGCTTAGGTAAAGATGTAGTATCCTCTTCAACTACTTCCTCTATTTCTTCTTGTATTATTTCATCACAAAGTTCAACACACTCATCGCATATATAAACATTTGGACCCGCAATTAACCTTTTGACTTGTTCTTGGTTCTTGCCGCAGAATGAACATTTTAACTGTCTTTTGTCTTCATTTTTTGACATATTAAGCACCTCTTTCTATCTACGGTCTATTTGTAATTACTTCATCTATTAAACCATATTCTTTAGCTTCCATTGATGACATGAAGTTATCACGTTCAGTATCCATTTGAATTTTTTCTAATGGTTGACCTGTTCTTTCTGATAGTATTTGATTTAAAGTATCTTTCATTTTTAAGATTCTTTTAGCATGTATTTCTATATCAGTCGCCTGACCTCTTGTTCCACCTAATGGTTGGTGTATCATTATTTCACTATTTGGTAAAGCAAGTCTCTTACCTTTTGCTCCTGCTGCTAATAAGAATGCTCCCATAGATGCTGCCATTCCTATACATATAGTACTTACATCAGGTTTAATATATTGCATAGTATCGTAAATAGCCATACCTGCTGTTATACTTCCTCCTGGTGAGTTTATATATAAATGTATATCTTTATCTGGGTCTTCTGATTCTAAAAATAATAACTGTGCTACTATAAGTCCAGCTGTAGCATCATTTACTTCATCACCTAAAAATATAATTCTATCCTTTAAAAGTTTTGAATATATATCGTAAGATCTTTCTCCTCTTCCTGTTTGCTCTACAACTACAGGTACTAATGCCATCTGCTATACCCCCTAAATATCTTATTTATTCTATATATAATTTACAGTAGCCTAAAAGGCTACTGTAAGATTAAGCTATTGTTGCATTTTCAACTAGTAAGTCTATTGTTTTTCTTATTTTTATTTGACCTTTTATATCTTCTATATCAGTTTCTCTTAATGAAGATTTTATTTTTTCAACTTCCATGTTGTACATAGCAGCCATTTTTTCTAATTCAGCATCTACATCTGCTTCATTTACTTCTACATTTTCTTTTTCAGCTATAGCTTCTAATATTAAAGAAGATTTTACTAATCTTTCTGCATCAGCTCTTCTTTCTTCTCTTAACTCTTCTACACCTCTTCCAGTCATTTCTAATAACTGTTGTAAGTTTAATCCTTGATATTGTAATTGATAGTTAAGTTCCATTAACATATTATCTATTTGATGTTGAATCATAGCTTCTGGTACTTCCACTTCTGTATTTGCAGAAACTTTTTCAACTAAAGCATTTCTCATTTCAGCATCTGCTGCATTTTTAGCTTGTTCTTCTAACTTAGCTTTTACGTCAGCTCTTAATTCAGCTAAAGTTTCAAATTCAGTAGTGTCTTTAGCGAATTCATCATCTAAAGCTGGAACTTCTTTAACCTTTACATCATTTACTTTAACGTTAAATACTACTGGCTTTCCAGCTAAATTTTCTGCATGGTAAGTTTCTGGGAAAGTAACGTTAACTTCTACTTCTTCTCCTGCTTTTTTACCAACTAATTGATCTTCAAATCCTGGTATGAAAGTGTTTGAACCTATAACTAAGTTGTAGTTTTCACCTTTTCCACCTTCGAATGCTACTCCATTTTCAAATCCTTCGAAGTCTATAACAGCTGTATCTCCATTTTCTAAAGCTTTACCTTCAACAGATATTAATCTAGCATTTTTATTTACCATTTCATTTAAGCTTAATTCTACTTCTTCTTCACTTACAGTATTGTCTACTTTAGATATTTCTATACCTTTGTAAGCTCCTAATTCAAATTCTGGTTTAACTTCAACATTTACAACCATAACTAATCCGTTATCTTTGCTTATTTCTTCTATATCTAAGTCTGGTCTATCTATTGGATCTATATTTAATTCCTTTATAGCTTGTGGATATATTTCTGGGAATAACATATCTATAGCATCATTATAGAATACTCCCTTTCCATATTGTGTTTCTATAACTACCTTTGGAGCTTTACCTTTTCTAAATCCTGGTATATTATATTTTCCTTTAGTTTTGTTATATGCTTTATTTACTGCTTCTTCAAATTTATTATTATCTACAGTTATTTTTAAAGTAACCTTGTTACCTTCCTTTTTTACTAATTCTGCTTTCATTAGTTTATTCCTCCTATATTGTTATGTAATGATTTATATAGCTTAACTCTTTAATTATAGCACATAAGTTTTTTTATTTACAAGTGTTGGGTTAATTTCATAAACATAGTTAATTCAATAGTTTCTATAATATTATTTGCTCTATTTCTATATTATTATTTTCAATGTTCATTATAGAAAAACTTTTATAATCTACTTTCCTAGGTAAAGATGTACTTCCAGGATTTAGATATATAATGTTATCTTTCTTAAAATTTAACGGAATATGTGTGTGTCCAAATATAACAATATCAGCATTTATACTTTTAGCTTTTGCTTCTATTTCATTAAGTCCATACTTTACATTATACTTATCTCCATGACATAAAAATATTACTTTATCTTCTATATCAAATATAAGTTCATCTTCAACATTATCAAAATCACAATTACCTTTTACTGCCATGATTCCAACTTTAGTCATATTATGTATATACTTAGAATCCGAAAAATTATCTCCTGCATGAATTATTAAATCACATTTTTTTAAATAAGGTATTGTTTTATCAATACACTCTCTAACACCATGTGTATCACTTAATATACCTATTTTCATTACTTACCTACCCTTTTTTTTAACTCTTCCTTCATTAAATTTAATGCATTAGCTCTGTGACTTATTGCATTTTTTATCGAAGCTGGTATTTCTGCAAATGTCTTATTATATCCATTTACTATAAATAATGAATCATATCCAAATCCATTTTTACCTTTTTCCTCAAATCCTATATTCCCTTCACAAGTTCCTCTTACTACGAATTCTTTTCCATCTGGGAAAACAACTGCTATAGCAGATACAAACCTTGCACCTCTTTGACTCATTGGTACATTATTTAAAGATTTAAGTAACTTTTGTCTATTTTCTTCATCAGTAGCATTCTCCCCTGCAAATCTAGCAGAATATATACCTGGTTTTTTTCCTATAGCATCAACTTCTAAACCTGAATCATCAGATATAGCTATCATCTTAGTCTTCTTAGCTATTGTTCTTGCCTTTATTAAAGCATTGTGCTCAAAAGTTTTTCCATCTTCAACAATTTCAATTCCGCCTAAGTTGACATCATTTAAAGAGTATATTTTATAATCAAGATCATTTAATATAGCTCCTATTTCTTCTAACTTATGAGAATTATTTGTAGCTATAACAACTTCATCACCATATTCTACTCCAAGTATTTCATCTGCAATTTCACCTAATGCTTCTCTTTGAGCTTTTATTAATTCTTTATTACCTTTTTCTCCAAGTTCTAATAATTTATTTAAATCTTCTCTAGAAAACGGTCTTTCTTCTCCTGTTCCTTGAACTTCAACGAATTCACCTTTATCAGTCATTATTACATTCATATCTACCTGTGCATTTGAATCTTCTTCATAACATAAATCAAGTAAATGTTCTTTTTCAACTATACCAACACTTATAGCTGATACAAAGTTTGTTATTGGCATATGCTTTATAGTTTTTGATTTATATAGTTTATTTATAGCATCTACTACAGCTACGAAAGCTCCTGTTATAGAAGCAGTTCTAGTTCCTCCATCTGCTTGTATTACATCACAATCTACCCATATAGTTCTTTCTCCTATTTTAGTTAAATCTACTACAGATCTTATTGCTCTACCGATTAATCTTTGTATCTCTTGTGTTCTACCATCAACTTTTCCTCTTGATGATTCTCTTACCTTCCTTTGATGCGTTGATCTTGGAAGCATTGAATACTCAGCATTTATCCAGCCTGTTCCTGTATTTCTTAAAAATGGAGGTACTTTGTCTTCAATAGATGCTGTACATATAACTTTTGTTGATCCCATCTCTATAAGCACAGATCCTTCTGCATACTTTGTATAATTTCTAGTAATTTTTATATCTCTAATTTGATCATTTTTTCTGTTATCAATTCTCGCCATTTATAATACCTCACTTAAATCTATCTAATACTTTTATATATTAAATTTATATATTTTATAACTACTTTATAACTTTTATTAATATTATAGTTATAATATTATCATAAGTAGTTATAATTTTTCCATATTTAAGCATCTACATATAACATTTATTATCTTTAATATTTCGAGTCTAATATCTATAAAACATCTAAATATTATATCAATTTACTTTCTACTTCTTCTTTAGAAGATAATTTACAAAGTTCTATAAATGTATCCTCATCTATTACTTTTATACCTAAGTCATTAGCTTTTGTAAGTTTTGATCCTGCTTCGTCTCCAGCTAATACAAAGGTTGTTGACTTACTTACACTTGATGTTGACTTTCCACCTCTTGATTCTATCATCTCTTTTGCATCATTTCGTTTCAATGTAGAAAGAGTTCCTGTTAAAACAATTTTCATACCTTCAAACACTTTATTTATATCACCGTTTTCACTTTCTATAACTTTAGTATTTAATCCGTATTCTTTTAATTTATTAACCACTTTTATATTTTTATCTTCTTTGAAGAATTCAACTACACTATTTGCCATAGTCTCACCAAACTCTTCTAGATTTATGAGTTCATTCGCTGTAACATTCATTATTTTATCTAAATCTTTATAGCTATTAGCAAGTATTTTTGCTCCTTTTATGCCTATAAATTTGATACCTAGGCCATTAATTAATCTCCATAAATCATTTTCTTTTGATTTACTGATTGCATTTATAAGATTAGTAGCCGATTTTTCACCCATTCTCTCTAAATTTATCACATCTTCTTTTCTTATTTTGTATAAATCCGATATATCATTTATTATATTTTCATTTAATAATAAACTTATTATAGATTCTCCTAATCCATCTATATTCATAGCGTCTCTAGATGCAAAGTGTATTATTCCTCTTCTTATTTGGGCTGGACAAGATATGTTTATACATTTTACAGCAGCTTCACCTTCTAATCTTACTGTTGGCTCTGAACAAACCGGACACTCATCAGGCATCTTAAATTCTATCTCATCACCACTACGTTCATCTTTTATAACTTCAAGTACCTGAGGTATTATATCCCCTGCCTTTTGAACCAAAACTGTATCATTAATCCTTATATCTTTGTCTTTTATATAGTCTTCATTATGTAATGTGGCTCTACTTACACTTGTTCCTGCAAGTCTTACAGGTTCTAAAATAGCTGTCGGAGTTATAGTCCCTGTTCTTCCTACTTCTACTATAATATCAATTATTTTTGTCTTTTTCTTTTCTGCTGGGAATTTATATGCAATGGCCCATCTTGGACTTTTTGCTGTATATCCCATAGATTCTCTTTGTTTTAAATTATTTACCTTTATTACCATTCCATCAATTTCAAATGCTAGATTTTCTCTATTTTCTGTCCAATATTCAATATGTTCTATAACTTCATCTATGTTTTTACATACTTTATAATTTGGACTTACAGAAAATCCTAATTCACTTAAAAATTCTAAAGACTCGCTATGACTTTTAAATTGATTATTTTGTGAATACTCTAAATTAAATATAAATATATCTAAAGGTCTTTTAGCTGTTAACTTAGGATCTAATTGTCTAAGAGATCCTGCCGCTAAATTTCTTGGATTTGCAAATACCTGAAGCTCTTGCTCTTCTTGTTGTTGGTTTATCTTTTTAAAATCTTCCTTTGATATGTATACTTCTCCCCTTACAACAATCTCATCATTATCATTTATTTTTAGAGGTATGTTTTTAATAGTCATTAGATTTTTAGATATATCTTCTCCTATAACTCCATTCCCTCTAGTTGCTCCATATTTAAATTCTCCATTGTCGTATGTAAGTCCTACTGATAATCCATCTATCTTAAATTCAACTACATATTCAATATCTTCATCTACCATATCTCTTACTCTTTTATCAAAATCCTTTAAATCTGAATCTGAATATGCATTAGATAAACTTAACATTGGTATCTTATGTGTTATTTGATTAAATTTTTCTAGTGGATTTCCACCAACTCTGTTAGTTGGAGAGTCAATTCTTTTGAATTGTGGATTTTCTTCCTCTAGCCTAATTAACTCTTTTACTAAGTTATCATATTCTATATCTGATATTTCTGGACTATCTTCATTATAGTATTTTTCATTATGGTAATTTATTTTGTTTATTAATTCGTTTATTCTTTTTTCTATATTCATCCTATATCACCTCTTATCTATAAATCTCTTTTAGTATTACCCTTTTGTTACCTTATTATATTTTTAGTATATCATTTTAGGTTTATATTTGTAGATTTTTTTACACTTTATAAATTTATAAACTTTTAAAACAATCGTTAAATTCTAACTTTAACTTATTTTTTTTAGTAAAATGTCTATTTCACTATTTTTTTATTGGTTATTAGTTTAAAAAATATGTTGAAATTTATCTGGAAATCATTATAATAATTGATGTAATTATTATAACTAAAACATTAACAAAAGAAAGGAATTTAAAAATGGAGAATAAACAACTTCAAAAAAGCTTAGGTATCGCTGCTGCTTTATCAACAGTTGTTGGTATGGTTATAGGTGGTGGAGTATTCTTTAAACCACAAGCAGTTTACACTTTAACTGGTGGTGCTCCAGGTCTTGGAATGATAGCTTGGGTTTTAGCAGGTATAATAACAATAGCTGCTGGACTTACTGCGGCAGAAGTTTCAGCTGCAATACCTAAAACAGGTGGAATGATGGTATATATAGAAGAAATATACGGTAAGAAACTTGGTTTCTTAACAGGTTGGATGCAATCAGTATTATTCTTCCCAGCTACAATAGCTGCTTTAGCAGTTATGTTCGGACAACAATCTGCTGGATTATTAGGAAATGAATCTTTAGTAATTCCTATAACATTAGGTGTTGTAATATTATTAGCTGTATTAAACTGTCTTGGTTCTAAAACAAGCGGTATAATACAAACTGTATCAACTGTAGGTAAATTACTTCCTCTTGTATTAATAATGATATTCGGATTTATAAAAGGTAGTGGAGATAACGCTATAATAACTCCTATGGTTGCTGAAGGTGTAAGCCCAATGGGTGTAATAGGACAATTATTAATAGCTGTATTATTCGCTTATGATGGATGGATAAACGTTGGTGCTATAGCTGGTGAAATGAAAAATCCAGGAAAAGATTTACCAAAAGCAATAGTTGGTGGTTTATCTTTAGTTATGGCAGTATACGTAGTTATAAACTTAGCTTACCTTTGGGTATTACCAGCTGACCAATTAATGAACTATGCATCTCCAGCTTCAGCAGTTGCAGAGCAAATATTTGGACCAATGGGTGGTAAATTTGTAACTTGTGGTATATTAGTATCTGTATTCGGATGTATAAATGGATACTTATTAACAGGGCCAAGAGTAACTTATACATTAGGTGCTCAAAAAACTTTACCAGCAGCATTAGGTAAAGTAAATAAAAATGGCGCTCCAGTTAATGCTACATTAGCAATGGCAGTATTATCATGTTTATATGCTTTATCAGGACAATTCAACTTATTAACTGACTTAGCTGTATTTGCTGTATGGGTATTCTATGTATTAACATTTATAGGTGTTATAAAATTAAGAAAAGATCAACCAAACTTACACAGACCATACAAAGTACCTATGTATCCTGTAATACCATTAGTAGCTATATTAGGTGGATTATTTGTTGTAGTAAACCAATTAGCATTCTCTGGTATGAAAAATACAGTGATAGCTTTAGGTGGAGTTATTATAACTCTTATAGGTTTACCGGTTTATTCTTATACAACTAAAAAGAACGGTAATTATAAAGAAAAAACAAAAAAATCTGCATAAAAAAACTACTCACTTTTTGTGAGTAGTTTTTTTATTAATATCTATTTATTCTTTAAGTATAACTTTTAAGATTATTGCAGATAATATTAAAAATTTTTCTTATATTTTTTAATAAACATAAATTATCATAAGCTATAATTATATTATTTCTCATGTAATCTTAACTTTAAATTTATAAGAAATTTTTTACATTTATTTTATGTTAAATCTTTTAAAATATTTGTTTAGAGCCATTTTGATTTAATTTGCTTTAATATTTAATTTTAAGATGCATATTTTTGTCGCAAAAGGCAGAAAAAAAACATTGAAATTTATGTTGAAATCGTTATAATAATTAATATGTAATAATATAAAATTTTAACAAGAGAAAGGAATCTAACTAAATGGAAAACAAACAACTTCAAAAGAATTTAGGTGTAGCTGCTGCTTTATCAACAGTTGTTGGTATGGTTATAGGTGGTGGAGTATTCTTCAAGCCTCAAGCTGTATTTACACTAACAGGTGGAGAGCCTGGACTTGGTATGATAGCATGGATTTTAGCTGGTATACTAACTATAACTGCTGGTCTTACTGCTGCTGAAGTTTCTGCTGCAATACCTAAAACAGGCGGTATGATGGTTTATATTGAAGAAATATATGGAAAGAAATTAGGATTTTTAACAGGATGGATGCAATCAGTATTATTCTTCCCTGCAACAATAGCTGCTATATCAGTTATGTTTGGGCAACAATCTGCTTACTTAATAGGAACTAATAGCCAAACGTTCATAATAGCTATGACTGTTGGTGTTATATTATTAATTGGTGTTTTAAATACTTTTGGTTCTAAAACAAGTGGTACTATACAAACTGTATCTACTATATGTAAATTAATACCTCTTGTATTATTAATAGTATTTGGTTTCTTAAAAGGTGATACTAGCTCTCCTGTTATGCAACCATTAGTTGGAGAAGGAGTACAAGTTTCAACTGTTATAGGACAATTATTAGTTGCTATATTATTTGCTTATGATGGATGGATAAACGTTGGTGCTATAGCTGGTGAAATGAAGAATCCAGGAAAAGATTTACCTAAAGCTATAATCGGTGGTTTATCTGTAGTTATGGCAGTTTATGTTATTATAAACATTGCTTATCTTTTAGTATTACCTGCTAGTGAATTAGCTTTACATGCTTCACCTGCTTCAGCTGTTGCTGAAAAATTATTTGGACCTATAGGTGGTAAAATAATAACTGTTGGTATATTAATATCTGTATTCGGATGTATAAATGGATACTTATTAACTGGACCTAGAATAGTTTATACTTTAGGAAAAGAAAAAAATATACCTGCTGTATTTGGACAATTAAATAAGAATGATGTTCCAGCTAATGCAACATTATTAATGGCTGTATTAGCAGCTTTATATGCATTATCAGGTCAATTCAACTTATTAAGTGATTTATCAATGTTTGCTGTTTGGTCATTCTATGTATTAACATTCGCTGGTGTTATAAAACTTAGAAAAACTCATCCAAATATGAATAGACCATATAAGGTACCTCTATATCCTATAATACCTTTAATAGCTATAGCTGGTGGTTTATATGTTGTAATAGATCAATTAATGAAGAATACTTTAATATCTTTAGGTGGAGTTCTTATTACTCTTATAGGGTTACCAGTTTACTCTTATATGAATAAAAAATACTCTAATTCTAAAGATGATATAGATAGAGCTGCTTAATATAAATAAAAAACTACTCACTTCTGTGAGTAGTTTTTACTTAATATCCTTTAGATATATCTATCATATTTTTCAAAGGCTTATTTTCAATATAATTTTTCAGGTTATTATAAATCATATTAAAAGTTCTCTCTTCGTTTTTATCAGATACCCATGAATTATGAGGTGTTATAATTACATTATCAAATTCCCACAACTTACTATTTTTATCTAGTGGTTCATTTTCAAATACATCTAGAGCAACTCCCCTAAACTTATTTATATATTTTATTAAATCTTTTTCATTAACAATATTTCCTCTTCCAACATTTATAAATACAGAGCCATCCTTCATAATTTTAAATTTATCTTTATTTATAATTCCTAGAGTCTTTTTCGTTGCTGGTATTGTAACTATAACCACATCACAATTTTTAAATACTTCATCCATTTTATCACTTTCAAAACACTTACCAAAATATTCTTTATCATGTCCAGTTGTATTAACTCCCCATATTTCAACGTCAAATCCTTGTAACCTTTTAGCTGCTTCTGTAGCTAATGTCCCTGTTCCTATAAATCCAACTCTCTTCCCTCTTAATTCTGTTATAGAAAAATTTTGCTTCCATGTTTTATTTATTTGTTGTTCGTGAAACTTTCTACTATTTTTGTATATTTCTAATATATACATAACTATCCATTCACCTATAGGTATACTGTAACACCCCTTATTATTAGATATCAAAATATCTCTATTTAATATTTTATCTATAGGTATATGATCTATACCCATAGTAATTATCTGTATATATTTTAAATTATTCATTTTAGTTATATCTAGCGTCTGAAATGGATTATATGTAACTAATATATCAGCATTATCTACATCTTCATTATTAGTTACTATATTCTCATCGTAATATATAATTTCATATCCTAATGACTTTATTTTATCAAATTTTTCTTTTCCATAATCCTTAGTAAATAAAACTTTCATAATTTCACCCCTTATAAGGATATACTTTTAATAATTATATTATTACTATAAAAGTAAAAAGTCCTTCAAAATTGAAGGACTTAATCTATTTAATATAAATGTATACTAACTATGATGATATTTAATCTGAGGTGTAAGATACATTTATTTAATAGTATTTTACCCAATTATCTGAATTAAATACTATCTTTTTATATCTATTACATTTTGAACAAGAGCTTTACATCTTCCACAAGCTGAACCTGCCCCTGTTATTTCAGCAACTTTTTCTGTAGTTTCTGCACCATTTTTAACTGCATTTACTACATCTTCAAGAGAAACTCCGGTACATCCACATACAGATGCTAATATTTTTTCTATTTCTCCTACACATCTTCCACATCCAGTAGCTGCTCCAGTCATATCTTTTATTTCTTGTACTGTACGAGCACCTGCTATCATTGCCTTTCTTATATCTATGTAACTTACTTGTTT
>DHKFR23503__coassemble_788_pt1 | contig 21403 bp, 23 predicted proteins | sample DHKFR23503__metabat2_high_PE_003 | metagenome-assembled genome bin DHKFR23503
TAATTTAAAAGATGCTTGTATTGATTTTTATACTATTTGTTTAGAGTCTTAATTAGAATATAGTATTTTAAATAAGTATCAAAATAGATAGATCTATGATATGAATGTTTCTTTATTATCTAGCTATTTTTATTACTTTAATCTGTTGTGCTAGTTATTTTACTAAACATATTGAAATTGCTATATAAAGTTTTCTAACTATCAAAATATATCTTGTTAAACTCTAGTATTTTCAACGATTAAATTTAACTAGCACAACGAGTTACTTTAGTTTTTAATATATTAAAATTGTAACTAAAATAAATCTATTTTTTTAAATTAACAGACTCTTTAGACCAATCTGTTGGCCCTTCATCAGCTTCTATAAATTTCCTCCAATAATCGCCTGTTTTAGAATCAAATATAATTATATTATTTTCATTAGGACTTATCATCTGATACCTATTTCCATTATCTTTATTTAATAATAATAATAAACTTACAGATAATATACTAAACCCAATAATTATAGAAATACAAATATATAATATTGATTTATTTTCCATAATAAACATTCCCCCCCTTTAACATAATTATAATAAAGTTCGTATTATATAACAATCGTTCACTTTATCATATTATAACACTAACTTAATTTACATATTTCATTTAAAATATTTTTTGTCACTTTTTAACCTTTTCAAATACATTGGCATTACTTCAATACACATGTTTTCCACAGTTTTTAAATTATCATAAGCTACTTGTAATAAAAAATAAGTTAGTAAATATCACTTCACTAACTTATTAGCCCAATTAGGAATTAGCTTGTCATTCCAAACTAAACTTCCATTTTTAAAATATACTATTTCTTTAAATCTATATGTATTATCATATATATTTACTTCATCACAAAATTCAATAATTCGAGTAAGATTTTCTAAAGATTCATAATATCTTCTTTCTATATCTTCATCGGCTATACCATGTCCGCCTTGGCTTACTCTATATTTAACTCTGTCTTTAGCTATATCAGAACTTTCTACCCCAATATAGTTCATAACTATATAAAATCCTTTAGATTTTGCTTTTTTTATATTTCGAATTATACTTTTACCGCATAGCGTAGTTTCTTGGTTAAAAGAAATACCTTCTTCAATATATTCTTTTATAAGTTTTACAGCTTCTCTTGCACATTTTATTTGTAAGGTATTATCTTTCCATGACCCTATCCTAGCTACCATCTCATCAGTATTGATTCTTTTTTCATTCTTATTTTCTTCGTAATATACAGATTTATATATTGATGTTTTTCCACATCCATTAACTCCTGCAAATATTGTATATGTTGGCATATTACTTACCTATTACCTTTGATTGTTGTTTTTGAAGCATTATATTTGACAATGCCATATAGAAATCTTGTTCATCTTTGGTTTTTGCTTTTTTAAACAATTCTTTTAACTGACTATATGAGTATTTTTTGAATATATCATATAAATCTAAATCTTTATTTTCCATTCTAAAATACCTCCTAAAAATAGCTTATTATGATTATATACTATTTATATATAACTATAAATAGTATATAATCATAATTTATAACAATCATAAACTTTATATTTGATTCATAATAATTTTTTATTGAATTTATTCAAATATATAATGCCCATTATCATATTTCCAATTTCCATCCTTTTTAGCATCCATTAATCCTAATTGAAAATGTAGCATAGATATACCCAAATCTACTTCTTCATATCCATAGTTTGGATTTGATATTATTACCTCTACCTTATCATTAACATATTCATATATTATAGGATTTTTATTAACTGCTGAAAGTACATTAAATGCATATTTTTTATATGTACATTTATACCAATTTATATTAAAGTATTATATAAATTGCTAACATTTCTTAATTATTATACTCACTATATAGGTGTATAATTTTGTCTATACTATAAATTAAAATTTACATACTCTATATTATTATTTATGGTAGTATATGTATATAAATATTAGTTTTGGAGGTTTATTATGGTTGAAATGAGTCTTAAAGAGCTATTTGAAGTTGGAAAAAGCTTTGAAAGTTCTGTAGGGGAAGGAACTAAAGGAGAAAGGGCTAGAATTTTTAAAAACAATTCTAGATTAAATTTAAATGATGAAATGGTATCATTTATAGAAAGTATAGACTGTGAAGTTAATTTCTTAGTTTCAGGTGAAATATGGTGTCCTGATTTTCAATTAAATGCTACAGTTTTAAAAAGATTTTTAGATCTTAATCCTAATTTTAATATGTCTGTTATAACTATGGCTCGTGGTAAAAAATTTATGGCTCCTGCTTTAAATATTGAAAAAGAAGCTTTTAAAGGACCTACTGTGGCAGTTTTAGATAAAGATTTTAATGTTTTAGGTTTATTTGAAGAAAGACCTAATATAGTTCGTAGTATGCCAAGTTTTGATGATATAAAACTTGAATATTATAAAGGTAAATATCTTTTAGATACTGTTAATGAGTTCTTTGATATATTAAAGAACTCATAAATTAAAATACTACATATAAGTTAGCATACTTATATGTAGTATTTTTTTAACGAATAGATTCATTAGCAACATAACTTATTTTACCAACACGTCACTTAATCAAAGCGAATTTTTATGCATTAATTTATATCTTATCTAATATATTTTTATATGTACAAGTTAAAATATATAAGGTAGGTGGTATTTTGTATTCTTTAAATTTGGATATTCCCTCGACTTTGATTTTATCTATAATTTTATTTATTGTAGGTAATTTTATAAAAAACAGAGTCAGTATATTCAATAGATTTTGTATTCCTTCACCAGTTATAGGTGGATTATTATTTTGTTTATTAAATCTTTTTTTCAAATTTTTTAACATTTGTGATATTACTATGGATACTTCTTTGATGAATTATCTAATATGTTTTTTCTTTAGTACAATTGGTATTTCAATGAGTATGTCTTTAGTAAAAAAAGGCGGAAAAGTACTTATAAAATATTGGATTTTATGTGGAGTTTTATCATTTTTTCAAAATATAATATCTGTTATTTTATCTAAGATTATAGGTATAAATCCATTAATTGGACTTATGTGTGGCGCAATTTCAATGGAAGGTGGACATGGCTGTTCTGCTGCCTATGGTGCTACTATAGAAAATTTAGGTGTACAAAACGCTATAAGTGTCGGTATAGCAGCATCAACCATAGGACTTATCTTAGCAGGACTTTTAGGTTCTCCTGTTTCTAAATTTTTAATTGATAAATACAAACTAAAACCAAGCTTACACTATAATAATATATCTATATCAAAAGATAATAATAATATGATAAATCTTAATATTTTCTCATTTTTAGAACAATTATTAACAATTCTTCTTTGTATATCTTTGGGAAAATTAATAGCTAATATAGTTTTTAATTTAACTGGTATAATAATTCCAACTATAACCGGATGTATGTTAGTATCAGTATTATTTAGAAATATGAATGATAAAATCAATATTATAAATTTAAATTTTAAAATTATTGATTTCTTAAGTGATTTATCTCTTGGATTATTTTTAACTATGGCACTTATGAGCATTGATTTATTTAAATTATCAAGTTTATTTGGCCCAATGCTTATTATTGTTATATGCCAAGCTATTTTTATAATTTTATACTCTATTTTTATTTGCTTTAAGGTTCTTGGCAAAAACTTCGATTCAGCAGTTATGATAAGTGGTCTTATAGGTCATGGATTAGGTGCTACACCTACAGCTTTAGCTAATATGACATCTATAACTAATAAATATGGCTATTCACAAAAAGCTTTCTTAGTAGTTCCATTAGTTGCAGCCTTTTTACTAGATGTATTTACAATGCCTTGTATTGTATTATTTATAAATATACTATCCTAATATATTTATAAATAATATGTTTAAAAATAATTTATCTTTGACATAATATTAATATCATTTTATTTAGGAGGTATTTTATGGGAAGTAATTTACATTGTTTAGCTACAGATTGTGCATTTAATAAAACTGGAAATTGTTATGCTTCACAAATAAAAGTTGAAGGATTTGACGCATCTATCACACCTGAAACTTACTGCGATACATTTAGAGATAAAGATAACTTTAACATGACTAACTACCACGGTGATACAAGTTTAACTAATACTCAAAATATATCTTGTAGTGCTAATAAGTGTACATATAACTATTATGGTGCTTGTAATGCCAGTCATGTTGATATCAACTTTGAAAATAGTAGCTGTGAAACATTTGTTTCTAAATAATATTTTTTAATAAAAAGGTGTAGTAATTTTATTTAATACTACACCCTTTTTATTTGATATCATATATTAATTATTTTTTTATTAATATATAACTAATTCTTTATTATTAAATATTTATATGGATTTAATATAAGTTTTGATTTTAAATCTATATAATCTTCATTAAATACATCATATACTTTCTTATCTTTTAAATAATGTGGAAGTTCTATAGTTTTTTCAAGGTCATTATTATTAATAATTATACTTACTTCTTCTTTTTTTACTATTATAACATTATCTTCTGTTAGTACCCATTCATTATTTACTAACTTAAATTCATCATATTTTTTTCTTAAGGATATAATCTTTTTCATAAATTCTAATATATCTTTATCCTGCTTATCTTCATCCCACACCATACATTCACGTTGACCTTCACAATCTTTAGTTTGTACTCCAGTCATACCAACTTCATCTCCATAGTATATACAAGGTGAACCTGATTGAGTAAACATAAATAAATATGCTAACTTAAATTTATCTTTGTTATTATTACAATAAGAAAGTACTCTCGTTGTATCGTGACTTCCAATTAAATTAAACCCACATTCAATAGTTTGCATTTGATAATTTGATATTATGTCATTTAATCTATATTTAAACTCAGTTTCATTTATTTCATTTGTACAGAAAAATTTTATTAAAGCGTCTGCAAATGGATAATTCATTACAGCATCAAATTGATCTCCCATTAACCATGGTAAGCTATTGTGCCATATTTCGCCTAATATATATACATCAGGCTTTATCTTTTTTACTTCTTTTCTAAATTGTCTCCAAAAACTATGATCAACTTCATTTGATACATCTAATCTCCATGCATCTATATCAAACTCTTTTATGAAATATTTTCCTACTGCTAATAAATATTCTATAACTTCTTCATTTTCTGTATTTAATTTTGGCATTTGTGCTACACACGAAAATGTCTCATAAGGAATATTTTTAGAATTTATTTCATTAAGAGGTGTATCTACTTTATTAATATCTTTTATATAAAACCATTCTTTATATTTTGATTTTTCTTTATTTTTTATAACATCTTGCCACTTATTAGAATAATATCCTATATGATTAAATACTGCATCTAGCATTACTTTCATTTCTCTTTTGTGCGCTTCTTTTATTAATTTTTTAAGTGTTTTTTTATCTCCCAAATGAGGATCTATTTTCATATAATCTATTGTGTCATATCTATGATTTGTATTTCCCATGGTTATTGGACAAAAATATAATCCAGTTACTCCTAAATCTTTTAAATAATCTAAGTTATCTATAACTCCTTGTAAATCTCCACCCATAAAATTTTCATTAGTTGGAGGTGTCCCCCAAGGTTTTGTATCTTTAGGATTTATACTTTCATCTCCATTTGCAAATCTGTCAGGAAATATTTGATACCAAACAGTATCTTTTACCCAACTTGGTATTTTAAGTATATCTATTTTATTTAAATATGAATAAGCAAAAAACGAAGATATGTCATTTAAATTTTTTTCATCGTCTTCTTTTCCTAATTCTATTATATATTTTTCACTATATAAAAGCTTTTCATCTTTTCCTTCTATTATAAATGAGTATCTTGAACGCTTTGTTGGTGGATTATATTTAGCTATAAAGTAATCAAAATACTCTGTTTCTAATTCTTTTTCCATTTTTATATTAGAACTTGAAATCCATACCTTTCCACTAGCACCTAAGTTTCCGCCTCCCCCTTCTAATTCATCCCAAATATACTGATCTCCTATTCTTAAAAATACACTTTTAACTTCTCCCTTTTTAGCTCTAAGTCTTATATGAAGTGTATTTTCATCATATCCATAACAATAATTACTTCTTGGTATATGAAGTAGAGCTTCCCTTGTTATTTTACTCATAAAAAATATCCCCTTATCTATCTCTTATAAAATAAATTATATACTCATTTTAGTATATATAGTATCATTTTAATTATTTTTGATAGCTTATTTTATTTGTATAAATTTTTAGAGTTATATTATAATTATATTTAAAATTATCTCAATATCAAATTTATCTTATTTATCATTTATAAATTATATGATTTCCTTAGGCGTAAAAATAAGCTAGATATATACCTAGCTTATTTTTATACTCTCTCTTAAATTAATTCTTTTTAATATATTTTTTCCAACTATAGCTGAAAGACTTAATTTTATAATATCTACAACTATAAAGGGTACTACACATATTGTAATCCCCTTTATAAAATCTGAATTAGTAACTAAACAAAATTGAAATGTGCCTATTATGTAACTTATTAATAAAGAACATATCATTCCAAACATAATTCCTAATGTAGATTTAAACTTTTCAGAAAAATATCCTACTACAAATGCTATTATTGGAAACGATAATATAAATCCTCCTGTAGGACCTAATATTATACCCAATCCACCACTAAACCCAGCAAATACAGGTAATCCTATACCTCCTAATAATATATATATAACTTGTGATATAAATCCTAATGACTTGCCTAAAACTAAACCACATAAAGCCACCGCAAATACTTGCATAGTAAATGGTACTACTGGAAGTGGTATAGATATTTGGGTTAATATTGCTGTTAAACTTGCAAATAATGAACATATTACCAATTGCTTAGTTGTTAACTTCATATATTATCCCCCCCTTTAATTTTCGTAAATCTATATATCTTTTTTAATTTACATTTTAATTATATTCTTTGTTTTTGTATTGTCAATTAAATTCTAAATTAAATACATAATATAGATTTATTTCATTATTTTTATATTAGTAAAAAAGTGCTTCTTATTAAATAAATTAAGAAACACTCTTTAATCTACAAAAACTTCTCAGATGCTCTTTTCCAAAATTCAAATTCTGTACGTCTAAGAAGCTTTAATTTTAAATCAGATCTTACAATATTAATATCTGTAATATCATTAAACCTATATTCATTTCCATCTACAACTACTAATATAGAATTTTCAAATCTATATTCTGGAACTATATTTATTGTAGATTTTGCAGATAAAACTATACTAGAAGTAAAAGATCTATATGCAATAGTATTCATTGGTGCAAGGGGTGTTAATTGTAATATATCTAAGCTTGGATCTATAATACTACCACCTGCTGAGTAATTATATGCAGTAGATCCAATAGGTGTTGATATAAGCATCCCATCTCCACTAAAATTTTGTATTTTATTTTCATTAACTCTTAAATCTAAATGTAAGGTTCTTGAACAAACACTTTTTATTACTATTTCATTAACTGCATAAATTTCTTCACTACTTTCTTTAGTACATATGCTACCTTTTAAAGGATATACTTCTTGTATAGTAAAGTTATTATTTTTATATAAATTTATGAATTCATCTATTTCTTGAGGATCAAACTCCGCAAAAAAACCTAAATGACCTGTATTTATTACTACCATAGGCACACTTGGAAATTTAAAATCTTGAATAGTTTTTAAAAAAGATCCATCTCCACCTATAGATACTATAAGTTCTGTATTTTCTTCTAATTTTGAACTAACTAAAAAATTATTTTCTTCAAATTTTTTAATTAATAATTTTTTTGTATCTAATGATTTCTCTAAGTTATTTGAGCTTATAGTTATAACTCTATTCATATCTAATCTATCCTAACTTTAATAATTGTTTTATTTGCATTATATTTTACATTTGATTTAAATTATATTCAAACTTTAAAATTTATTACATTTATCTTTCTAATAATATTTTATTATGTATAAAAAATAGATACATTAAAATAGTTTTTATATGTATCTATTACTATTTACTATATTATTAATGTTGCTAGTGTCGAAATTATAATAATTATAATTGCGGATATTAATAATAATTTACTTTTATTTTTTGTAACTTTAATTTTATCTTCATTTTCATAATTTTTTTCATCTTCTATTAATAATGATTCTTTTATATCTGCTTTTTCATACATTATAGAGCTTAAATCTAATATAACTTCCCTAAATTCACTATACTTTTTAGTTCGATTTAAAAGCTTTTTTATTATATTTATTAATTCTTCATTTCCATTTATAGCTTTTAAATCATTAAAGTTTATACCTTTGTCGATAAACTTTAACATTTCGTTTTCATCATTACTTTCACCAAATGGCAATTTTTTAAATATACACTCAAATAAAATTAATCCTAAAGCAAAAAAATCACTTTCAGTATCTGTATAGTCAATACATAATTGATGAGGAGATAAATATTTTATATTATTTCCTGATCTTATATTTACGCCATTATTAGCTTTAGTTACTCCAAAATTTAATATTTTTATATTATACCATTTATCTACTAAAATATTATTTGGGTTCAAATCTCCATGATATATCCCATGCTCTTTAGCCGTTTCTAGTCCTTTTAATATTTGAGTTGCTATTGATATTATAGCTTCTAAGTGAAGGTAATTTCCCTCTATTATATTACTTAAACTAATCCCTTTTTCATAGTCATATATCATATAATACCATATTCCATCTTCTCTATAATCAACACCTATATCAATCATATTTAATATATATGGTGAGTTCATATATTTTATTGTAGTAGATTCATCAATTAAATTTACTAAAAAGTCTTCACATATATAATTATTATGACTTATTACTTTTAATAAAACAGTTTTATTTTCATATAAGTCTTTTGCTTTATATAATTTATTAAACTCTATATTATTTTCTATATTTATTATAGAGTACCTGTTTCCTATAAAGTTCAATTTATTACCTCACTTTTTATATTTTTTAGCTTTAATATAATTATAATATCATTTTTTTATATGTTTTTCCAATAAAAACAACAAAAAAATATAGCTAATACATATATTAGCTATATTTTTATTAGTTTCTAGGTTTTTTATATACACTATTAGATATATATTGAGTCCTTATTACTTTTCCATTTGAATCCTTATATTCTATATAAGTTTTTGCAGCTTCTAATCCGCCAGTTGTATATGGATTTACTTTTATACTTATATTTTTTTTATCAGAGATATTTCCATATATCCTAGAAGTTATTACACCATTACTTACTATATTTTTTATATATACTGGATGAGAGTATGGGTTTTTAAATCTAAAATCACTACCACCATCATTAACCATTGCATCTCTACCTATTGATACATAACTTGACTTTAATGAGTGATTTCTTCTTGATGTTACATCAAGACCAGAATATAGTACTGAATTAAATAAAGTACTAGATACTTGACATACGCCTCCACCTACGTCTTGTTCTAACTTGCCATTTATTATAACAGGTGCATCTTTATATCCATTTGCTTTAGTTCTTTTTCCTGTTAAGTTATTATATGAAAATTCTTCTCCTGGCATTAGTAATACATCACTTGTCGATTTTGCAGATAATGCTATATTTGCGACTCTATTTGAATCACTTGTTGAAAATTTTGTACTAAACTCTGATAGTAATGTATTTACGCTTTTAGCATCTTCTGTGCTTATTTTAGGTTCTTTTGTGTTTACCTTTAAATCTATTATTTTATAATTTTTATTTTCTATAGCCTCATAAATAGATTCTTTAGTTGATGCTATATCCAGTTCTTTACCTACTTTTGCACTAGATATACTAATCTTTCCAGAAGATGATATATATACCTTTGCATTTTCCATAGCTATATTTATAGATTCTGAAATGTTTTGTATTTTCTCACTTAACTTATTTTCATTGTATAAAGATTTTAACTCTAAATTTTTACTATTTTTATTAAGTTCGAAAAATCTTTTTACATTTTCAAAATAAGAATCTGTTTTAGTATAATTATAAGCTTTATCTACAACTTCACTAGTATTATACTTTAAATCAATTTCATCTGGTGATATTACATTTATCTCTTCATTATATTTAAGTTTTATTTCACCTGGAATTATATTTTCATTTATATAGTTAATAGCTTCTTCTTTTGTTAAATGAGATACATCTATACCTTCTATAAAAATATTTTTAGCTATTACATTTGTATATATATATGTTTTATTAAAATAATTAATTAAAAATCCTAAAATACAAAATGTAATTAATAAACCTATAATCTTATACTTTTTAGTATTTGATTTTTCATTCTCATTAATATTTTCAATATTTTCATCTAAAATACTACTTTGGCTTACTTTTAATTTACTTTTGCCCATTTATCCACCTCATTTTTGATATCATATAAATTATATTTTAAGCATTTACTTTATACAATATTTAATCAGAATATGTAACTTTATTGTTACATATTATCTATTTCAATCTTATATTAGCTATAATTGGATAATGGTCTGATAAATTTATTTTATCTACTTTGTATTTATATATTTCTAATGATTTATCTACTAATATATAATCAATTCTCGCATTACTTTTTTCAAATGTTGCTATACTTTGAAATTTTGTATATACAGCACTATCATTAAATATACTTATGAATATATTTTTTTCGTTAAAATCTCCACATATTACTTTATATTTACATAATCCACTTGAATAATCTATTATTTGATTTAGTTGTTCTATTCTTTCATCTTTATCAAGACCTAAGTGAGTATTTATTACATCTATACAGTATTTTTTAGAAAATATGTTCGTATATAAAAAACCTCTTTGTTCTGTTTTACTTTTTAGAAATATATGTTCTTTATTTAAAATCTTATTTTTTGAAAATGTAGCTATTCCATACTTCAAAGTCGGTCTATTAATATTTGCTGCAAACGCTGCCTCCATTTTTAAACTTTGTTTTAAAATTATAAATTGATTATAAATTACCTCTTGAATACATATTATATCAGCATCTATTTCTTTTAAATATTTAATTATTTTTTTTAATGTAAATATATTATTTACATCCATACCTTTATGAATATTGTAACTAACTATTTTCAACTAACTCACACCTTAAACTTTAAAACCTAGCCATAGGCTAGGTTTTATGTATATTATTAATGTTTTATTTCTTTTTTTATTTTAGTGAATTTACCTTTATTTGCAACAAATACAAATCCCATTTTATTATATATTTCATTTAACTGCTCTAATGTTACTTCCCCATTTTTTAAGTTTATTAATGTTATTTCATTTATATTATTTATGTTATTTGTTTTTGTTATCATTGGTTATCACTCCTCTTAAATTTTATACTTTATTATATTATCCATAAATTTAAAATATTACTAATTTATAATAAAAATTTAATTAAATTTTCCCTTTCTATTTTAAACGTTCATTCGACATATTTATGATATATCGAATGAACGTTTGAGTCAATATAATTTTTAAATTTTTTGTAATTTTTATGCTTGTACTGAATATATTTTAATATAACAGCCATAATTTTATTAATTTATAAAAGGAGGAATAATTTTTGAAAGAAAATAATGGTAAGACAATTCTATTTAAACAAAGAAAAGAAAATCATGTATCTAAATATAAATTTAAGACTAACCAAGATGGAATTATAGATTTTAAAGTTATTCCTTATCCAAAATATAAAAAAGTATTAAGTAAAGGACATAAATTTGTAAATTTCAAAAACTTATCTATAATTTTATTAATTATATCTATAGGCTGTACTTATTTTTTCCTAACTAATAAACGTCTATCCTACTTAATAGATAAAAAAGAATATAATTCTGTAACCACATCAGATAACAATGCAATATCTAATAGTGATTTTAATAATTATTCTAAAATTATAGAATCTAATATAAATACCTTGATTTCATTAAATTATGAACATAATATCAAAACTGAGTCAATGCATAAAAACGGTTCATACTTATATGCTCACGGTGTTATATTATCAAATAAAGATAATAATTTGTATTTTGATATAATTTTAAAAAATAATAAACCTCACTCTCTCATTATTAATGATATTGAATATATACAAAAATAGACTATCTTATTGCAGATAGTCTATTTTTTATTAATATGTTGTACTTTTTATATTACTATTAAAATATACTTTCTATTTTTCCTGTATACATATCTACATAATACCATCCTATAGTAGCAGTATGACAAGTTTTTTCATCATCTTTTATAATTTCATAAACATGAACTACATAATTATTTCCTTCTATATGATCAACCTCTATAATACTTGGAACATATGCATAATTTTTGAACATATCTTTTACAAGGTAAATTGCCTTACTTTTTGATATAGCAATAGATTGTTCGTCATATTCAATTGTTTTTATTGCTTTTTCTCTTTGCTTAGGTAGTAAACTTGATTCATTATGATTATCTTTTTCATATTCTTTATTAATAGTTTTTAATTTTTCTTTTTCCATATTTTTATTAAAAGTTAAGTTTGTTAATCCTATAAAAAGGAATGTACTTATTAGTATTATAGTGATTCTTTTCATATCCTATCATCCTTTCGATGCTATATGTCATCATAATTTAATAAAATAATATCTATTTATCTTATATTAAATAAAATAAATTAATCTAACTAAAAAATATCCTAAAGATGAACTTTATATTGTTCAATCTATAGGATATTATTTGCATAAATATTATTTTTTATAATATATTAAATTCTACCTTACTTCCTTTTGAAGTGGCTGTAACTTCAAGTTTAGCATCAATTCTTTCTTTAAGTTCTTCAACATGAGATATTATACCAACTAGCCTTCCTCCTCTTTGAAGTTCTAATAAACTATCAATTGCATTATCTAAAGATTGTGGATCTAGGGTACCAAAACCTTCATCTACAAACATAGTATCAAGGGATACTCCTCCTGCATTTGATTGTACTATATCAGAAAGACCTAATGCTAATGATAGTGATGCTTTAAAGCTTTCTCCTCCAGATAATGAGCTTACATCTCTTGAGCTATCTGTATAATTATCATATATTTCAAGCTCTAATCCTTTTTGACCTGCACCTTTACTTTTAGATGTTTTTCTTATTAATGAGAATCTATCTCCTGTCATTTTCTCTAGTCTTATATTAGCAGCTTCTATTATATCATCAAAGTAAGATGCTAATATATATCTTTCAAATGATACATAAGGAGCTGTTTTACCATTAGCTAAAGCAGCTAACTCTCCTACTACTTTGTATTCTTCTTCTATTTCTTTAAACTCTTCATTTAATTCTTTTACATTTTTTAATATATCTTGATTATAATTTATTATAGAATGTAAGTTTCTTAATTTATCTTCTAATTCTTTTTTATTATTTTGTATAGACTTTATTTCTTCATCTATTGTAGTCATATCCATAAATAATATATCTTTAGTTTTATTTATTATATCTTCATGCTTAGCTTTTGTTAATTTAAGCTCTGAGTTATAATTTTCTACTTCTTTTTCTAAATTTTCTATAATTGATATTTGTAACTTAGCATCTTCGTAATCTTTTATATTATCAAATCCTTGTTCTTTTATAGCTTTATTAAATTCGCTTTGATTATTAGTTATTTCTATCTTTAATTCTTGTATTGATTTATTTATCTCTTTAGAAGTAGAGTTTTCTCCTTCTAATTTTTTAGATAAGTTTTCATTTTCAAGTCTTAATTTTGCTAATCTTTCTTTACTATCATTTAATTCTCTAGTTTTATCTTGTATTAATATATTTAAAGTTTTTATATCGCTTATATTTTCTGGTATTTCTTTTTTATATTCTTCTATTTTAGTGGAGTTTTCTGTAAATTCTTTTGTATAAGCTTTTTCATCTTCTTCTAATTTTATTAAGCTTTGTTCTTTTTCATTAATCGTAATTATTATAACAGATACTTCTTTTTCTATATTTTCTTTTAAAGCTATTTTTTCTATAACTTTTGACAATTCTATTTTAAGATTATCTATTATGCCCTTTAAATCTGTACCTAGATTTTTAACTACTTGTGCAGTTTCTGAGTTAAAGTTTTTATCAATATTTAAAGTAGATGATAGTAAACTTAATTGATTATTAACTTGTTCTAAGTAAGCTTTTTTATTTGAGTTTAAAACTGTAAGATTATTTATTTTTTCTAAATTTTCTTTTTCTAAGTTATCTAAGTTATCTTTAGCTACTTTTAATTCTTCTTTTGTAGGTATTTTTGAGCTTTCTTTTATAATTGCTTTGTTTGGATGATTTGTTGAACCACATACTGGACATGGCTTATTTTCTTGTAACTGACTTGCAAGTATTCCTGCCTGCTCTTTTTTATATAAATCATCCATTTTTTCATAAGTTTCTTTTACTTTTTTATACTCATTTTCAAATACTTTATATTCCTTAGCTTTATCATTATGTTCTATATAAGTATTTTGGAAACTTCTAATAACCTTAAATAGCTCTCTTATTTCATCTAAAGTTTTTGTTTTTACTTTTATATTACTTTCTAATTCTACTTTTTTAGTTTCTAAAGTAGCTATATCTTTTAACTTAAGTTCTTTTTCTTCCTTAGATTTTTTTAGCTTTTCAGTTTCATTTTTATTATTTATTATTTGTAGTTTACTATTTTCTATATTTTGTTTTAACTTTATTACCTTATTATTAAGGTTATCAAGTTCTATAATCTTTTTTTCTAATTTACTAAGATTATTTATTTCTATACTTAATTTTTCTCTATCACATTCTTTACTTTCTTCTATTTTTAAAAGCTTACTTGATTCTTCTTGCTCTAATTTTATGTTATCTATATTCTTTAAACTTATATTATAATCTTCTTCTCTTTTAGCTAATCTTTTATTATTTTCTATAAGCTTATCTTCTATATATTTTACTTCTTTTGCATTTTTTCCATTTATTATAGATTTTTCTTTATTTTTATATTCATCTTCTTTTGATAAAAGTTCTTCTAAATCTTTTGTAAGTATATCCTTTTCTTTAAGTAAGTTATTATTAGTTTCTATAATAGCTTTTTCTTGATTTTTAACTTGTAGTTTATTGTCTAATTCTTTACCTTCTTCATTAAGATTTTTGTAAATATTATTATCTCTTTCTAATAAATTTTTTAACTTTTCTATAACTAAAGGAAAATCTACATATTCTCCTATTACTATATCATGATCACCTTTTATATTTTCCAAGTTAGTTTGCATTTTGTCTTTGCTTTTAGTTCTATTTTTACTAAGGTTTGCTGCCTTATCTTTAAGCTCTGTTTGTATTTTTTCAAAATCATATGTATTAAATATTTTTCTAAATATTCCTTCTCTCTCAACAGAGTCAGCTAACAATAACTTTTTAAATTCACCTTGTGCAAGCATTACAATTTGTTTAAATTGTTCTCTAGTTATACCTAATATTTCTATTATTTTATCAGTAACATTCTTTACCTTAGTTATTACCTTTCCATCCGGTAATGTTAAAGTTGCATCTGCAGACTTTTCCGTATAGCCTTCCCCTCTAGCCTTTTTCTTTTTTTGCTTAGGTACTCTGTTTACTATATATTTTTGACCTCTAAGTTCAAACTCTAATTCTACATAAGTTTCTGTGTTATCATCAGCAAAGTGACTTCTTAAAGAATCAGTTTCTCTGCTTTCTCCACTTGCTTCTCCATACAAAGCATAACTTATAGCATCAAATATAGTTGTTTTTCCCGCTCCAGTTTTTCCTGATATAACAAATATATTTCTTCCTTTTAATTCTTCAAAATCTATAACTTGCTTAGATGCATAAGGTCCAAATGCACTTATCGTTAATTTAATTGGTCTCATTATCTCACCTCCTCTTTAAGTACTTCCTTTATAGTATCTATTAATACAGCTTCTTTTTTATAATTATACTCTCCACTACCATAAGCCTCATAAAAATTTTTAAATAGATCTATTTTACTTTTCTTTCTAAATTCACCTTTTGATAATGTATTCTCCTTTGATACATTTTTCTTTCTTTCTCTACTTATTAACATTGTATTTGGATAAACTGATTTTAACTTTTCCATAGGGTTCATAAGTTCTCCATCATCAGTTAGTATTGCTTGTATATAATCTTCTTTACCTTCTTCTATGTCTCTACCTTCACATATTAAATCTTCTATATTGCCTTTTATAATTCTTAAATCTCTAAGTGGCTTTAATTCTTTTAATTCAACATTTATATCTTTATCTATTAAATCTAATACTGCTACACTCTTTTTTTGTTTAACCTCTGAAAATGAGTATTTAAGTAAAGATCCTGAATATCTCATAGTCTCTCTTCCTATTCTTTGTCTGCCATGTAAATGGCCTAAAGCAACATAATCAAAATCTTTAAATATATTCCCATCTATAAGGTCTGTCCCACCTATAGATAAGGGCCTTTCTGATTCTGAAGTTTGAAGTTCTGCTACTTCATATTTATGGTCATTTCCCTCTATAGCTTCTTCTCTTTTCATAGTTACATATCCATGACCTATAAGTATGTTTATTTCATTTTCATTTAACTCTTCTTTTATTTTATCTATAACAGCTATCATTGCATCATTATGGCTTCTTATTTCTTTATTATTAAGAAGTTTTTTAGTAAGTGCTGGGTCTTTATAAGGTACTAAATAGAAATTTACATTTTGATTGTTATCTCTTAAAACTACTTTTTTATATAATTTATCATCACTACCTGCTATGTATAATCCTTGTTTTTCTAATATTTTACTACCAAAACTTAGTCTTTCTCCGCTATCGTGATTTCCTGATATTATCATTACAGATACATTTCTATCTATTATTAATTTACTTAAAGTTTCATTTAATAATTCTACTGCTTCTACTGGTGGTATTGATCTGTCATATACATCCCCTGCTATCATAAGCACATCTATATTTTCTTCATCTATAAGTTCTATTAATTTGTTTAAAATATATTTTTGATCATCTATCATTGAATACTCATTTACTATTTTTCCTATATGCCAATCACTTGTGTGAATAATTTTCATAAATCATCCTCCTTATATAATAAATAACGTAAATTATAAATTTTCCTGATTGTCTCTTCTTATTATACTATAAATTTTATTATTCTAGATAATTTAAGAAGTATTTATAATCATCTTTATTTAATATAATTATTATAAACAACAAATAAAAAATTCGCTTCGCTCATGTCGCCAACTACTTCGTCCGTTGCTCAAAATATTTTTTACGCTCAAATCCAATACATTGAATAACTATATTTGCAAGTTTATCCACAAATATTGAAGTAATATAATTTCTTTAAGCGTAAAAAACTCCAAATATAATAGCTTATATCTTTGACTACTATATTTGGAGTACTTATTTTTTATTTAATTCTTATTTTTCATTTAACTTAGCTAATACTTCTTCTAATTCAAGTCCATGTATTGAACAAGCTTGCTCTATAGTTTCCATTTGAGATGATGGACAACCTACACATCCCATACCAAAACTCATTAATATTGCCACTGCATTTTGATTTTCTTTTATTACATCTGCTATTATAGTATCTTTAGTTATCATATTATAAATTCTCCTTTAAATTTGATTTTTCAAGTACATCTTTTCTAAATGTATTTATGCCTATTCTGTCTATGAAATCTCCTAGTTTTTCACCCATTTGTCCATGTTCATTATAATACTCTAATATATTTTTTACAAGTTCATAAGCTTCTTTTTCTGATAGTCCCTTAGTAATAATATCCGACATTCTTGGATAAAATCCAGCACTACCTCCTGCAGTTACAAAAAACTTACCGTCTATATCTACTAATACACCTACATCTTTTGAATATACACTTGAACATGCATTTCTACATCCTGCTACACCTATTTTTGTTCTATTAGGTAGTGGCATTCCATGAAAGTTTTTACTTATTTTCATACCTATACCAATAGTTGGGTACTTAGAACGTTTACAAAAGTTTGCCGGACATATTTCAACATTTTTTACTGAGTATTGATTTTTAACGGCAGGCTCCATACCTAAATCTTCCCATATATCCTTTAAATCTTCTTCTTTAAGATTAGTTATAAGTATTCTTTGACCTGATGTTATCTTTAATACTCCATTATATTTTTTAGCTACTTCACCTATTTTTATAAGAGTTTCCGGTAATATAAATCCGCCAGGTATATGAGGAGTTATTCCATAAGTTCTTTTACCATTTTTAATCTTTTGTAGATTTCCATAGTGGCTCATATAAACTATGCCTTTCTTATTTTATTTATAGTTTTATTATCTAAGTTTTCTTTTTCATATAAGTACTTTGTACTTAAACTTTCCATAAATGTTTTTACCCATAAATCTCTAAGCTCATATAAATATATTAAATTACCTTGTCCATTCTCATAATTTTTTCTATGAATACATCCATTTTGTTCATAAATTATATAATCTTCATTTTTTTCAGTTACAGAGTTTACTCTATCACAAGGCATACCTGATAATATATAGTTGTTTAATGATATATAAGCATCTTCAGGTGAATTTGCTTTATTATTTTCATTTTGTGCACATTTTATTGCCTGAGAAATGTATGCACTTTCTGTTAAGTTTTTACTTTCTTCATTGTACATATCATAATATTTAGTTATTATATATGCACTTCTACTTTCTACTTCTTTTATTCTATCTTGTAACCATCCATGTATATTATTTACATCAATTAAATCTTCTAATGGCTTTTCTTCTATATATTGTCCATATATATCAGTTGCTTCTTTTTGTATTTTTATAGCACTTTCTTTATATTTATCAATGTGTAACTTTACTATATCCTTTTCTAAATCTTGTGCTAATTTTATCTTATTAAATAACCATGTGTGTATTGGTGCTAAAAATGCGCTCATTTGTTTCTCTCCTTTTTTGAATTTATAAACTTATTATACCTCTTTTCTTAATTAAAAGTCGTAACATTCGTTACATAACTAAAAATAATATAGTTTTCTTAATAATAAAGTGATATACAAGTTATTTGTATACCACTTTATTATTAAGAAATTAATTACTTTTTTTAACTGTATCTTTTACAACTTTTCCTACTTTCTTACCTGTATTTATAGTTTCTTTTCCTACGTTAGCTCCAGTTTTTATAGCTTCTTTTCCTACATTAAAAGTTCCTTGTACTGTTTCTTTTGCAACATTACCTATTCCATTTATAACTTCTTTTCCTATCTTTTCTACAGGATCAGTTACTTTTTTTACTGTTTTTTCAATATTTTTATTTTTTCTAATCATAATAACATCTCCTTAATTTTTAATAAGGGGCTACCTCAATATTTTGAGGTTGCTTTTATATATTTTATGATGCTATTTTAATTATTGTTACTAAGCATATATTAAAAAAATATACTTAACAAATAATGTTTTTAGGCTATGTAGATGATTTTTTTATTGATTATAAATAGTAAATTAATGATATAATATAATAAAAATTATAGTATTTATAATATAAATGTTAGGGGGAATAATTATGCTATTTGGATATATAAATCTAGCTATTTTATTATCTATTTATGGACTTGGAATATATACATTAATACTTTTTATAAAAGCATTAAAAATTTATATCAAGAAAAATTCTTAATATATTTAAGGGTAACTTGGATTTAAAATTTTACAAAATACTATCTACAATTATAATAATACTATTAAATTAGTTATTTTTAACTTCACATTTTTTAATTTCAATTTTAATATATAAAAACAAAATGGAATACCTCAAAATATAGATATTCCATTTTTATTTTTTATATATATTCTTTTATCTTAGCTGCTAAATTCTCTTTAGGCATAAATCCTACTAATCTCTCTATAGGTTCACCATTTCTAAATATTATTACAGTAGGTACTGTACTTACACTAAATTGTCTAGCTATATCAAGACTTTCATCTATATCTACTTTATAAAAATCTGCTTTTTCTTCAAATTCATTACCTACTTCTTGAAATACTGGTGCTAGCATTTTACATGGTCCACACCAAGTTGCAAAAAAGTCAACTACTGCTATCCCTTCTGTATTTTCTACAAGATTATTAAATTCTTCACTATTTATAACTTGTGCCATATTATAATTCTCCTTAACTTTATTTTTTTATTTATTATTTATCCTTTTACTCTTTATTATTTCCACTATTCTGTATTTATTCCTTTTTCTTTACATATAAATTTTTTACATATATAAAGTTGTTGATACTACTTATATTTATAGGTTAACCACAAAATTTCATATTTTAATTTCCTTATACGTAAAAAATTCGCTTCGCTCATATCACCAACGACTTCGTCCGTTGCTAAAAATCTTTTTTATACTCAAATCCAATGTATTGATATAAATATATTTGAAAGTTTATCCACAAGTATTGAAGTAATATAATTTCTTTAAACGTAAAAAAGCACTTACCTAAGTAAGTGCTTTAACTGGTGCCCAGAGGCGGAATCGAACCACCGACACGGGGATTTTCAGTCCCCTGCTCTACCGACTGAGCTATCTGGGCTTATGGCGGAGAGGGTGGGATTCGAACCCACGGTGCCGTTAAGCATCACTGGTTTTCAAGACCAGCTCCTTAAACCACTCGGACACCTCTCCGTAATATTTTTTACAAATAATACTATACCATATATTTTTTTCTTTTTCAACATATTTTGTATATTTTTCTAATTAATAATTTTTGACTATATTTTAATATTTTAGTTGGTATTTATACCTATTATTACTTAAATAATTTTTATATTTTTCCTAATAATAAGTATTACAAATATATTATTTGGAGGATGAATATAATGAAAAATAAACAGCCTAAATTTAATAGCAATAGCGATGTAAAAATGTCTTGTACAACTAAGAAAAGACTAGAAGGAACTTGCCCAGAATTTAAAAATGATTGTGGTTGTAAAGAAGATAAAAATAAGAGATACACTAATCAATTTAAGTAAAAGTTAATAATTTGTAGTTAAAAGTTTGCTGGTTTATATTCCTTGCAAACTTTGCATTATGTTTTATTTTAATTCAGTAAAAACTATAGGAGTGTGTTTATCAACAGTTTTAGTATATACTTCTCATCTATTTATAGCATTATTTTCAAAAATAATATACAAAGAAAAAAATAGTATCTTAAAGGTTTAAGATACTATTTTTGTTATTTTAGTTTTATTAC